>Ga0209085_1001656_pt1 | contig 13450 bp, 11 predicted proteins | sample C_131016_EF_Meta_FD_187310 | JGI IMG/M metagenome (GOLD analysis project Ga0209085, IMG submission 187310) | Freshwater microbial communities from Lake Croche, Canada to study carbon cycling - C_131016_EF_MetaG (SPAdes) (version 2) | ecosystem: Environmental > Aquatic > Freshwater > Lake...
CATTCAACCCATCCGCCCGAATCATCGTTTTATATCCCTTGCTGATCCAGTATCTGACTTTCGCATAGTTACTTTCCACGGGAGGATTCACTTCATAAACCCAGCAATCCAGCATCATCACCGAATCTTCTCCTTTGGGCTGGGGGTCGGGCCAACGTAAAAAATCGATTCCTAAATCCTCGTAAGCCAGATCCGTACCCGCTACCGACTCGGTCTTTTCTACACCCGTCACCACTTGCCACTCACTATCCGACTTCTTTCGTCGCTGAATCAAACTGCCCTCAGGCGCAAATCGAACACGGATCTGCAAAGGTCGATCCTGAAATTCAAACTGCAAAAGACGATCCTTTGTACGAACAATAATGGGAATCTTTTTCTCCCCAGACTGAACCTGCCCCTTAAGTTTTAAGTCCTTCATTACCAACGTTCTCCAAAGGAAGTTCTGCATCTGCCTTGGGGTTGGTGTTATCTCCTCGCTGTCTCCGGATGTGGGAGCTGAGAGAGCCTTCCTTTCTTGAGCCAAACCAAGATTGAACCACCCCAGTAAAAGCCCGAGGTATGCGACTTGTCGTACCATTTTCACTAATTTATCCTCGGACGCTTGATCTCCCAAGTTTATTCGTTGGACCTCAGGGTTTTCCGCTGGATCAACCGCGGTTTCAATCACCCCCTCCTTGACCAATTCTTCAACCTCTTGGCCGACGGTCGATTCTGGTCCCCCATCCTCCTTCTTTTAGCTCTGGTTCTCCTTTTTAGGGGGAAAGACAAGACCAAGGCTTGGGTCATCCTCACTCTTCTTTCCATTGCCATTGGAGATCCTCTGATCGCCAATCCACTGAAACATTTTTTTGATCGGCCGCGCCCATACCAGTCGGTCGAGGGAGTCCGCGAGGTTAGCCCAGGCTCGGGCGAACACCGCTGGGAACCCGCTGTCCGCATTTCCGGGATTCCCGAACAAGACATCCGCCATGGACGCTCCTTCCCCTCCTCCCATGTGGCCAACGCAACCGCCGCCGCCATGTCGGCTCACCTAGTATGGGGATCCGCTCTCCGTTGGCCCTGGTATCTCGTGGCCCTCGCCGGACTGGGTCGTATCTACACGGGAGACCACTACCCCACCGACGTTCTAGCCTCCATTCCGCTTTCCATTCTCTACACTTGGGTGATTGCCCAGATTACTAATTCCATATGGAAAAAGATTGGCAAAAGATGGTTTCCGAAACTGTTTGCCCGACTCCCCTCTTTCCTCCATTCCAAATAAGTCATGTCCGCCGAACTCTCTCTGATCATCCCTTTCTATAACGAAGAGGAGAATATTAGCGCCGTTCTGGCCGAAGCACGGCAATCCGTTCCCGAAGCCGAAATCATTGCAGTGGATGACGGTAGTCAGGACAACACCCCTGCCCTCCTCGCCCAACAGAAGGATGTCCGCATCATTCGTTTCCCAAAGAATCTTGGCCAGGGTCCCGCCCTCTATGCGGGTCTACTCGCCGCTACCCGCCCTTATGCCGCTATGATGGATGGGGATGGCCAAAATGATCCCGCCGATCTCCCAGCCCTCTTGAACCTTCTTCGAAGTCAAAAAGCCGACTTTGCATGTGGAATCCGTACTCCCCGAATGGATTCTTGGCAAAAACGCATCGCCTCAAAAATTGCAAATGCCATTCGCCGTACCTTTTTGATGGATGGCGCTCACGATACGGGCTGCTCCTTGAAAATCATCCGTAAGGAAGACGCCCGCTTTCTCGTCCCCTTTAAGGGTATGCACCGTTACCTTCCTGCTCTCCTTGGAGCCGCGGGTCTCCGTCTAGGGGAACTTCCTGTCCGTCACCGGCCTCGGCGTGCGGGAATTTCCAAGTACACCATCGCTGGGCGTGCCTGGGTCGGAATTCAAGATCTGATTGGAGTCGGTTGGCTGATTCGTCGACGCGTCCCTTGGCCGGTGGGATTACCTCACAATAAGAACTAGGGAGATTTCCGCACCAGGCCCTGAAAGATTACCGAGCCTACCAAATCTCTTGTCAGGGTTTCAAACGAGCCGACCCTGTAGCCGGAACTTTTCGCATCGGCTCAGCAATCTCCGGATAGATCAAATACGGCTTTCTCTCCTCTCTCCACTTCGCCACACCTGAATCCCATGTGGCAACGATCAGTCGCGCGCTCATTCCAGCTTCCACCATTTTTCGTGTCTGTCGCGTTCGGTTCAGTTTATCAAACATCAACATGTTCTCCGAATCGGAAAAGAAGTTCTTATGGGGAAGGAGTTTTTTTAGGATCTCGAGCCCCGCCATATTGATCGCTGTCAAATTCCCTGAAGCCTTCGGATCAATACTTACCTTTGCCCCTGCCATCACCACAGAACGATACTTACCCGTCGGCGGCTTAAATCGGAACGGGGTGAACTTTACTCCGTTGAATCCCCACTCCATCATTCTCCGACAAAGCTCTTCCGCATCCACATTCTCCAAAGCAAAGACATCGAATGGTTGAATCACTGAGCCATCCAATCCCGTCGTCGGAACCCCGGTCGGATTCGCTCCATTACTCACCCCCAACTCCCCAAAAAAACCCGTTGCGACGTAACCCCGTGTACAACGCGCAATCGGTATATTAGGGGAAGTAGGTACCCACTTCAGTCCCGTATCCTCCCAGGTCATCTTCTGCGTCCAACCCTTCATCGGAATCACACTCAAACGACACGGCCTCCTCATATGCACCTCGTTAATCCACTTCGCCAACTCCCCAATCGTTAAGCCATACACATAAGGAATATCGTACTGCCCGATAAAAGACGGAATGACCAATTCCCCGTGCGGTCTCGGCCCTTCCACTCGAAACGTTCCCAGCGGGTTGGGCCGATCCAGCACAATCACCTCGATCCCCTTTTCCTGAGCTGCCTCCATCACGAGCCCCAGGGTGCTGATATAGGTATAAGAACGGCAACCCACGTCCTGCAGGTCGTACACGATGGCATCGATCCCCTCCAACATCCTCGGAGTCGGTTTTCTTGTATCCCCATAAAGTGAAAACACCTTGATCCCCGTCTCTTCTTCCCTCGAAATCTTACCGTCCCGATTTCGATCCTCGCCGTGCTTTTCACCCGAAACCTTGTCTCCAGCCCCCACCTTGCCAAACACACCATGTTCCGGGCCATAGAGGGCAACCAGATTGACCTCGGGTGCCTCCCGCAACCTCCGCCATGTCGGTACTCCCTGACCATCCACCCCCGAAGGATTCGTCACCAACCCAACCCGTTTCCCCTTGAGATCCCGAAAGCCTCTATCGGCCAAAACATCGATCCCCAGCTGAAACACCGGCTTGTTTGTTTCTTGCGCTATTCCAGTCGACAGAACGAAAAGGAAAAGGAGTGAGAGAAGGAAGTTCACAGTATCCACGTGATTCCAGCGGAATGTTTCCTGATTCCAAGCACAAGCTTGGTGTCTACCCGTCCAAATAACTTCCATCGGCTAGCACCTGCCAGCCATATCCCGACTTCAAACCCTCAGCTTGATTGCTTTTCTTTGAAACGTAGGCCGGTCCAAATCTTCAGCCCCACGTACACTCGGACTGGACCGGGTGAATCGGCTCGGAGTTCGATCGAATTCCAATTCGCCCTGTGCCGCCACAAACCGCTTTTTCCGCTTTCCCTTGCCCTCCACCGTCTCCATTGGAACGTCCTGCTCCACCTTCTTTTCTTCTATCTTCGGCAACACTGTTTCCTCACCCCTTCTCGTGACCAAAAGGGTTATACCTATCGATTCACTGCGTTCCGGATCTACAGCGGCTCCTGCAGAGATGGGCAGATCCACCGGTAGCCGTCTCCGAATCTTTTCCAAGAACCCATGAAAATCCTGAAGGGAGGTTTCTGGACCGGTGATTACGCTCACCAAAACCCGATTCCCATCTTTCCATGCTCTTCCATCCTCCAACAGGATGTCCTCGATGACCGCTTCGATCACCGCCTCCTCCCTGCCCTCTCCAGAAGCTTCCGCCACTCCAGTCCAGGCGTTTTCCAAAAGGCCTACGGCATCCGCCCCTTGGCCCACCGCTTCTTTCAGTTCGGCTACCCCCAAATGCACCAACCCTCCCTTTTCCATTACGTGAGCCAGAGCATGAATTGTTTTCGCCAATGCTTTATCCAAAGAACGTTGTGCTTCCCTCAGATCTTTTGACATCGATGTCTCCAGTAATCTCTCGTTGCTGAACACCAGCACTGCATCCGCCACCTGTCTTAGTTCCCGAAGACACCTCTCCGATCGCTCCTTCTTTCTTGGACCTTCAAAACCGAACGGGCTTACCGCCAGAACGACTACTTCAGAACCTTGCTTCTTCAGACGCCGAATCAAACTGGGTCCGAGTGCCGATCCCGTCCCGCCACTCACTGATAAAACTACCATCGCTGTCTGTATTCCCGCCAAGAGCGGATCGAGACTGTCCCCCTCCTCAAGGCTTAAACCATCTAACAATTCTCCTTCTCCGCCCGTTCCCATTCCATGGACTCTCTCAGGAGCTACCAAGATCTTTTTCCCTGCCACCGTCCCCCTTAATGATAGCGCATCAGTATCGATACAAAGGGTGCGATGCTCCCCCTCACACGCGACGGCAAGATTATCCAATACAGCAGCACCTGTGCCACCGACTGCAAGAATTGCTACTGAGGATGTTGGATGAGTTGATTTGTTCATTTTTGTATCCTTTCTTATAAAAACCGCATCCCTGCGACCACCCGTCCCAAGGATTTTTGGATTTTTCGCCAGCCTTTGACCTGACCTGCTTCACGTCTCTCACAATCCGCTGCATACCTTAATGTTCCCAGAACCGTCGAGAACTCAGGCCTTTCCAAATCGCTTTGTTCACCTAGGAAATCCCGAGCCCTTCCTATTCGAACAGGTCGGGGCAGAATTTCTGAAGCCAATCGGCTGAGTCCACGCAAGCGAGCACCTCCCCCCGTCACAACTACCTCCGTCTCCACTGCACTCCAAAGATTCTGCTCCTCCAGATCATCCCGGATCATCTGCCAGATCTCTGCCATTCGGGCCTGAAGGATCTGAACCATCGCCTCTTTAAAGAAAGAGCGGCCATCAAAACTAATTTCACGAGCGAGGGTGATCTTCTCATCCTTTTCCATCGGCTCCAAAACGACCGAGCCGATTTCCTTCTTCAACTTCTCAGCCCTTGCATAAGGAATTTCCAGTCCGATCGAAAGATCCTGGCTCAGGTGATCTCCTCCCACCCCATGCACCGCCGAATGAACCACTGCGTTATCCCTCCATACCGAAACATCGGTTACTCCCGCCCCCAGATCGACTACAACCGCACCTCGTTTTTTCGCCTCTTCAGTTAGCACCGCCAGACCCGATGCATAGGCCGAAAAAGTGCATCCCTTCACCCGAATCTTTTGATCAGCCACACACTGCACTGCCGTCTGTAGCCGAGTCCGTTTTCCTGTCACCAAATGGTAGTGCGCCTCAATCACCTCCGTATGGACACCCAAGGGCTGAACCGATCCCACCCCGCGATCCAGCGAATATCCTCGAAGGAGTTCATGCAAAATTGCGTGATCCCGACTCAATGGCAAATTCGCCCCTAGTGTATGCAACTCTTCCAGCGTATTTTCTGTCACCCGATGTTCGTCTTCGGCCAGTGTGACTCCCCGCACCGATTCGTTTCTTGAACTCAGATGAGTCCCGCTGAGGGATAAGTATACTTCCGTGATTTCAGCCTGTGTCCTCCGCTCCGCCTCTGCCAAGGCCATTCGGGCTGCTGCTTGCGCGTAACCAAAATCGGTCACTTCTGCCTTGCGCATTCCCGCAGAGGCTGACTCACCCGCACCTAACAGGGTCAAAGAGCCATCCTCAGCCATTTCAGCAACCGCAACGGTCATCGTTTGGGTTCCTAGATCGGTGGCGATCAGAATTTCTTCAGCGGGTGTTCTTCGCATAATCATATGTTTTATTCTCCGTTGGGTTTAGTTTAGGAAGGTAACCGGTACATTTCGTTCGGGGGTTAGATCCACCGTCTGCACGGTCCGACCCTTATTTTCCGCGTATTCAAAAATCACATTCAGACGCTCAAACTGCTCGGAAAGATAACTGGTCCGAAATCGGATTTTTCCGCCTTTCGGGGTAGATACCACAAATCTTCCCGGGCCCTCCAACAAGACCTTGGAACAATCCAACCCATCCCGAACAGTGGTCATAGAAGCTTCTCTGAGGAATAGAAGAGCCGCCTTTAAATCCGGGTAGGTCGAAATTTCTCCCTCCACCACTTCATCCGATGAAATTCCACGGATCACCGGTAAAGCCATGAGTTTTTCCCCTGGTTTCGGCTTCAAAACAAAGCCTCGGGAATCGATGTAATACATCGGTTGCGCCAACTGCATTCCTGCTGTGGGAGTCGGCGCCAGAAGGGCCACGGGTCTCCTCTCCTCAACAAACAGGTACAAGGTATCCGGAAGATGTCTTTCCACACGGACAGAGGCCACATGTGGGATTTTCTCGATCGAACCCCGTACCTCATCGAGAGACATCTGAAGGAGATTTTGACCGATTTTGACTCCACTCGCTGCCACCAACTCCCCTTTCCCAATCTTATTCGCAGGCTCAATCACGAACCGCCTGAGAGTGAAATCCGAATTCCGATACAATAACGCTCCCAAGATCGCATCCATTCCGATTGAAGTGACCAAAGCCGCTGTGGCCAATGATCCCGTCAACAATAGAATAGCCCCAACGCGCCGACTGAATTCCTTGGCACTTTGCTTTCCGGACATTTTAGCCGCCAATACATGCCTAGCCCGACGATGCCTCAACCTCTGTTTTTTACCTCCTAGGGGAAGAACTCGATTCCATTTCATGTGACCGCTCCTTTTTTTGTTCGATTCCAAGACAACTGCAAAATCTTTAGACAGAGCGAAGCAGTATCGATCCCTGCCGCTCGACCCGCCTTGGGAAATAAACTCAAATCGGTCATGCCGGGCAGGGTGTTCACTTCCAGCACGGTCACCTTCCCGTCCACGCCCAGAATCAGATCAACTCTGGAAAGCACTTCACAGCCCAGCGCCCGATGTGCATCCAGTGCAATTTTCTTTACGACTTCGGCTTGCTCTTTCGATATGGGAGCTGGACACAGATATTGAGTCGCTCCTGCAGTGTATTTATTTTTTGTATCATAGAACCCTTTTCCAGGTCGGATCTCCACCACGGGAAGTGCTTCTTCCCCAAGAATTCCAACAGTCATCTCAGCACCCTCGGCCAGTCGTTCAATCATCATGGCCCCCTTCCAATTCTTCGCATCCTTACGAGCTGCGATGGCATCCTGCTCACTCCTCACCAGATGAACCCCGAAACTTGATCCATCGGCAACCGGCTTGCACACATAAGGTGGTTGCCAATCGTTCTCCACACTCCACTCCATGCTTTCGGCCATCGGAATTCCTGCTGCCACCATCGCCTCTTTGGCCTTCAGTTTATCAAACGCCAAAGCACTAGCTGCTGAACCACTTCCCGTAAAAGCCATCTCAGCCGCCTCTAACTCTCCCTGCAGGGTTCCATCTTCCCCATACGTTCCATGCAGACAGAGAAAACAGATGTCGGTTCCTTGTGGTACTTTGACCCCACGCTCCTTCACATCCACCTCCAAGACTTTGACTCCAACAGAACGCAGTGATTTCACGACCGCTGCGCCGCTTCGCAACGAAACCTCCCTTTCCCGGGAAATTCCACCTGCAAGTACAGCGACTTTCATCTTTTCTGGTTTCATTCGTCTTCTCCTACCACGATGACTTCGGGTTCGAGCTCGATTCCCCGATCCGTTCTCGCCCTGGCTCGTACTTGATCCATCAAAGCCAAAACATCCACCGCTTTTGCACCCCCCTGATTCACGATGAAGTTTCCATGAACGGGAGAGATCCTCGCTCCACCCACCGAGGTGTCTTTCAAACCCAACTCTTCAATCAATTTTCCCGCGGGAATCTTTTCCGCATTCTTGAAAATACAACCCGCACTTGGAGCTGCAGGTTGCGAATCCCACCTTTTACGGCTGTAACTCTTCAGCTTTTCCGCAATCTCTTCAGGATTTCCGGGTTTTCCATGTAACACAGCTCCGACTGCAATATCCTCCACCAAGCGAGGTACTTTTCTGTACTTCACCTCGAACTCGTTCCGCGCCACTTCGCTTACCTTCCCCTTGCGATTCATCACACGGACACTTTCTACGGTTTCAAAAGTCCACGACTCCATCGCCCCTGCATTCATTCGCATCGCCCCACCCAACGCCCCGGGTATCCCCTCCATAAACTCCAAACCCATAATTCCATTCGCCTTCGCCACCGCCACAATCTGCTTCAACCGCGCTCCCGCCCCGGCACGTATCTTTCCTCCCACCACGTCAATCCGACTCATCGCTGGCTGACCAAAATGGACACACACTCCTCCAATCCCCCCATCCCTTACCAATAGATTACTTCCCCGACCCACCACCGTCAGAGGAATCCCATCCTTTCCACACAACTCGACGACCCGTCCCAACGCCTCTTCGGTTTCAGGCTCAAACCAAACTTGGGCCGGTCCACCAATTCGTATCGTGGTGTGTTTCTGCATCGGTTCATACCACCGCACCACTCCCTCTCCTTTCACTAAATCACGCACTTTTCGAAACGTTTCAAATTCGTGGGCCATTTTCCGCGCCAGTTGAGTGACATCTCCTGCACCCATCACCAGAAACAAATCCTCCTCTTCCCAGATCTTTCCCAGGATCGACCGACACTCCGCCATCGATCCTACGACTTCGACAGAACCCCCCAACTCCGTAATCTTTGACGCAAGCTGAGGGAGGCCCGCTCCCTCCATAATCTTTTCACCTGCTGCATACACGGGCAGCAAGACAACCCGATCCGCCTGGCGCAGTGCCTTGGCAAATCCATCCAGAAAGGTCGCTAACCTTGTGTAACGATGCGGCTGAAAGATGGCCACCACCCTTTTCCGACCCCGTGCCCTCGCGGCATCCATTGTCGCGGCCACCTCCCTAGGATGATGGGCGTAATCATCCACCACTTCCAACGAAGGTTCACTCAAGAGAATTTCGAACCTGCGATCAGCTCGCCGGAACGATTGTAACCCCATTCGTATCTTTTCCGGATCTAAACCCGATTCAGCCCCCAAGGCTAACGCCCCCAATGCGTTTCCAGCATTATGCCGCCCAGTCGCCGCAACGGAAAAGCTCCCCAGATTTTTCCCTTTCCCTTTCACATCAAATTTCACCCCTTCCACATCCTCTCCCTTCCATTGTCCCACATAATCCGCATCACTTTTTTCCCATCCAAAAGTCACCTTCGACTTTACTTTTTCCGCCGCCTCCATTGCCGCGGACTCCTCCTTAGCCACCACCACAATGGGTCCTGTGACTCGACCCAAGATTTCCCGATACGCTTCAATCACAGCTCCCTCGTTCGCATATCGGTCCACATGCTCATAATCCGCATTTAGCAGCAGAGCCGCCCAGGGTTGAAGCTGAGCCGGAGCCCCTTCGCTTTCATCCACCTCAGCAATCAACCATTCCCCTTTTTTCCAAGCCCCCGAAGCCCCAAGAGCGGGAGCATATCCACCAAGATAAAAACATGGTTCCTTACCCGCTTCTTGGAAAATCTGGGCCAACATCGTCGCCGTTGTTGTTTTTCCGTGCGATCCCATCACCGCTACCAGTTTTTTCTGGCTCGCCAAATGACCCAGAACTTCTCCTCTTCGGAAACGAGTGACTCCGCGTTTTTTCGCCTCCACCCACTCCACGTTTTCATCCGGGATCGCCGCAGAAGCCACCACCACATCCGCTTCCCCCACCCCTTGGGCAGAATGCCCCAGAGTGAACTTCACCCCCTTCTTCGCTAATCTTTCAGGAATCTGCTTCAGATCTGACCCGCTGACTTCATGTCCAATATCCATCAAAATTTCCGCCAACGGAGTCATCCCTGATCCGGATACACCGATGAGGTGAATCCGCTTTTTTCCCTTGATCCAATCTACTGAATCAAAGGATCCCACTGATCACCTCCGCAATTTTCTCCGCTGCCTGCGGTTGATCCTGCTCCTTGGCCCAATGCTTCATTCGTTCACAACGAGTCGAATCCCCCATCAATCGCGCAATCCGTTGGCCCAACTCCGTTCCTTCTAGATATCTCTCCGCAATCACCTCCGCTGCCCCCTCTTTCGCATAAGCGCGGGCATTTGCCATCTGATGATCTCCTGCCGCCGCCGGAAATGGCACGAGAATGGCCGGCACCTGACATGCTGCCAACTCCGCCAATGTCCCGGCTCCAGATCTCGCGACAACTACTTCCGCCGCTCCATACACCGCTTCCATTTCATCACAAAAGCCCATCACCACCGCATGAAACCCCGAACCTTCATACCCCTTTCGAACCTTTTCCACATGCGCCTCTCCTGCCAAATGAAGAATCTGAAGATGCTGCGATTCACTTTTTAAAGCTCCCAAGCCCCTCAACATCGCCTCATTCAATCCTTTGGCACCTTGGCTTCCTCCCAACACCGCGACCAATCTGCGCTTTGGATGAAGACCCAATTTTCTCAAAGCCTCCTCTTTCCCCATTTGACCCAAACGATTCCGTACGGGAGTCCCGCTGACCGATGCCTTCACCCCACCCAAATCTCTTTCACAATCAGCAAATCCCACAAACACCTTTTCCGCCCCTCGGGCTAAAAGCTTCGTAGCCCGTCCGGGAACTGCGTTCGATTCATGTAGAAAATATGGAATTTTCGCCATTCGTGCTGCTCCAACTGCAGCTCCTGATATAAATCCCCCCATCCCGAGCAGTGCCCCTACTTTTCTTTTTCGCATCTCCTCCCCCGCTTTTCGGACGGCTGAAACGAAATGCACGGCAAAGTTGCCCGCTCCCCATACTCCACTCCAACCCACCGCTGGAATTTCTACCCCGTGCAGTTCCTCCCCCGCACCGCGCAAGGCACGCCGATCCACCGCTTTTCCGGATATGAAATAACTTACCTCATGCCCCCGCCTCCGCACCGCTTCGGCCACCGCTAACCCGGGAAAGAGATGTCCCCCTGTTCCCCCGCATGCGATGGCCAATTGCCCCATAGCGATCACTTCGTCGCCCCTACAAGACGACGCTGGCGCGCTTCCGCCGGATACTTTGCCTCCCGATGCAGCGAAAGGAGAATCCCCACTGCACCTAAGCAAAGAACCAGATTCGATCCCCCATAACTAATAAAGGGAAGTCCCACCCCTTTCGGTGGAAGTAATCCTGTCACCACACCCAGGTTCGCCACAGCCTGCATTCCCACCAACGCGGTCACTCCCATTCCCAATGCCATCGCCGACAAATCCGATGCATGCCCAGCGATATATCCCCCGCAAAGGGTTAACATCAGAAAGACCAGCACCACTGCAAGCGTTGCCACCAATCCGAGCTCTTCCCCCAAAATCGGAAAAATGAAGTCGGTGTGTGCCTCGGGAAGATAAAACATTTTCTGAATACTTTGTCCCAGACCCACACCCCTGATTCCACCCGACCCCAATGCAATCAAAGCCTGCGTCACTTGATATCCACCCCCCTGCCGATGCGCTTCCGGATTCATGAAAGCCACCAATCGATCCAACCTCTCCGGCATACTCACCGCAATCAACCCCACCCCAGCGACTCCTAGGCATCCCAACACAACCAGAGGCAAAATCGGGGCCCCCCCGACAAATAAAACCACCGCCGTCGCCACCAATACAAATGCCGCCGATCCGAGATCCGGTTGCTTCACCAGCAAAAGCACCGGAACCAAGAGAATGAGAAAGGGCAAGACCAGCCCATGCCATGGATTTTTCATCTTTGGCCCCTGCCACTTAACCCAACCAGCTGCCAGAATCACCGTAGCCAACTTCAGGATCTCTCCGGGTTGCACGGCAAACGGCCCAACAGGAATCCACCTTGCAGAACCCTTCACCGATTTCCCTAATCCAGGAATCAGCGAGAAGGCCACAAGAACACTCGCAATTCCAAAAATCCATCCCGCGTATCGCAGGAGCATTTTGGAATCACAGCGACTCAACCCCACGCATATCCCTGTTCCCACCGCCAGCCAGAGCCCTTGCCTTTGGAGGAAGAAAAGGGTTTGGCCCCGGTTATCGGGGGAAAATGCGCCGACACTGGCGAGCATGATCAGGCCAAGCCCGACCAAGCCCGCCACGCAGGCGACAAGGATATGCGCGGAGTTTCGTCCCATGGCTCTTTAGTTCGTTGTCGCTTTCGGCAACATTGCCATGTCTGTCGGACCCGCGGGCGCCTGAGTCGAAGCAGGAGATTCCACTTTCGCGGATGCCTCACCAGGAACCTGAAGTTTCATCCCGACTTTTAGCTTCTTTGGATCGTTGATTGAGTTCAGCTTCGCCAAGGCTTCCGCCTTGGTTCCGAACTTTTTCGCGATTTTTGCCAAGGTGTCCCCCGCCATCACCTGGTAGGTGCCGGTTTGATTTGCACCCTGTTTGACTGCAGCTGCTGCCACCGCCTTCGCAGGCGTGGGTGCCCCAGGCGTCGAAGCCGCCACCGTGCCAGCTCCAGCATTCTCTGGAATCTTCAACTTCTGTCCGAGTTTGATCGTTGTACCGTTGATTCCATTGGCTTTCGCCATTGCTGCCGCCGTCACTCCATTCGCTTTGGCGATTTTGGCGAGTGTGTCACCTTTTCCAACGACATGTACCCGTTCTGCCATCGGAACGCTTGGTGCAGTCGGAACCGTTGCCGTTGCTACGGTAGCCGATGCTTCTGCAGGCGCCGATTCTGGGGTTTGCCAAACTTTGTCGTCGGGACTCGGCATGCTGCTGGCCACTTCGGGGGTCGGTTGACTTGCCGGTTCGGGTGCCTTCGCCGTTTCCACAGCAGGAGCGGGAGCGCTCTCCGTTGCTGTAGTCATCCCTGTTTCAGGATTTCCCCGAAGCAGGTGATAGGCACTGATTCCCACAATCACCACGACGTGCAGTCCCAATACCACGAGAAAGATCGTGGAAAGCCGATTCAGGCCTCCACTCTTTGCCGGGCGTTCTCCTGCTTCGCCGCTGGTTGCGGGGGTTGAATTGCGTTGCGCTGAATATTCCAGCAGTTCATCACTCATTTCTTTTTTTCTCCTCCGGCAGCGCAGTAACGCACTGCCTATATTTCTCCCCTCTTTCCTCGAAGTTCTTAAACATGTCGTAACTCGAACATCCCGGACTCAATAAAACTGTTTCCCCGGATACCGCCATTTTTGCCGCCCGTTCCACAGCCTCCTCAAGGCCTTGTACCCGATGACAAGGAACCACCCCGTTCCACGCTTTTTCGATCTTTTCAGCCATTTCCCCAATCAGAAGGGCTCCCCTGACTTTTCCAGCCAAACGTTTCCGGCTTTCTGAGAAATCAAAACCCTTGTCCTTCCCCCCAGCGATTAAGATCACC
>Ga0209085_1001658_pt1 | contig 13445 bp, 9 predicted proteins | sample C_131016_EF_Meta_FD_187310 | JGI IMG/M metagenome (GOLD analysis project Ga0209085, IMG submission 187310) | Freshwater microbial communities from Lake Croche, Canada to study carbon cycling - C_131016_EF_MetaG (SPAdes) (version 2) | ecosystem: Environmental > Aquatic > Freshwater > Lake | place...
ATTTATTCTCTACACAAATTTGGTACAACCTTTTTGAAAGGTTATTAATAAGTGTATACAGTTGATTCAGCCTTTTCTGTTTTGGCTTTAATTGCAGCTTCTTGTTCTAAATATTTGTCGTGACCTGCCTGCATTGTCGCCAAATCGCCTACACATCCACGTTTCATTATATTGTATTGCGTAACAGATATTAATAATATTGCAGTGTAAATATACCACATCGCCTCACCAATATTATCTCTCATTACAACTGCATCTAATAATTGCTGCTTCAACTCTGGTGCTCCAGCCTGGTATTTGTCTTTCATTAATGGAACTAGCATTGACCAGTATTCTGTAAAGTTACCAGGAACAATTTGATTTATTAATATTGACATATTTCCACATAACTTTATGATTGCTTCTGCAGCGTCTTTAAGACTCTTGTTTTTCTCTACATTTCCTTTTGTTGAATCATCTATAGCTTGATTTAAATCTACGTTAACTAACAATTCGGTTAAAACATTATTCGCAGTTCCTGCTACAGCAAAATATCCAATTACATTTGAAAACGCTGATTTAAAGCCAGGGAATATCATTAAAGCTACAATAACAATTCCAAAAATAAAGAACCATGGTATAATAGTCAATAAAAATGCTGCACCAATATTTTGAGTAATACTACCCCCACAAGTGCTAACAAGAACACTTGAATTCATAATTATTTGAGTAATAATAACCAGAATAAAATAACAAGTTAAAAAAACATTATTTTTGCTGCTATATGCAGAGTATTCTAGACCACTTTTATCGTCAAATACAGCTGCATTTAATTTTGGTTTGAAAACAAGATAATATAAAAGTGTAATTGAGATAAATATCAATAATGAAAGATAAGAAGCGTCCATATAGATATTATGTATAATTTATTTTGATATTATAAAAGTAAATTATAAGGAATAATTATGAACTTTGACAATTTTACTAAACCCACTTTGATAGAACCCGGAGTCAAATACTTTTTAAGCGAAACATTAAAGCAATGTAGAATTTTTAAGAATAATTACAACAATTTATTAATAAATATATCATTTGGAATAGTTTTTTTTGTCATTTTAGGCATAATATTGCTTTTCAAATACAAAGGTAAATTGACGCCTGTTGAAAAAGAAATAAGAAATAGACAAAAGCAACAATATATTTTATCTAAGATACAAAATTTTCAAGAATCAAAGCAACGCGCTCATCAAGAATTAATCACTGGTCTTCCTCATTGGGAAACGGAATATGATATTATTTCTAATAAAAATAAATATATAAAAATATAAATATAATCTATATAGAATGAGTTACAAAAATGAGGAGAAAATGGAAGAAAAGAAAAAGTTTATTAACGGATTAAATACGTATTTCAAACTTAAAGCAGCATATGAAGCCAATATAAAAAAGGAGAAAATCCAGATATCAAATTTACCAGGATTAAGTTGGAGAGAGAAACGAAATGAATATGCTAAAATAAAACACAAATGCATCAATTGCAAGAGGCCAGTTGGCTCTATATTCTCAACTAAGACTAATAATAACGAACGACAATATGTTGCATTATGTGGTGATAGAAAAACTCCATGCCCTTTAGATATAAAAATAAATTTAGGTATTGTGCTTGATATTACTGAAGATATTCGCCATGACGAAGAAAAAATAGACAATTACAAACGTCTTATTATTTTAGACAAGAATGATTTGCTATTTGGCTATATTACAGCAACTACCGCTGTTGCAAGATTTGATAAAATTAAAGAAGACGTCGCTGATGCTACTAAAATATACGAATTTACTTTAGAACAATATCTTAACATAGTGGATAATGTTGAGAAAAAGGAAGAACTTAAAAAACTTAAACTGGAATTTTACAACAATTTAGACAACTTTAATGCAATGATACAACAGTATAAAAAAACTCAAAACACCCAATTTATTATTGATGCGGTTGAGTTATATAATACAACAATGCAACCTAGAGTCAATGAAATTTTAAAGAATACTTATTCTTATAATGGAGTTGAATATAATGAGGATGATAATACATATCATCTAATTCAAATACCAATATCCATTGAAGATCATGAATGGGATATTAGTGAACATGGTCAAAAAATAATATCAATGAAGACGGGACTTGAAAAGTTCTCTCAAAGGAAGACAATTCGTAATACAAAAGCAATAACTTCTGCCATTCCTGATATAAGAGAGAAGCAAGAAAAAGAACCTGATTTCACAAAATTAAAAGAGCAACCAAAATTTGCATTAAAAGAGCAGATTCCTGAATCTAAATATGATTCTGATTCTGATTCTGATTCTGATTCTGATTCTGATTCTGATTCTGATCCTGATTCTGATTCTGATTCTGATTCTGAAGAAGACGGTTCAGACAAAGACGAAGATTCAGATGATGATAAACCTTTGCCAAAGATAACAATTCACCCAAATCTTCTACCAGATGGTACAATGGCTGCAACTGAAGCTAATAGATTAGGGTTTAAGATTGAATTAGTAAAGGGTGACCTAATTGCAATAAACCCAAACACAAAGGAAAAATATAAAGTTACTGCTGGAAAATAAATAATAACTTAGATTTTTTATTTGAATATTTTAACAAGTTTTTTATAGTCTTTTTTTTCAATAACAAACGACATTTCCGATACATTTGCATTTCTTAAATTTGCAAATCTATTTCTACCATTATAAAAATCCACGTTGCATGCATCATCTACATAAATATACGGCGGAACGTCAACTTTTAAATTAACGATATCTATTTTTGAATTTAATAGTTTCAGTTTTGAAATTGAATATTTTATGCTTTCAAAACACCCAATATAATCTCTTGTATTTTTCCAACTATTATTTACTTTTCTAACATTCAAATTTACTAGTATACAAATTTTTTTATCAAAGTTGTTGTGTTCGCTCATTTTTTTTATTGTCCAAGCCACAGCTTCTTTGGGTATTTTTTCTCCTATATAATCAATTGATGACGTCATTTTGATAAGTTTTGAAATAAAATATTTGGTCTATAGTAGAATCAATTTTTATTTTTAATAAAAAAAACAATGAAAAATAATATAAACATTATTTATAAAATCATGATTACAAAATTCATTGACATTACAACTTTCATCATTAGTTTAGCAATTGGCTTATTCTTTGTCTATATCTGGGGTCCGGATTTAAAAACAGTATATGTTTATCCAACGCCAGAGAATATTGGCAAAGTTCAATACAAGGACAATGCTGATAATTGTTTTACATATAACGCAACCGAAGTAAAGTGCCCGGCGGACGCTTCGCAAATAAAAACTGTTCCAGTGCAAACTTAGTGAAATTTTAAAATATAAAGCATTATATATATGCACCTCACAAGGTTTCTTCACACGCAAAGCGGTAAATATATAATGTCGGCTTTATTAGGATTTGGTCTAGCCACATTATTTAGAACTGTTTGCAAGGGTAAAAACTGCATAGTATTTAAAGCACCTCCTATGTATGAAATAGAAGACAAGATTTACAAACATCAAGACAAGTGTTATAAATTCACTCCTGTAACAACAAAATGCGACGTTCAAAAGAGAAAGGTCTCAATGTAATAAATACTTTTGAAAAATTATTAAAAAACCACTAATTCTTGCAACTTTTAAGAAAAGGTTGCGCAAAAAGCAAACCTTTAAAAAGTTGATTTTGCGTAATTATTATATCAAATCATTCTTATAATAATTATATGTCAGACACAACAAGTATAATGGATTTACCAACCGACCCAACTGGCGGAGGAAGTATAGGAGGAAATATTAGTTTAACTGCTAATGAAAAAATATCTTCCACACCAGTTCAATCTACTACCGGAGCCGGAGTTACTTTAGACCAAACAACAATTAATCAAATAGTCAGTGGATTGCAACAGGCTAGTTCTAGTGGTGCAACTCAATTGCCATCTAGAGATATTCCTCGCAATATAGAAGGAATCATGCAAGACCCCCAAGTTCAACCTAATTACATACCCCCTCAATCAAACAATGATTATATTACTGAATATGAAGAAAATGAAGATATTATTAAGAATTATAATAGAAAAGCCCAATATAGCGATAGTTTGGATCAAATATACGAAGATATTCAAATTCCTCTTTTAATTTCTGTATTGTATTTTCTGTTTCAGTTGCCAATTTTTAGACGCTACTTGTATAAGTTTTTTCCCGCATTATTTTCAAAGGATGGAAATTTAAATTTATATGGTTTTTGCTTCACAAGTGCATTGTTTGGTTTATTGTATTACATATTAACAAAAATAACAACACACTTCAGTCGGTTTTAATCTTTTTTATCAACATCCACGTTTGTCAGACAAAACTCAAAAACATACAACAGCTAAAAAAACAACAAAGAACAACAAAGAACAACAAAGAACAACAAAACAATGAAGAATAAAAAGAATTCTGATTGAAAATATATTAAACGTATTTTAACTATTTAATATATTTCCGAGATTAATGCCACCAGGGTTTGATTTAAGTGATATAATGCAAACCACATTTAATGATTCCATAAAAATTTCTCTCATTCAACGCATGAAAACTGGAAATCCACTTGTTGACGCCATTTTTTCAACAATAGGATTTGTTGCTATAAGTTACCTCTTGAAAGTTTTATACGAAAATAATTCTTTTAACAGAACATGGAATATAGACATTTACGACTCAATTAAAAGCTTGTTTTATAAAAAATATTCAATCACTTATGAAGGCAAAAGGTGTTCTAGTGTTGGCGCTTATAATCTTTATCCAGTGGTATCATCTTGTTTTACAGACGCATTTAAGGCTCTTTGGGCAGATATTTTGGACACTATGGACGAGAATGAAACAATTCGCGAATTAAAAGAACTATATACAACATTTGATAAATATCGCGATAAAAACGACGTTCATGATGAAGACAATGATATGTATATTGTATCTCAAAAAAAGGCTTTTTTATATAATGCCGAACTCAATATATACGCAATTGCTGATTTTTATACTGAAGATTCTGGTGGCAGTGAAAAAGATAAGAAAACAACTAAAACGGATAAAATTACGTTGACGCTTTATTCATATGAAACGAATACATGTGGAATTAAGAATTACGTTAATAAATTGAAAGATAAATATATAAAAAAAATTGAAGAAAGTCGCAATAGTAAAAAGTTTATTTATACTCTAATTAAAACTAAATATGAGGATTACAAGTATGAATGTTGGAGTGAATATCCTTTTGACAGCACCCGCACTTTTAAAAATATGTTCTTTGAAAACCAAAAACAAGTTTTAAGAAAAATTAACTTCTTTCTTGAAAACAAGGAATGGTATTATGAAACGGGTATACCATATTCACTTGGAATAGGATTACATGGTCCTCCAGGAACCGGAAAAACTTCTTTTTTCAAATGTTTAGCAAATATGACTGGACGTCACATAGTAATTCTCTCATTGAAGCTTATTAAAACTAAGAGGCAATTAGATGATTTCTTTTTTGAAGATAGATACAATTCAAACAATAAGGTGCATAGCGTGGGTTTTGATAAAAAGATTATCATTATTGAGGATATTGATTGCTTAGGCAATATTGTGTGGAAGAGAGAAGATATCAATGATAAGAGTGGAACAAATATTGGAAAAAAGTTGAATTTAACATCATTGTCCCAGACGTCTTCAGTAAATGTTGCTGATGTAATTCAAACCTTTGTTGAAGTAAATGAAGAACAAAATAAGCTTTTAAGTGCGGTAACAAAACCACTTGAGGATGACCCTATTACATTAGATGATATTCTGAATCTATGGGATGGTCTTAAAGAGACCCCGGGAAGAATCCTAGGAATTAGCAGCAATCATTATGATAAGTTGGACCCCGCATTAATACGTCCTGGTCGCATTGATATAACAATTAAATTAGATAATGCCTCTCACGAAATAATAAAGAAAATGTATGAAAGGTATTATTCAGAATGTATTAATGAGAAACATCTAAAGAAGATTGCAGACTATTTTTATTCACCCGCTGAGCTTATTAACTGTTATATAATGAATAAGGACGACCCTGGCGCATTTATTAGAAGACTAATGAAGAATGAAAAATTTTAGGGTCCTGGGTTCTCGTTATAAATTAAAATAATTGTTATAGAACTTTTATAAGAATCATAACAATTAAAATGCACATCATTGAAAACTACGTTCAAAATTTGATTACAAATTTACCCAAAAAATCAGAACCAGAAAATATCAATCTCATTCTAGACGGAGGAATGTTTAATGGTAGTTATCTAATAGGTGCTCTATATTTCTTGAGAGAAATGGAAAAACAAAAATATGTCACCGTGCATAAAATTTCTTGTTGCAGCATTGGCTCTATTTGCGCTATCTTATATAAAATAGATGCAATGGATTTGATGTCGGATTTATATAATATATTTCTAAAACAATTTAAAGAAACTCGCCACTTTAATGCGTTTAAATCTTGTCTGGAGAAAATCAAAGAGCGCATTTTAATATCATGCGGAAATGAATTTAATTTAAAACTATACAACTCCTTATATATTACTTATTATGACATTAAAAAAGGAAAAAAAATCATTAAAAACAAATATAAGAGTATAGATGAACTAATTGACACTATTTACAAGTCCTGTTTTGTCCCTTTTATTGTAGATGGAAAAATGGTTTATAAAAAACGATATTGCGACGGATTCAATCCATATATTTTTCCCACTGAATCAAATAAGAAAACGCTTTATTTGGACCTGTTTAGCTCAGATAAAATCCACTATATGGTGTCTATTAAAAACGAAAAAAACAATTTTCATCGCATATTATCGGGTCTTTTGGACATCCATCTTTTTTATATTAAACAAAATAGCACTCAGATATGCAGCTATGTAAACCAGTGGACTTTATATCAGACGTTTCATAATCGCATTTTAAAGTGGTTCATAGAACGCACTATTTTTTATATAGTATATATCGCATTCTATTTGAAACAATACATACCGAACGAACTATGCGAGCATATTATTTTTAAAATAGTATCAAAAATAATAAAGGAATTGTATATTATTGTTATTGATTATTATTGCTTTTAATGTGCAATCCTAGGTGCTGAATTTGAAAATTTATTTGCATCACGCATTTCATCATTTACTTCAACTGGTTTAGATGCATCATTGGAAATGTTAACAACTAATTGCAAACCACCACCAGCATCATAACCATTTCTACCATATAACATTGACATTGGAATTAGATTTATTATAAATTTATTCAAATCTTCTTCGGTAAGAATATCTTTATATTTATCTTTTAAATACGCAAAACTAACTTTTTTACCAGGAGCGTCATCGTCATCTATGCCTGTTATTTTTAAATCTTCAAAATAGGTAAATTTCATACCTTTTGATTCAATATATTTTACTACATCATTAAGATATTCTCCATCAAATGAACGTGTCATTTCAATTCTAGAACCAAATAAACTTGTTGTAAAAGTTTTAATAGCTAATTTACCACTATCCTTTTTAACATCTTCTATTATTTTAGATTTTTCATCACACATTTTAAGTATTTTCTTTGCGTATTCAGTTACATTAAAATTTTCAAAAGAGTTTGATAAGTGTTCTACATCAATTTTTAATAACCACAAACATTTTTTCTCACCTGTTGCATCTGTTATTTCAACTTTTTTATAATTTTTTAACAACGTTTCAGAAGAAAAATTTGCCACCTTTAAATAACTTTCTAGATTTGAATTAAAATCAGTTATTATTGGAGGAAATCCATTTTCATATTCCCCCATTGTTATACGCAAATCGCTAATATCAGGCGATTTACCAGCAAACCAATCATACCAAGTTATCATTGTTTCTGAACTTTTTTTTCCTAATAAAAAATTTTCATAAGTGTCATATTTTGATTCCAATGATTCAAAATCAACATCCTTTTCATTTTTTACTAGTTTTTGTTGTTTATACATGGAATAATGAAACTTAGAAATGTCTTTCTTTTTATTCATTGGTATCAATGAAAAATTGCCATCATTTGTTGGAACTATTGCAAATCCACCAACACCATCTAATTTATTTTGTGTTCCATTCTCTCCCCTTTCCAACCCATATTTTAGAACATCTAATAATTCGTTTGCTTTTTTAATTATAGTTAGCTGATTATCAAACTTATCATTTTTTATTTCGCTTTCTCCTATGTGTTCAAATTCTTCTTTATATGGTTCAATAAATAAATCAATCGGTTTTTCTACATTTTTAACTTGTATTCTTTCTTCTGTATGTTCAGTTTCCACGCTTGTTATTTCTACTCGTGGATATCTATCTGGTTTTAGATAACGAGGACCAACTGTCAAGCTATCTTGTTGAATTAATAGATTGCTTAGTAATTTTTCTCTGAATTCTTTGTCTGATTTAAATAAATTAAACAATTTTGTTTTTAAAATATTATATACTGGCTCCAATTTGTCTTCAAATGGAACAATTGTATTAATGTCATCTGGTGTGAATGCATATTTAGGATTATTATTAAACTCTTTCAATAAACGAATCAATTTCATTTTATGATCATAGTAATCAAACACGTTATTTGGAATAAAGTTTTTTAAGTATACGTAAATTAAATAATCGTAATTTATTTCTCCTTTTTGTGTTTTAAACATTGTTTCATAATTCCTTAATAAATTTTCAATGTAGATTTCTCTCGCTTTCTCTTCAGAAAAATCAGGAACATCTTCAGGAGTGTAAAATTTCCAAAGTGATTCACCTTCTTTTTGAGAAACTTTTTTTGATAATACATTTTTATCAGTTATTTTATTTACCAAATCCATCATTTTGGTTTGCATTTCTATTGTGATTTTTTTATTTTCTAATAAATCATTTATAAATTTTTTTAGTTTATCCACTATGTTTTTGGTTTTGCTTTTTATATCAGTTTTGTCATCTTCCAAATATAAATTATTTTGCAATTGAATTATCTCATCTAATTTATTTCTCTCTTCAGGATCATAAGAAATGTTTTCTTCTAATATCATACTCATTAGTTTTTGAACTGGATAATCATTAGCAATTTTCTCTTCCTGCAACAGTTCTTCATCTTTTTCTTTTTCTTTTTCTTTTCTTTCAAGTTTTTCTTTATTAATATTTTTTACTTGTTCAACAAAAGCATTTATATCTAATCTTCTTAAATTATCTTCAATTGCTGCAGTTCTTTTTGGAGATACTTTATTATAAATTTCATTTATTTCCTCTATTATTTTACGTTGCAATTTTTTAATTTGATAATCAGAAGTTAAATCTTGTATTTCATCTAATTTTAATATATTCTCCAATTGCCTTATTTTATCAAGCATTTCATTTTGTTCTTCTATTATAATCTTATTTTCAGCAGGAGTTTTTTTTGATGATTGTGCACCATATTCACTTATTTTTGTTTTTAATAATGAAAATATATTTTTTATTATTTCAATTTGATTACTTTTCTTCTCCTTTGCAAGTCCTTCCAAAACTGTTTTCTCCATTTTATCTTGTTCTTCATTATATTTATCTGAAACTTCATCAACGCAGTCATATTCAATATCGTCTTCTTCCATTTCCACTTCTTTTCCGTCTACTATTTGGTTTTGTTTTATTTTAATTGGAATTTCTACAAGGCGTTTTTTATTATCACAGGGATAAATTAATATTTCATTCATATAACGCTGAATATCTAGTTCGTTTGTATCTATATTCTCTTGATTAAAAACATGTTTTTCTAGATATTGATAAATTCCTTTAGTATATTCACCATTGCCTTTATTATCATCTATTTGTTTTTTTAAGAATTCTTGGAGTTTTGCTTCTTTTAATGAGGGAGGTCTAAATTTTATGTAAGTGTTTATCATCTTACTTAAACCAACAAAGTATTTTTTAACATAATCTGTTTGAACTCTATCCTTCGTGCTATTATCTAATTGAAGTAGAGAAAAGGTAGATAGCAAATAATCATCATATTTTGCATCTTTTAATCGTTTTAATAACCCTGACTTTCCATCTAGACCTATTAAGTATTCTTTAAATTTTGTATTCTTATCTGTAGTCCCATCATAAATTTTGTAGAATTCTGAACCATCGTTATTGCAAAAAATCTTTATCGGGTCTTTATCCGGTTGATAAATTTTATCAAAAAATAAGAATTTATCCTCTGGTTTTTTTATAATCAACTCTCCAAGTTTTGGGTTTTGCATTATTTCACAAATTGCGCGTCTTAAATATTCCTTCATGTGTTCTTTAAAATTTATTGGTGCATCTACAGTTGAATCACCGCTAGAACATTTATTTTTTATACATTGATTATTAAAATCTTTAAGGGCTTCAAATTCAAATGGTGGAATTTGTTGGTCTTGAGATTTCTTAAAAAACTCGTATATATTTGAAAAAAATGATTTAAAAAATGAATAAAATACACCAGTAATTTCTATTTCAACAACTTTTTTTAATTTATCAACGTCTATTTTACCATTTACTGTTGCTTTACTATATAAATCATCAACTGCTTTATTTATTACATCACGCCCAACATTTATATTTACTTCATTTCCATTTTGACTATTGTGCTGGTTTGGTTCGTATGAAGAATTTCCAAATATTTGTGTTAGCAAATAGTCTGTTAATTTTGGTCTTTCCAATATATATTGAAACATAGGCGTCAAAATTTGCGATGAAAATTTGTCTGAAAATAAAAGAAAAAGCATTTTATATAAAAATGATGCCCACCAAGAAACTGACCACAAGTCGCTTGTTGTTGGTGGAGGTATTCCAAATAAATTGCAAAAAATAACATTCATTAATAGCGTAACGTTTGTTGGATTCAGCATTTGAGCTATTAATGCATCCACTATATTATAATTTGAATAAACACTGCAATCATTATTAAACACTATTTTTCCTAATTTATCTATATTTTCTCTTTGCTTATCATTTATGTTTGACATCATTTCCGCCAAAACTTCGGCTACGCGTGTTGGGTCGTTTTCATTCTTACCGCTTCTTTTATCAAGTAATCCAATGTTTATATACATAAAAAAATTAGACTCTTCAAAGTTAGCGCAATAATTTGGTCTTTCCTTTGTGTTAGGATCAATTGGACACAACCCATCTTTAATTTTATTTCTTAAATTGGCATGCAATTGGTCTATACCATTTATACCAACTCTTCTTAAAGCCATATCACATATTACTTTTTTTCCTGAGCCAATTAATGAATTGTTATAGTATTTGTTTACTGTATCACCGACGTGAAGAAAAACTAGGCGCAAAATTGTAACTCCAAAATAAGGTTTGTCCGGAACATCATTCAATGCAACTGAAACAAAATAGTTTACCCACATTGGAAAACATGTGAACATTGAAACTAATAAAGCCTTTGCACCTTGATTACAAAATGCTGTTTTAATTCCCCATAAAACTGGACATACATATACCAATGGATTTGCTGGCCAAGTGCAAATTAACCAATACAAAGATTCTAGAACAGTGCAAAACAATGTGTGAGCGGCTGAAATTGCATCTCCTGTAACCTCTGTTGCTTTTATCATTGAATTGCATATAAAATCTGCAACGCTCTTGAAATAACTTTTTTGCATACACCTGTAAAAATCTTCTGCTTTAAGACCAGCTGATTCTCCAGCTGAATTAACTTTAATTTCGTTTCCGGACATATACCAATAAGTCGCTCGTTCTTTACACCATTTTAAATTATCTTCAAACGGATTTGAAGTGTCTTCGGTCTCCAGTTTTGTCATATCGCCATATGTTTTTCCACCGGTTGTTTTTATTTTATTTTTTTCAGCAAAACCTTTAAACATGTTAAACATTTTTCCTACGAAGTCGTCATTGCCTCCGAATAAATAAGCATTTTTTAGCCTATTTTGTTCTGTTTCAGCTTCAGATTGTTTCTCCTCTTCATTTAGTTTTTCATCTGCAGCTATTTTTTCTTCACGTTTTTCTAGGTTTTTAACATCATTTGCCAGTTGTTCTCGTCGCGCATTTGCTTGTTCAGGATTTGTTACTAAATTTTCTCCTTTTCCTTCTCCTTCTCCTTTTACTTCCTTAGTTTGGTTTGAAATAGGTGCGTTATCCGATGATGTCGCACGAACTTTAGAGTTTTCTGACGTTTGTTCAGGAGAGTTGGTATAATCTTTGTATGTTTTTCCGTCTCCTAACAAAATCTCTGGACCTGGAATAGGATTTCTAATTTGTTTTCTAGCTTTTGCTTCTTTAATAAGATCATTTAATTCGCTGACAAAACCATCAGTTCTTGATTTGATAAATCCTTCATAAATTTTAACATTGTTATTAATGTAATCATAATAATTGTTTGCAATTTTTACTTTAATTCGTTTAAATATTTCGTATTTTAATTTTATATATTCTTTCATTAAACTTACATCAGAATCGTAACATTTTATTTCAACTGAACCTGATTCAAAGTTATTTACATTGTGCTCTATAAGTATATTTTTTTCTTTAATTTTATCAAATTTCTCTTTTAATGATGAAAGATATACATCTTCTTTTTTGGGAGGTAAATTTAGTTTCCTATATTCACTATCTCCAAAATTTACTTGAATATTAATGTCTTGTGGCGTTAATAATTTACTATATTTTATTAAAAAATTGTCTGAAAATTTTGTTTTTTTATATAGCTCAATAACATCTTTTCTTTGTTCATCCGCCGATTTATCTCCATTTGGGTTACAAACACTATCAATCTCACTCAACTCGCTCTTTTCGGCATCTTCTAATAAACCATAGTCAAGGTCAACTTTATTATTGAGATCAAAATAATTGTAAACAGCACGTTTCACGCCATTATCCATGTGCATATTTCTATCCAATTTTTTTAAGGATTCTCCAAAACTTTGCAACAGAGCAATTTTGTAGTATTCATTACTCTTCTTAAAAAAATCATCTTGTTTTGCAGCAAGTTCTTCAAGTATTTTTTTTATTACATTATTTTTATAAGATAATTCAACATTTTTATCGTCTAATTCCTTCTTCTTTAATTCAATAGATTGAAATTTTTCATTCTTTAAATCCTCCAATTCTTTTTTGCGCGCATTTAAAGTTTCCCCATTTTCTTTTAATTCATTTTCTGCATTCAAAATTTCATCAATAGCTGCTTCACCAGCCCTATTTTCTTCAGCTCCATCTTTTAAAACCCATTTACCAGTTTCTTTAACAAATGTATAACCATTCTTCTCAGCCAATGATTTATTTTCTTTTATTTGTGAGTTCAAATTATCTTGCGTTTGGATTGCCTGAGCTATTAATTTTTCTACATTTTCAATTGGTGTATTTAATTCTATCAACTCATCCTTTAGTTTTTTAACGGTAATTCCTA
>Ga0209085_1001660_pt1 | contig 13433 bp, 9 predicted proteins | sample C_131016_EF_Meta_FD_187310 | JGI IMG/M metagenome (GOLD analysis project Ga0209085, IMG submission 187310) | Freshwater microbial communities from Lake Croche, Canada to study carbon cycling - C_131016_EF_MetaG (SPAdes) (version 2) | ecosystem: Environmental > Aquatic > Freshwater > Lake | place...
TATCCAAAAAGTTGAAATGAATTGGGCTGGCCGCAAGCTGGTGCTGGAAACCGGCCGCGTGGCCCGCCAGGCTGACGGCTCGGTGCTGGCCACCTATGGCGAAACCACCGTGCTCGCCACCGTCGTGTCGGCCAAACAGCCGAAGCCCGGCGTGGATTTCTTCCCGCTGACCGTGAACTATCAGGAAAAAGCCTTTGCGGCCGGTCGTATTCCCGGTGGCTATTTCAAGCGCGAAGGTCGTCCATCGGAGCGCGAAACGCTGATTTCGCGCCTGATCGACCGTCCGATCCGCCCGCTGTTCGTGGCCGGTTACAAGCATGATACGCAGGTTGTCGTGACCGTGCTGTCGCATGATCTTGAAAACGATCCCGATATCGTCTCGATGGTCGCTGCATCGGCTGCGCTGACCCTGTCAGGCGTACCTTTCATGGGTCCGGTTGGCGGCGCGCGCGTTGGCTATATCAACGGCCAGCTGAAGCTGAACCCGACCATTCAGGAAATGGCGGATTCAACCCTCGAACTCGTGGTCGCCGGTACAACCGACGCCGTGTTGATGGTGGAATCGGAAGCCAAGGAACTGTCCGAAGACATCATGCTCGAAGCCGTGATGGTCGGTCACCGCGGTTTCCAGCCGGTCATTGATGCCATTATCAAGCTGGCGGAAGTGGCTGCCAAGGAACCACGCGATTTCACCACACCCGACCATTCCGCGCTGGAAGCCAAGGTGCTCAAGCTGGTCGAAGCCGATCTGCGCGACGCTTTCACCACGCCTGCCAAGGCCGTCCGTCAGGACAAGGTCGCTGCGGCGAAAGCCAAAGTGATGACGGCTTTCTGTGGCGAAGGCGCGTCAGAGCCTGTCGATGCGCTCACTGTCGGTGGCGTGTTCAAGGACGTCGAAGCCAAGATCGTGCGCTGGAACATTTTGGACACCGGCATCCGGATCGATGGCCGCGATGTCAAAACCGTACGTCCGATTGTCGCCGAAGTCGGCATCCTGCCCCGCACCCATGGATCGTCGCTGTTCACCCGCGGTGAAACACAGGCGCTGGTTGTGGCCACGCTCGGTACTGCCGATGACGAACAGTTCATCGACTCGCTGGAAGGCACCTACAAGGAAAACTTCCTGCTGCATTACAACTTCCCTCCCTACAGCGTCGGCGAAACCGGCCGTATGGGTTCGCCCGGCCGCCGAGAAATCGGCCATGGCAAGCTCGCCTGGCGCGCCATCCATCCGATGCTGCCGGCCCAGCATGAATTCCCCTACACCATCCGTGCGGTGTCCGAGATCACCGAGTCGAACGGCTCGTCCTCGATGGCAACCGTCTGCGGCACTTCGCTGGCTCTGATGGATGCCGGTGTGCCATTGAAGGCACCTGTGGCCGGTATTGCGATGGGTCTGATTCTGGAAGACAAGCGCTTTGCCGTTCTGTCCGACATTCTCGGCGACGAAGACCATCTCGGCGATATGGATTTCAAGGTGGCCGGTTCCGAACACGGGATCACCTCCTTGCAGATGGACATCAAGATTGCCGGTATCACCGAAGAGATCATGAAGGTTGCCCTGGAACAGGCTAAGGGCGGTCGTCTGCATATTCTGGGTGAAATGGCGAAAGGCCTCTCGGCTGCCCGTCAGGAACTCGGCCAATATGCGCCGCGCATCGAAACCATGAAGATCCCGACCGACAAGATCCGTGAAGTGATCGGCACCGGCGGCAAGGTCATTCGTGAAATCGTCGAAAAGACCGGTGCGAAGGTCAACATCGAGGATGACGGCACCGTCAAGATCGCCTCCTCCGATGCGGCCTCCATCACAGCCGCCATCAACTGGATCAAGTCGATCGCATCCGATCCTGAAGTCGGCATGATCTATGACGGGACTGTTGTGAAAACCGCCGATTTCGGTGCGTTTGTGAACTTCTTCGGGGCCAAAGACGGTCTCGTCCACATTTCACAGCTCGCCTCGCAGCGCGTCAACAAGGTCACCGATGTCGTCAAGGAAGGCGACAAGGTGAAAGTGAAACTGCTCGGCTTCGATGATCGCGGCAAGGTCCGCCTGTCGATGAAGCTGGTTGACCAGGCCACCGGCGAAGACCTCGAAGGCAAAGAAGCGCCTGAAGCGGCTCCCGGTACCGGCGAACAGCCATAATCGGATCAGACAACAGAAAAAAGCGGCCTTCGGGCCGCTTTTTTTATGTCCTGAATGGGAAAACGGTCAGAAAAGATCAGCTATGACAGACGGATTCAGACATGGACCGCCCAGCAGGCGACCTGCCGCTGGTCCTTGTCCTGCAACACAGGCACATCAACCGAACAACGGCCCAGCACAGCCCGGCAACGCGGATGGAAGGCACAGCCGCTCGGCGGGTTGAAGGGGGAAGGCATTTCGCCCTGCAGCACGATCCGCTCTTTCTTGGCACCGGGATTGGCAACCGGCGTGGCCGACAGCAAAGCCTGCGTATAGGGATGCTGGGGATTGGCAAACAAGGTGGCTGCCGCGCCCGCCTCCACCGCATGGCCGAGATAGACCACCATCACCTGATCGGCGATATGTTTGACCACCGACAGATCATGGCTGATGAACACATAAGCCAGTCCGAATTCCTGCTGGATATCGGCCAACAGGTTCAGCACCTGCGCGCGGATCGACACGTCCAGCGCTGAAACCGGCTCGTCGAGCACCAGAATTTTGGGCCGCAGCATCAGGGCACGGGCAATGGCGATGCGCTGGCGCTGGCCGCCCGAGAACATATGCGGATACCGGGTCGCATGTTCGGGGCGCAGGCCCACCCGTTTCATCATCGAGGCCACAGCCGCCGCCCGATCCACAGCCGACATGTCGGTATTGATTGTCAACGGCTCTTCCAGCGCACCGCCGACGGTCTGGCGGGGATTGAGCGAGCCATAGGGGTTTTGGAAAACGATCTGGACCTCGGAACGCAGCTTTTTGCGCTCTTGCGGCGTGGCATAGGCCAGATCAATGCCGCCAATGGTCAGTGATCCGCTGGTGGGCTCCTCGATCATGGTGAGCAGGCGCGCCAGAGTGGATTTGCCCGACCCCGATTCCCCGACCACGGCCAGCGTTTCACCCGCCTGTAGATCAAAACTCACATCGACCAAAGCCTGTACCACGGCCGGTTGGGCAAAAAACCCGCGCGATACATCATAATGGCGGGTCAGATGCCGCGCCTGCAACACCACGCTCATGCCGCACCTCCCGTGATGGTGACCGGTTGCCCGTCCTGTAGCGGTGTATGGCACAGGGCGTGGGCGTGGGCGGCATCGGCCGCTTTGGGCGGAGTTGCCTTGCACAGAGCCGAAGCAAAGGCACAGCGGGGCGAAAACAGGCAGCCGACCGGCTTGTCGAACTGGCCGGGCACCACACCCGGAATCGACGGCAACACGCCTTTGACCGCCGCACGTTCGGGCAGAGCCGCCAGCAAAGCCGCGGTATAGGGATGGCGCGGCTGCCGGAACAGCCCGACCGTATCCTGCATTTCCACCTGCTGGCCGGCATATTGCACCACCACCCGCTGGGCGGTTTCGGCGACCACGCCCATATCATGGGTGATCAGCACCAGACCCATGCCGTTGTCGCGCTGGATCGACATCAACAAATCCAGGATCTGCGCCTGAATGGTCACATCCAGTGCGGTGGTCGGCTCGTCGGCGATCAGCAATTTGGGCTTGGAGGCCAAGGCCATCGCAATCATCACGCGCTGGCTCATCCCGCCCGACAGCTGGTGCGGAAAGGCACTCAAACGCCGCTCGGGATCGGTGATGCCGACCGCTTCCAGCAATTCGATGGAGCGGCGGCGGATGGCGGATCGGTCGAGACCCAGATGGGTTTTCAAGCTTTCACCGATCTGGAACCCCACGGTAAAACACGGGTTCAGGCTGGTCATCGGCTCCTGAAAGATCATCGCAATATCGCGGCGCACGGTGCGGCGGCGCTCGCGATCCGACAGGCTCAGCAAGTCCAGCCCCTCGAACCGCATGACATCGGCGGTAATGGTTGCGGTCCATGGCAGCAGACCCATCACGGCCAGCATGGCCACCGATTTGCCCGACCCCGATTCCCCGACAATCGACACCACCTCGTTGCGGTCCACCGTCAGATTGACACCGTCAACCGCCAGAAACGGACCCGAACGGGTGTTGAACGACACCGTCAGATTGCGGATTTCCAACAGGCTTTTCTGGAGCATGCTCATCGGGTCAGCTCCTCTTCAATTTCGGATCAAGCGCATCGCGCAGGCCATCCCCGAACAGATTGATCGAAATCACCGTAACCAGAATGGCCAGACCGGGCAGCGTGACAATCCACGGATTGGAGCGGATGAATTCGCGGCTATCGGCCAGCATCGCGCCCCATTCGGCCACTGGAGGCTGCGCGCCAAGCCCGAGAAAGCCCAGAGCTGCCGCTTCCAGAATCGCCTCGGACACGCCAAGCGCGGCCTGCACGATCAAGGGTGCCAGACAATTCGGCAGCACCGTCAGGACCATCAACCGCAGCGGACCGGCCCCTGCCACCCGCGCCGAAGTGACATAATCACGACCCAGCTCGCTCAAGGCCGAAGCGCGCACCAGGCGGACATAACGGGGCAAAAATACGGCCGTCACCGCCACAATCGTATTGGTCAGGCTCGGGCCCATCACCGCCACGATCAAAATCGCCAGCACCAGACCCGGCACCGACAGGATCAGATCCATGATCCGCATGATCATGACATCGACAAGGCCACCCAAAGCGGCGGCAGCCAGACCGAGAGCGACCCCGAGGATCACCGACACGACCATCACCGTCAGGCCGATAAACAGCGAGACCCGCGCGCCGAAAATCAGCCGCGTCAACGTATCGCGGCCCAAAGCATCGGTGCCCAGCAGATAATGCCAGTTGCCGCCCTCGACCCAGACCGGTGGCAGTTTGGTGAAATCACGGAACTGTTCGACCGGCGAATAAGGCGACACAAATTCGGCAAACACCGCGACAAATATGATCAGACTCAACAAAACCAAGCCCATCACCGCGCCGCGGTTCTCACAGAACGACGCCCAGAAGGCGGCCAAAGGGGTCGGCGGAGCCTGAACTGCCTCGACGGCACCTGCAGAAAGGACTTGCGGATCACTGGCCATGACGGATCCTCGGATTGATGAAACCATAAAGCATGTCGACCGTCAGATTGACGACGATCACAATCGACGAGATCAGCAGAATCCCGCCCTGCAGGGCCGGATAATCGCGACGGCCGATCGATTCAATCAGCCATTTTCCGACACCGGGCCACGAGAAAATCGTCTCGGTCAGCACCGCGCCCGCCATCAGCGAGCCGACCTGCAAACCGATGATGGTGACCACCGGGATCAGCGCATTGCGCAGCGCATGCAGCCCGATCACCCGAAACGGCGACAGGCCCTTTGCATAGGCGGTGCGGACATAATCCTCGCTCAGCACTTCCAGCATCGACGAACGCGTCATCCGCGCCAAAGTCGCCAGCGGCACGGTGCCCAGTACGATCATCGGCAGCATCAGATGATGGAAGGCCGATTTGAACGCCCCCGCCTGATCCGACAACAGCGCGTCGATCAGCATGAAGCCCGTCACGGGCTCGAAATAGAATTTGATCAGATCAATGCGACCCGACACAGGCGTCCAGCCCAGGCGTTCGGACACCAGCATGATCAGCAACAGACCCCACCAGAAAATCGGCATCGAAAAGCCGGTCAGCGACAGGCCCATCAGGGTCTGGTCGAAAACCGACCCGCGCTTGAGCGCCGCCATCACCCCTGCCGGAATCCCGATCAGGATCGCGAACACCATCGCGAAAAACGCCAGCTCCAGCGTGGCGGGAAAGAGTTGCAGGAATTCGGTCAGCACACGCTCGTTGGTCACCACCGATGTACCGAAATCGCCATGCAGCAGGCCCCAGGCATAATCGGCAAACTGTTTCCAGACCGGCTGGTCCAGACCCAGTTCGTGGCGGAACTGCGCCAGACGCTCGGGCGAAATCCCGCGCTCGCCGGTGCGCACCTCGACCGGATCACCCGGCACCATCCGGATTGCCACAAAGGTCACAAACATCAGGGCCACAAATGTGGGAATTGTCAGCGCCAGACGTTTCAGCAGAAACCGCAGCATGGAAATCCTAAACCCTTGAAAATATTAAAGGAAAAAACCGGAAAGCCTTTTGGGGCCTTCCGGTTTCCAATGCATCCGTCAAACGGAGTTATTTGATATCGACACCGATGAATTTATGGCCGCCGAGCGGGCTCTGCTTATAGCCTTCGACTTCCTTGCGCATCACTTCGAACACGATGGAATGCGCGATGGTCATGTCGGGAGCGTCTTCCTTCATGATCGCCTGCATTTCCTCATAGAGCTTGGTGCGCTCTTTCGGATCGGTCAGTGTTGCGGCCTTTTTCAGGCGGGAATCGAATTCTTCATTGCACCACTTGGAGATGTTCTGGCCACCCGGACGGGCCGCCGCACAACCGCGCAGGAAGAAGAAGTTATCGGGATCGCCATTGTCACCGGTCCAGCCGAGCTGGACTGTGGTGGGCTCGCCCTGCTGGGCCCGCTTGCGGTATTCACCCCATTCATAGGTGACCAGCTTGGCATTGACGCCGATCTTCGCCAGATCGGCCTGCATCATTTCGGCAATCCGCTTGGCGTTCGGGTTATAGGGACGCTGAACGGGCATGTACCACAGATCGATGTCGAGCGGAGCGGTAACACCGGCTTCCTTGAGCAAAGCCTGGGCCTTGGCTGGATCGTAGGGATAATCCTTCACCGTGGTGTTGTAGGACCACAGGGTCGGCGGGATAAAGTTGATCGCTGCGGTGCCGGCACCGAGATAGACGTCGCGCATGATGGCGGCCTTGTCGATCGCCATATTCATGGCCTGACGGACGCGCTTGTCATCGAACGGCTTCTTGGTCACGTTGAACGCCCAGTAGGCGATGTTGAGGCCGGACTGGCTGATCACCTTCAGGCTCGGATCCTTCTGCATTTCAGCCAGATCGGCCGGACGCGGATAGGCCGCGAACTGGCACTCATTGGCCTTCAGCTTGGAATAGCGGGCTGTCGGATCGGGCGTAATGGCATAGACCAGATCGTCGATCAGCGCCTTTTCACCCCAGAACTCCTTGTTCGCCTTGAAACGGATCACCGCATCTTTCTGATAGGTGATGAAGGAGAACGGACCCGTGCCGACCGGCACCTGGTCGAACTGCTCGGGCTTGCCGGATTTCAGCAAAGCTTCGGCATATTCGGCCGAATGGATCGAGGCAAAGTCCATCGCCAGATTGGCGAGGATCGGAGCGTTTGGCTCGCTCAGCGTCATGACGATGGTGTAATCGTCTTTTTTCACGAGGCTTTTCAGCAGCTTGGTCATGCCCATATCGGCGAAATAGTCATATTTGCCGCCGGAGATCTTGGCATAGGGATGATCAGCCTTGGACTGACGCTCGAAGGAGAACAGCACGTCATCGGCGTTCATGTCGCGGGTCGGCTTGAAGCCGGTGACCGAATGCCACTTCACGCCCTTGCGGAGCTTGAAGGTGATTTCGAGGCCGTCGGGCGAAGTGGTCCAGCTTTCGGCAAGGGCAGGAACGACTTTGGTCGATCCACGCTCGAATTCAACCAGCTGGTTGTAAACGGGGCGGGCGGCATCGAAGCTGGTGCCGGTGGTGTTCAGAGCCGGTGTAAAATTTTCCGGCGACCCTTCCGAGCAATAAACAAGTGTTTTGGCAGATACGGCGCTGGCGCCGAGCAGCAGAGCAAAGCTCAAAGCTGCCAAACCGGTTTTACGAAAATGTGACATGGATTATCCCCTCATGTGATCACAGGCATGATCGTCAAGCATAAGCACTTCTGCTCATACCTGTATCGAACCCTTTTTTACAACTTTATGCAACGGGGTCCGCGACAATTGTTCAAAATCAGGGCACAAGTCCGGTCTGGATAAGGCGGATTCCATGGGCGTCCTGATCGACCCTGACCGCAATCGCGAATACATCGGCCAATCGTTGTGCGGTCAAGACAGTCACAGAATCACCCCGGGCCACCACGCGGCCCTGATCGAGCATGATAATCCTGTCGGCAAAGCGTGCCGCCAACGGCAGATCATGCAGGACGGCGACCACCGTGCAACCCGATTGCGCTTCCTGTTGCAGCACCTCCATCACCAGCCATTGATGGTGCGGATCAAGGGCGGCAATCGGCTCGTCCACCAGCAAGACCGGAGCCTGCGTGGCCAGAGCGCGGGCGAGCATCACACGCGCCCTCTCGCCACCCGACAATTGCGTGACGCAGCGATCCGCCAGAGCGGACACCTGAGTGCGCTCCAAAGCCTGCTCAACAGCCTGCCAATCGACCGGTCTGGCCTGCTCGACCGTCGCGCCATGCGGCATCCGCCCCAGCATCACCAGTTCCTTGACCGGCATCGGCCAGGCGGCCTGACGGTCCTGCGGCAGATAGGCCACAGTGCGGGCCCGCTGGCGGGGATCGAGTCCGGCGAGCGGTTGGCCATCCAGCAGCACCCTGCCATTCGAAGGAGCCAGCACCTGAGCCACAATCCGCATCAGGCTGGATTTTCCGGCTCCGTTCGGTCCCACCAAAGCATGCAGGCAAGCCGCATCAAAGGCCACATCAACCGCAGACAGCACGGCGCGCCCGTCCAGCTCGAGCGAGATGTGATCGGCATGGAGCGACGGACCCGTCATGATGCACCCTCTACAAACAGCCCGCGATGCCGGCGGATGGCCGCGACAAACAGCGGCACGCCCAGCAAGGCCGTCACGGCTCCGACCCGCAATTCCGTCTGTGCCGGAACCAGCCGCACCAGCACATCCGCCATCACCATCAACAGACTACCGGCCAGCAAGGACGGCCATAAAATCCGCTTCGGATCGGCGCCCACCAGCAATCGCGCGGCATGGGGCGCAATCAGGCCGACAAAACCGATAGCCCCCGACACCGCGACCGCAGCCCCCACGCCCATCGCCACCGCCACAAGCGTCATCCACCGCAGTCGGGAGACATCAATGCCCAGACTGGTCGCGCTGTCCTCGCCAAGGACCAATGCGCGATAGCCATTGCCCTGCGACAGCAGCATGGCCATTGCCGCAATGATAAAAGGCAGGGACAGGCCGACATGTAGCATCGAGCGGTCCTCGAACGAGCCCATCATCCAGAAGACGATTTCGGTCACGGCAAACGGATTGGCCGACAGGGCAATCACGATGGATGTCGCCGCACCGGCCAGCGTACCGATCGCCAATCCGGCGAGGATCAGAGCCACCACCGAAGCTCCGCGACCGACAATCCGCATCAAGATCACAAAGGACAGTAAAGCCGCCGCAATCGCGGCCACAGGCAAAGCGGCCGACAAAGCTCCCGCGATTCCGCGATACAACACCAGCACCGCCCCGAAAGCGGCGGCTTGCGGCGCACCGAACACGGTCGGATCAGCCAGCGGATTGCGCATCAAGCCCTGCAAGGCGGCGCCCGAGACCCCCAAAATCCCGCCGACAAACAGCGCCAGCACAGTGCGCGGCACTCTGATCTCGCGCATGATGGTGGCAGCCAGATCATCCCCGCCCCACAAACCCTTGAGACTTTGCGCAAGAGACAGCGGCACCGCCCCTGTCAGCAACGAGGCACACAACATCACAAGCAGCGCCGCATAAAGGCCCGCCAACCGCCGGGATGGCGAGAGGATGGCCTGATCGGCACGGGATCGGCCTGTTACCATGTGGCGCGCAGACCGACATAGACCGAACGGCCCGCCGTGCCGAAGCCCCTGACATCCTCGTAATGGGCATTGGTCAGGTTTTCGGTACGGATATAGGCCATATAGGTGTCATCGATTTTATAGGAGGTCAGCAGGTCGAGCTTGGCATAGGGCGCCAGAGCCACCCGCATGCTCTGGAATGTCACATCATCGTAATAGATGTCGACCCGATGCCCGATAAAGGACAGACGCGGTTCGATCTCGATCCTGTCAAACCCGAGATAGGCCAGCGAGGCCATCGCCTGATGCTGGGGCCGCCGCAACAGGGCTGTGCGGGTGGACTGGTCCTCGGCCAACATGAACGTATAGGAGGCCTTCACCCGCCACAGATCCGGCACCAGCGCAAAGACCAGCGTCTGTTCGACGCCACGGGTTCTGGCCTGGTCGACATTGACATAGCAGCCGCCAATGTTCGGATTTGTGAGTTGTTCAGAGGTGCAATTCGTAGTGCTCCAGTCAATCATATTCCGATAGCGCGTCTCGAAAGCCGTGGTGCTCGATTGTACGCGCTTGTTCAAAAAATCCTGATCAATCCCGATATCGAAACCGATATTCTCCTCCGGCCGCAATGTCAGGGATCCATATTGGCTGAAGCGCTGGTAGAGCGAGGGAGATTTGGCACCGGTGCCGATGCTGCTGCGCAATTTGGTGCCGGTTTCGCTGATCATGTAGGAGGCCGTGGCCCGCCATGTCGCGAATTGGTTGGGGTCGGTATAATCGATCCGGCCCCCGAGCGAGAGGCTCAACCGCTCGCCCAATGGCAATTGATGCATCACATAGGCCGATTGCGTGCTCTGGCTGGCATCGCCCGTCACATAGCGGATCGAGGAACCGCGCGGCAGAGCCTGATTGGTCGTAAATAGCGTTTCGGCTTCGCTGGCCACCCCGAAAATCAGCAGCCCATAGGAACCGAGCTTCAGATCGTTCTGCACATCGATGCCGTAACGGTCGCCGCGATAATCAAGCGAATTTGGGCCATAGGACATGTAATTCGGATCAAAATAACCGACATTGCCCGCATGCCTGTCCGTCCGGTTGGCAAAGACCTTGGCGGAAGAGCGCAACTGTCCGTCCAACAGATCGAGCGTCGCCTTGCTCCAGACCTGCGTGGTCTGGTTGCGGGTGCGATTGAACGGATCGTCGCCCGAGGACAGATCGTAATGGTTGTTGTTCAGCATCGAGATCATGCCGAAATCGAACCGCATATCCTGTTGCGGCTGCCAGCCGACCCGTGCCGAAAAACTGGCTTTCTGCGCCGGATCGTTTTCGAGCGGTGCGGCAAGATTGCGCGTGATGCGCCGGATATTATGGCCGTTGGACGAAAAGCCGTCATTGGCAAAGCCGCTGGTGGAAAAGGCATAATCGACATCACGCGTACCACCGCTGACCGACCCGCTGAAACTGCGCGCACCATAGGAACCGCCCTCGAGCGTCAGGCTGGCCTTGGGATCGCGCTTGCCTTTGCGGGTGATGATATTGACCACCCCGCCCATCGCCTCGGAGCCGTAAAGCGCCGATTGGGGACCGCGCAAAATCTCGATCCGCTCGATATCATTGGCCGCCACCGCGCTGAAATCGAACTCGCCTCCGGTTGAAGCCGGATCGCCGATCCGGATCCCGTCGATCATCACCATGGAATGGCGGGCTTCGGCGCCGCGCAGGCGCAGGGTTGCCAATCCTGCCGGTCCGCCATTCTGCGTGATGGACACACCGGGCACCGCGCGCATGACATCGGCCAGCGTCTGCGCCCCCCATTTCTGGATTTCATCGGCACGGATGACGGTGATCGCCGAACCGGAGCGGCTGATGTCCATTTCGGAGCGAAACGGCGTCACGACAATCTCTTTGCCGGTCAGATCGGGCGTTTGGGCATGAAGATCTGTGGAATAACACCACAAGGCTGTCAAACACAGCAGGGAGAGGGCACCGGCAACAAGGGCCCGGTGCCTGACAGGCACGTTCATAGCATCCTCCAACCGTCCCGCCGACGGTGCTAGGGTTACATTCAACGTTGGCCGGTCTCCTGGCTCGCGGTATCAGCCTCTTTCCGCCTTCCCGGTCAGGAACCAGTGGCATTTGGAAGAAGCAAACCGCTTACAGTTGCGGGGGCAGCTGTGGCATAAAGATGGCTGAACCATCCCGCACCACATTCCCGTTTCATCCCTCATCGGGACACCAACGCAGTTGTGACGCTACGCGAACCACTCTAGAGGTGCAAGATGATGCGCAACCGATTCACCCGACTCTTTCGGCTAAACCAGATTTTACTGGCGGTTGTGGCTGGCTTGATCGGACCGGTTGCGTTTGGGGCAGAACCCGCTCCGTCGCCGGCTCCTGCGAAACGGGTGGTCTCGCTCAATCTCTGCACCGACCAGCTGTTGCTGGCCCTGGCCGATCCCGACCAGATTGCCGGTTTGTCGCCTCTGGCGCGCGATCCCTTGTTGTCAGCCATGGCGGAGCAGGCGCAAGCCTTCCGCGCCATCAAGCCGCGCAGCGAAACCCTGCTGCAAATACAGCCCGATCTGGTGCTGGCCGCCCCTTACGAACACCGGCTGACACGTCGGATTCTTGCCGATCACCGGATCGAGACCATGACTTTGGGGGTTTGGACCGACCTGGAGGCGGGCAAGGAGCAGATCCGCGAACTGGCCAGCCGTTTGGGCCAGAGCAAGCGCGGGCAGCAGCTGATCGACCGGATCGACCAGGCCATGGCCGGTGTCACACGGGTCAGCGCAGTCCGCAGTATGCTGGAGATCGAGCGGCGGCTCTATGCCCCGGGCACAGGCAGTCTGGTGGCCGATCTGGTCCGGCAATGGGGCTTGAGCAATCATGCCGATCGGTTGGGTGTCGCACAGGGCGGCTTTGTCACGCTTGAACGCTTGCTGGGTGACCGGCCGGATGTGCTGCTGGTCACCGATACCTCGCCGGTGGCCGAGGATATGGGCACTGCCTTGCTGCGCCATCCGGCCCTGAACAGGGCCTTTGACGAGAAAAGACGGATCGGTATCCCGACCCGCCTTGCTCTATGTGGTGGTCCGCAAACCCCCGCTTTGATCCGTCATCTGTCACAGGCCCTCGGGCTTGTGAGACAAGCCCCTTAAGCGGCGGAATCCTTGGAAGACCGTTCCGCCCGCTTGCGGTCGTTCGGGTCCAGATGGATCTTGCGCAGACGGATCGACTTCGGTGTCACTTCCACCAATTCGTCGTCCTGGATATAGGCCAGCGACTTTTCCAGCGTCATGCGGATCGGCGGGGTCAGGCGCACGGCCTCGTCCTTGCCGGCCGCGCGGACGTTGGTCAGCTTCTTGCCCTTCAACACGTTGATTTCCAGATCGTTTTCGCGGTTGTGCTCGCCCACGATCATGCCCTGATACACTTTCCAGCCCGGCTCGATCATCATCGGACCGCGGTCTTCGAGGTTCCACAGCGCATAGGCCACGGCTTCACCCGATTCATTGGCAATCAGCACACCGTTGCGGCGGCCCTGGATATCACCCTTGTAAGGCGAATAGGCATGGAACAACCGGTTCATGATCGCGGTTCCACGGGTATCGGTGAGCAATTCCCCGAGATAGCCGATCAGACCGCGGGTCGGGGCGTAAAACACCAGACGCAGACGATTGCCGCCCGAAGGGCGCATTT
>Ga0209085_1001661_pt1 | contig 13432 bp, 11 predicted proteins | sample C_131016_EF_Meta_FD_187310 | JGI IMG/M metagenome (GOLD analysis project Ga0209085, IMG submission 187310) | Freshwater microbial communities from Lake Croche, Canada to study carbon cycling - C_131016_EF_MetaG (SPAdes) (version 2) | ecosystem: Environmental > Aquatic > Freshwater > Lake...
CTGTACATTGGAAAATCCCAATTACTTCTCCTTTAGACGTGGTGGCGAAAGCGGTAGGCAGGTAGGTGTAATTTGTCTTTAGATCGAAAAGCAGAGATTTCCGCAAATTTACTTAAGGTAAAGGAACAAATTTCTGGCGCCGCCGCAAAGGTGGGTAGAGATCCAGCAGATATCCAATTAATCGCAGTAACTAAAACCTTTCCGATTTCTGACCTCCTATATTTATATGAGTTTGGCATACGTGATTTTGGTGAAAATCGCGATCAAGAAGCGAATGAAAAGGTAGGCCAGTTACCGGCAGATATAAATTGGCATTTCCAAGGACAGATTCAAAGCAATAAATTAAAATCCATTACTTCTTGGGCAACTTACATTCACTCAATAGATCAACTTAAATATGCCAAAATGGTTTCAGAGTTTGCAGGAGATCAACGCAAATCAATATTTATACAGGTATCGCTTGATCAGGTTCCGGAAAGCCGTGGGGGTGTAGATCCAGCTAAGTTGGTTGAGTTAGCCAACGGCATTACTCAGTTCGCCAATCTAAATTTGATGGGATTAATGGCGGTTGCACCACTGGAGGAAAATACCGATCAAGCATTTTCTAGATTGGCCCATTTACATTCAAATTTCAAAGAGAGTTTTCCAGCCGCCAAGTACCTATCTGCCGGCATGAGCGGAGATTATGAAACAGCGATTTTGCATGGAGCGACACATCTGCGAATAGGCAGTTCAATCCTCGGAAATCGATAACCCTTAATCTAATCTTTAGCCATGGCTAGTGCATTTAAAAGAGTCGCCGGATACCTCGGCTTAATGGATGAAGAGGAGCTAGACCACGGAAATGTGGCAGCGCCTGCAGCTCGTCCAGTTCGCAACAAACCAACCTTTGAAGTAGTTGGCAAAACATCAACGCCAATCTCATCACCTGTGATCGAACCACAAAGTATGGATCGCATTATCTCTCTTACGCCTCGTACTTACAGTGAAGCTCGTTTAATCGGAGAGCATTACCGCGAAGGCAAACCAGTGATCATGAATCTAAGTGACATGGAAGAGTCAGAGCGCAAACGCTTAGTTGATTTTGCATCTGGATTAGTTTTTGGTCACCATGGCAGCATCGAACGTGTAACACCAAAGGTATTCTTGTTAACGCCACCAAATGTTTCAGTCTCTGTTGAAGACAAGAACAGCGCGGCGCAAGCAAGTTTCTTTAATCAAAGCTGATTTAAGTGGGGCAAATTTTCGCCGCAATTTACTGGATCCTGCAATTATTTCTATTTGCCTTGATTGGTCGGTTGATCTTTGATTATGTTCGAATCTTTTCACCACAGTGGCGTCCGCGGGGAGTAATCCTGGCAGTTGCAGAGTTAATTTATACCGTCACTGATAAGCCGCTTAGATTTGTTCGACAATTTGTACCACCACTTCGATTGGGGCCAGTTGCCCTAGATCTATCTTTTATTGTGGTCTTTTTTGTGGTTCAACTATTAATGCGTTTAGTAATCGTTCTTTAATTCTTAATTAATTTTAGCCACAAACCAATTTCATTCTCACTTGTGCTCTCCGCAGAAATTTGTTTCATCTCAGTGGCTAAAACTTCAGCGGAAATCTCATCAATCGCATTATTGATTGCATTGGCTAATTCAGCTGGCGCATTCCAATTAACGGTAATTCGATCACTGATATCTAGGCCGATCTTCTTACGCTCTTCTTGAATTGCTCTGATCGCTTCTCTCACTAAGCCAGCATTTATTAGCTCAGGTGTTAGGGCTAGATCCAACGCAACTGATTCACCATTGTGGGATGCAACAGACCAGCCAGAGCGTGGATTTTCAGTAATAACCAAATCAGTTAACTCGAGAACCGCTGATTTTTTGCTCCCAGATACTTCATACTCAACTGTTGCAGTTGCAGTTACGCGCAATCCCTTAACCAAATCTGCCGCATTTAGCGAAGCAATTTTGGCAGCGATCGCCTGAACATCGCCGCCGTATTTAGCACCTAGGCTCTTGAAATTTGCCTTGATAGAGATATCTACAAGATCAGCACCTGCTGCGCTGATATCTGCAATCTTCAAGATATTCAATTCATCTGCAATATCTGCTTGAATCTCATTCGGCATCTTTTCCCAGCCAGTTGCAGCAATTAATGCGCGGGCTAAAGGTTGGCGAATCTTGACCTTTGATTCAGCTCTGGCTGATCGACCAAGCTCGACCAATCGGCGAGACAGGGCAACTGAATTTGATAAATTCTCATCTATCAATTTTGAGTTTGAAACTGGGAAGTTTGCTAAATGCACCGATTCACTTTGTACAGGCTCGGCAACCTTTACTAAATCCTGCCAAACATGTTCTGAAATAAATGGAACCATAGGAGCAAGTAATAAGGTCAGATTTTTTAAGCAGTGATACAAGGTATTTAATGCATCGGCGTCACCATCCCAGAATTTGCGACGGGAGCGACGTACATACCAATTAGATAAATCATCGATAAATGCGCCAAGTAAATTTCCAGCTTCTTGGGAATCAAAATTCTCCAGCGCATGATCTACGCCTGCAATTAATTTATTCAACTCCGAGATGATCCAGCGATCCATTAAATGAGGATTTGCCGGAAGTGAACTTACTTGAAAATTCGCTGCCTTCGCATAAAGAGTGAAGAAGGAAACGGTATTCCAGTAAGTTAGAAGTGATTTACGTACCACATCTGAAATCGCATCATGTCCAACTCGGCGGGCACTCCAAGGAGAGCCAGCTGCCAACATGTACCAACGAACCGCATCTGCGCCATGTTGATTCATTAATGGCATTGGCTCTAAAACATTTCCTAAATGCTTACTCATCTTTCTGCCATCTTTATCCAGAATATGACCTAGACACAAAACAGTTTTGTAAGCAGATTTATCAAAGACCAAGGTTCCGATTGCCATCAAGGTGTAAAACCAGCCACGGGTTTGATCAATTGCTTCACAAATAAAATCTGCTGGATAGGCGGCATTAAATTTTTCTACCGAACCTTCTTTGTGCGGATAGCCCCATTGCGCAAATGGCATTGCACCTGAGTCATACCAGCAATCAATTACCTCCGGTACGCGATTCATTATCGATGAACATTCAGCGCATTTGAAGGTGATGTCATCCACAAATGGACGATGTGGATCTAAATTACTTAATTCATGGCCAGCTAATTTTCCGAGTTCAGCTAGTGAACCAACACAAAGTTCATGCTTATTTTCACAACGCCAAATTGGAAGTGGCGTGCCCCAATAACGGTTTCGGGAAACCGCCCAATCGATATTGTTATTTAGCCAATCACCAAATCGGCCGGTTTTAATAGTTTCTGGATGCCAATCTGTTGCTGAGTTTTCACGAAGTAATTCCTCTTTTATACCTGTTGTCTTTACATACCAGGAAGGTTGCGCGTAATACATCAAAGCTGTGTGGCAGCGCCAGCAATGCGGATAGGAGTGTTCAAATTGCAAACTCTTAAACATTAAACCGCGTTGCTTAAGATCTTTAATCAAATCCTTATCGGCATCCTTAAAGAACTTTCCACCAGCGATAGGAATATCAGATTGAAAGTGTCCATCTGGATTAACTGGATTTACCACAGGTAAGTTATAACGACGACAGACCTCGAGGTCATCAGCGCCAAAGGCAGGGGATTGGTGAACCAAACCGGTTCCATCTTCTACGGTTACATAATTAGCCAGAACTACATAATGCGCATTTGGAATCTCAACAAAATCAAATGGGCGCTTATAGGTTGTGTGCTCTAACTCAGATCCTTGGAAGGTTGCGATAACCTTTCGATCATCACCTAATACCGATGCTAAATCAGATGCAACAACTAATCGCTCAGTTTTCTCATCATTAGTTACCTCAACAACCTGATACTCAACCTTTGGATTAACTGCAATTGCAGTATTGGCAATCAATGTCCAAGGAGTTGTGGTCCAAACTAAAAATGTGGCATTTAACTCCGCTAATTTTCCAGAGGTTGCCGGGAATCTAACAAAAACAGATGGATCTTTAATAGTTTCATAACCTTGGGCTAGTTCATGATCAGATAGGCCAGTTCCGCAACGTGGGCAGTATGGAGCTACGCGATGATCTTGAACTAATAAACCTTTATCCCAAATTTGTTTTAGTGACCACCAAACACTTTCTACATACTCAGGTGACATGGTCCAATAGGCTTCATCAAAATCTACCCAAAAGCCCATTCGCTTTGTCATGTCGGTAAATTCATCAACATGTCGTTGAACAGATTCACGGCATTTATCGTTAAAGGCAGCAACGCCAAATTTTTCAATATCTGCTTTGCCGGTAAAGCCCAACTCTTTTTCAACAGCAATTTCTACTGGCAGACCATGGCAATCCCAACCAGCTTTACGGATTACCTGCTTACCCTTCATTGTTTGGAAGCGTGGAAATAAATCTTTAAATACTCGAGCTTCAATATGGTGAGTACCGGGCTTGCCATTTGCAGTAGGTGGGCCTTCATAAAAACTCCAACGAGGTGCACCATCACGAGTTGTTACTGATTTTTCAAAAATATTATTTTTATTCCAGAATTGAAGAATTTGCGACTCCATTGCCGGCAGATCAATTTGCGCAGGTAATGCGTTGATTGCTGGTTGATCCTTCATATTCACCCTTCATTCTAACTTGATGCGGGTGGCGGTTGGTAATTACGCATCACAACCCATAATCTTTGCCCCTCCAGGGGGTAGATGTGGCGATTAAGAAGTTATTTAAGAAAAATAGCAAAGCGGGACCAGCGAAAAAAGCTGCTGCAAAAAAGCCAGTTGCGAAAAAGAGCGCTGCAAAAAAAGCCCCTGCTAAGAAAGCTGTTGCTAAAAAAGTACCAGCTAAAAAAGCACCTGCGAAGAAAACCGCTACACGTTCACCAAATATTGTTAAACCACAACTTGCTAAAAAACCACTAAAGAAGGCGCCTGGAAAACCATTTCCAGCAAAGCTACAAACATCAACCTCTGGCTCTTCAACAACAATATCTGTTACCTCAACTATGCCAAATGCAAATGCGGTACCTGTTGTAGCCGAACGTAGATTGACCATGCCACCACCACCAAAGCCAGTTTTAAAATCTAAGAAAGCTGCTGCGCTCAAGCCAATTAAAAGTGCACCAGCACCATTTATTGTGGATGAGGGCGAAAATGCATTTACCGCTACTGAACTTAAATCTTTAAAGAGTGAGTTGGCTAAGGATTTGATTCGTCTGCAAAAAGAGTTAGAGACAGCAGAGGCTGAGATGGAAGATCTAGTTGAAGCAGCTGGCGTAGGAGCGGGCGATGATCAAGCAGATGCTGGCGCTAAAACCTTTGAACGTGAACATGAAATGTCATTGGTTTATAACGCCCGAGATATGGTGCAACAAACAGAGCGCGCTTTAGAGCGAATTAACAATAAAACTTATGGCAAGTGTGAAGATTGTGGCAATTACATTGGCAAAGCTAGATTGCAGGTTTTCCCACGTGCCACACTTTGTATGGCTTGTAAACAAAAAGAGGAGCGACGCTGAATTATCGCCAGCGCAAATGGCTAACCTTTACTGCGCTATTAGTTTTTTTGCTAGATTACTTAACTAAGTTCCTGGCACTGCATTATCTGACCGATGGGCCAGTAAAAGTTCTGGGAGATTTACTTAAACTTAATCTCACATTTAATTCAGGAGCTGCATTCTCATTGGCATCAAGTGGCACCATTTTTCTCTCCTCCTTCTCAATAATTATGGTGGCGGTAATCTTCTATTTCAGCAGAAAAGTTAAATCACTTCCTTGGGCAGTAGCATTGGGTTTGGTGCTCGGTGGGATCTTTGGAAATTTATCTGATCGTATTTTTCGATCACCTGGCGGGTTGCAAGGTGAGGTAATTGATTGGATTCAAATTCCTCATTGGCCAGTATTTAATATTGCCGATACCGCAGTTGTCTGCGCAGCTTTATTAATCACTTATCTATCTGCAAAAAATATAGATTTTTACGGTAACCAGAGACCAACTCAGGAAAAATCAGATGAGTGATCGCGAAATTCGCTCATTAAGCATCCCAGATGGTTTAAATGGGGAGCGGGTAGATGCTGCGCTCTCTAGATTATTGGGTTTATCTAGAAATGTAATTGTTGGATTGATCGATGCTGATGAGGTTATTAAAGATGGTAAACCGGTATCTAAATCATTTAAGGTAAGTACAGCAGATCAAATTGAAATAACTATGCCTGCTGCTAAAGGCGAGGCGAAATTAACTGCAACACCAATTGATGGGTTAGATGTTGTTTATGATGATGAGTATGTAATTGTTATTAATAAACCAGTTGGTATTGCTGCCCATCCAAGTCCAGGCTGGCAGGGCGCAACGGTAGTTGGCGCCATTTTTGCAGCTGGTTACCAACTTGCCACATCTGGTGCGGCTGAACGCCAAGGAGTAGTTCACAGATTAGATGTTGGTACATCTGGATTAATGGTGGTTGCCAAAAATGAGATTGCCTATAGCAGTTTAAAAGATCAATTTCGAAATCGTACTGTATCTAAGATTTATCATGCATTAGCACAAGGTCATATGGATCCAACAACTGGAACGATTGATGCGCCAATTGATCGACATCCGCGAGAGGATTATCGATTTGCGGTTGTGGCAAATGGCAAGCCATCAATTACACATTACAAAACATTAGAAGTGTTTCCTGCTGTATCTTTATTAGAGATTGAATTAGAAACTGGTCGAACTCATCAAATCCGAGTTCATTTTTCAGCGTTACATCATCCACTTGTTGGAGATTTAACCTATGGCGCAGATCCATCTTTGGCGCAACGCTTATCAATTGCAAGACCATGGTTACATGCCAAAGTTCTAGCCTTTAACCACCCAGCAAGTGGCGAGCGAATCTCATTTACTGCTGAATACCCAGCAGATCTGACACGCTCACTTGGCCTGCTGGCCGATAATCAACGCTAGAAATAATTCTCAGTAGTAATCTCGCCACCTAATGCCTGAAAAATCTGAAAATTTCGTTCACTTACATGTTCATACCGAGTACTCAATGCTCGATGGTGCTGCAAAAATCTCTGAACTAGTTGAAGAGGTAGCTCGGCAAGAGATGCCTGCAGTGGCCATGACTGATCACGGAAATGTTTTTGGTGCATTTGAATTTCATAAATTAGCTAAGAAGGCAGGCGTTAAGCCAATTATTGGAATTGAGGCTTATGTAGCCCCAGAATCTAGATTTGATAAACGAAGAGTGAAGTGGGCTGAAGGCGGAGAGGATGATGTCTCTGGAGGTGGTGCATATACCCACATGACTTTACTTGCTGAAAATAATTCAGGGTTATCAAATCTATTTAAATTATCTTCTTTGGCTTCACTTGAAGGTTTCTACTACAAGCCACGTATGGATCGTGAATTACTTAGTAAGTATGCAAAGGGAATTATTGGCACAACTGGCTGTGCTGGTGGAGAAATTCAAACCAGGCTTCGCATGGGCGCCTATAAGGAAGCGGTCAGAGCTGCAAGTGAACTTCAAGATATTTTTGGTAAAGAGAATTACTTTTTGGAAATCATGGATCACAACATCGATATTGAAAAACGCACCTTCACCGATCTAATTAAATTAGGTAAAGAATTAAATATGCCGTTACTGGCTACAAATGATCTGCACTATACCCACCATGAAGACTCTTCAGCTCATGAGGTTCTACTTTGTATTCAATCTGGATCTACTCTGGCAGATCCAAAGAGATTCAAATTTGATAACTCAGAGTTTTACCTAAAAACCGCAAAACAGATGAGAGAGTTATTTAAAGATTTTCCAGAGTCCTGTGACAACACCTTATTAATAGCCGAGCGTTGCAACACCACAATGCGGGAAGGCGAAAACCTTTTGCCACAATTCCCAGTACCAAATAATGAGAGCGAAGATTCTTGGTTAATTAAGCAAGCAAATCTTGGTCTAGCTAAAAAGATGAATGGCAATATTCCTGCCAATTATCAAGAGCGGCTTAATTTTGAATTAGATGTAATGATCAAAATGGGTTTTCCAGGATACTTTTTAGTAGTTGCAGATCTTTGTAATCATGCTCGTGAGGTTGGAATCAGAGTAGGTCCCGGTCGTGGTTCTGCTGCTGGTTCATTAGTTTCATACGCGCTCGGAATTACCGGACTTGATCCAATTGTATTTGGCTTGTTGTTTGAGAGATTTTTAAATCCAGAGCGTATTTCAATGCCTGATATAGATTTGGATTTTGATGAGCGCCGCCGCTCCGAAATGATTCAATATGCAACTACTAAGTATGGTGATGATCGAGTTGCTCAGATCATTACCTACGGAACAATCAAATCTAAACAAGCAATTAAAGATTCAACCAGAGTTTTAGGTTATCCATATGCATTAGGTGAGAAATTAACTAAATCACTTCCACCATCTGTGATGGGTAAGGACATATCACTTTCAGGTGTATTTGATGTTAATGATGATCGTTATGGTGAAGCATCTGAACTACGTGCGCTTTATGACAGCGATCCTGATTCAAAACGAATTGTAGATACCGCACTCGGCATTGAAGGATTAAAACGGCAGTGGGGAGTACATGCAGCTGGAGTTATTTTAAGTAAGGAACCACTTCTAGATGTTATTCCAATTCACCGTCGTGAAGCAGATGGCGCAGTTATTACCCAATTTGATATGGGCGCATGCGAAGCAACTGGATTACTTAAAATGGATTTCTTGGGACTTCGAAACCTATCTGTGCTAGATGATTGTTTAATTAATATCAAAAATAATTTAGGTAAAGAGGTTGTTCTGGAAGATCTGCCATTGTCAGATAAGAAAACCTTTGATCTTTTATCTCGTGGTGACACATTAGGAGTATTTCAATTAGATAGCGCACCAATCAGAGCATTGCTTCGATCTATGGCACCAGATAGTTTTGAGGATATCTCTGCTGTTATCGCACTTTATCGACCAGGGCCTATGGGTGAAGATTCACATAATAAGTATGCCGATTATAAAAATGGCAGAAAGTTGCCAGTGCCAATTCATCCTGAGCTAGAGCAACCATTAAATGAAATTCTGAAGGATACCTACGGCTTAATTGTTTATCAGGAACAGGTATTAGCTATTGCCCGAAAGGTTGCTGGATTCTCACTTGGCCGCGCTGATTTATTGCGTAAAGCGATGGGTAAGAAAAACAAAGAGATTCTAGATAAAGAGCGGGTTCACTTTGAATCAGGCATGAAGGAGAACAAGTTCTCTGCCGATGCAGTTGAAAAATTATGGCAAACCTTGATTCCTTTCTCTGATTACGCATTTAACAGAGCGCACAGCGCTGGTTACGGCCTTCTCTCATTTTGGACCGCTTATTTAAAGGCGAATTACCCAACTGAGTACATGGCAGCACTTCTTACAAGTGTGCGCGATGATAAAGATAAGAGTGCACTTTATTTAAATGAGTGTCGACGCATGGGAATCAAGGTTCTGCCACCTGATGTGAATGAATCAGATTCTGAATACACACCACGCGGGTCAGATATTCGTTTTGGCTTAACTGCAATTAGAAATGTTGGCGAGAATGTGGTTGCCTCCATTATTAATAATCGAATCTCAAAGGGCAGATATCAAAGCTTTGGTGATTTTTTAACCAAGGTTGATGCATTGGTTTGCAATAAAAAGACGATCGAATCTTTAATTAAAGCGGGTGCATTTGATTCGCTAATGCACGCTCGTAAAGGTTTAATGATGATTTATCTAGAGGCAATCGATGCTGTTTCAGAAGCAAAGCGGGCTGAATCAATTGGTCAATTTGATCTATTTGGTGTGGAAACATCAGCAACATCAGTTAGTGGATTAGCAATTGATATTCCAATGGGCGAGTGGGAAAAATCAATGCTGCTTTCTTATGAACGAGAGATGCTTGGACTTTATGTTTCAGATCATCCATTGCTGGGAGTAGAACATATTTTGCGAGCAGCTGCAGATATGCCAATCAGCCAGTTAGCAGATGTAAATCATGATCAAATAATTACAGTTGGTGGGTTAATTACTCAGGTGCAACGAAAAGTTTCCAGACAAGGAACTCCGTGGGCGATCGTCACAGTTGAAGATTTAGATGGCGCAGTTGATGTCATGTTCTTCTCAAATTCATATGCAACACATGGTGTGAACTTGGTAGAGGATCGAATTGTGGCAATTAGGGGAAGAGTAGATAAGCGTGAGGAGCAACCTCGAATCTCTGCACTTGATTTAACACTGCCTGATTTAAATCAAGTTCCAACAGGGCCGTTGGTGATTACTATGGAGATGTCTAGATGCACGCCACCTGTAATTGAACGAATGAAGGAAATTTTGCGTTCACACCCAGGAGGCCGAGAGGTTCATTTGCAATTAGATGAGAGTGGCAAGAAAACAATTTTGAAAATAGATGAAGGGTTAAAGGTCACCTCCTCACCTTCACTTTCAGCTGATTTAAAAACTGTACTTGGGCCAGATTGTTTAGTTTCTTAAATGAAGGTGCTAGAGCTATATCCGGCAGTTGATATAAAAAGTGGAAAAGCGGCTCGACTGACTAAAGGTCAACTTGATTCAACAGAAGATTTTGGTGATCCAGTTGAGGTGGTTAATCAATTTATAGAGGCTGGTAGCAAGTGGATTCATTTGGTAGATCTAGATGCCGCATTTGGTTTGGGAAATAACCGTAGATTAATAGAGCAAATTACCGAAATCGAATCTATCCAATTTCAATTATCTGGCGGAATTAAAGATAAAGAAAGTTTAGATTTTGCTGCAAGCACAAAGGCCAAGCAGATAAATCTAGCAACCTCTGCCTTAAAAGATCTCAACTGGATAGAAAAAGTGTCAAAAGATTATGGCGACAGGTTGAGCATAAGCTTGGATGTTAAATCCTCCACCAATAAGTTACTTGCAAGAGGCAGTGGTGATGATTTAGGTGATTTATTTGAAATGATAAGTAAATTAGATTCCATTGGATACCGTAGATATGTTCTTACTGATATTGATAAAGATGGCGCATTATCTAGTCCGAATTTTGAATTGATCCAGCAAGTATCTGAGGTAACCAAGAGTTCGATCATCTCTAGTGGTGGAGTATCAACTGTTGATGATTTAAGTAGGCTGCGAAAATTGGGAGTTGCTGGAGTGGTGTTAGGTAAGGCACTTTATAGTGGCCAAATAGATCTAACCTCAGCGATCTCCGCTTGTTATAAATAGGAGATAAGTAAGTACTAGGTTACGGCAGAATACTCCCGTGGCCCACCCAATTTCATTAGAGAGCTTCCGTGAATTTGCACGGGAATTTAATGTAATTCCAGTAGCAAAAAAAATTCCAGCAAATAATGAATCACCATTAAGTATCTATTTGAAGTTGGCGCAGAATCGGGTTGATACATTCTTATTAGAATCAGCTGAATCAAATGGTGTTTGGTCTCGATACTCATTTATCGGTGTTAACAGCGAAGCTACATTGACGGAAAAATCCGGATCAGTTTTCTGGCGGGGTGTAATGCCGGCAGGTGCTCCTACCGGTGTTGATCCATTGGAAGCCTTAAGGATTTCAACTGCACATTTGCGCTCACCAAAATTTCCTGACTTGCCACCACTTACTGGCGGGCTTGTTGGTTATTTGGGTTATGAAATTGTTCGCCGGCTGGAGAAAATTAAATCGAGCACCGTTGATGATTTGAAGATTCCAGAAATAACCATGCTCTTAACCTCAGATATTGCAGTCTTTGATCATTTAGAAAATGAAATTACCTTAATTGCTAATGCGATTAACTGGGATGGAAGTGCAGATCGGGTAGATGATGCTTATAAAAATGCATTAAATCGAATTGATGTCATGAGCAAAAACTTAGCCACTTTGCCATCAGTTTCGTTTTCACAGATACCAGATCGAGTGATACCAGAGTACAAAAGAGGAACCACAGATCAAGAGTTTATTGAGAGGGTAGATTTAATAAAGGAGGAGATTAGATCTGGCGAGGCATTTCAAGTTGTTTTATCGCAACGTTTTGAGATGCAAAGTCAGGCGGATCCATTTGATATTTATCGTGTTCTTCGAGAACAAAATCCCAGCCCCTACATGTATCTATTTAAATTTGCTGATGATTTAGCAGTTGTTGGTTCAAGCCCTGAAGCATTAGTTAAAGTAACTGGCAGCGATGTAATGATTCACCCAATTGCTGGCACCCGGGCGCGTAATAAAGATAATTCAATTGACAAACGAAATGGTGAAGAATTATTGGCCGATCCTAAAGAACGAGCCGAACACCTTATGTTGGTTGATTTAGGTCGTAATGATTTAGGAAGAGTTTGTGAAGCTGGCTCTGTTGAGGTTTCTGAGTTTATGCAGATCGAACGTTACTCACATGTAATGCATATTGTTTCCACTGTTGTTGGAAAGTTAGCAAAAAGGTTTTCGGCAATTGAAGCATTGTTTGCAGTATTCCCAGCGGGAACATTATCTGGTGCGCCAAAGCCAAGAGCTATGCAGATTATCGAAGATCATGAAACCACTCGTCGTGGAATCTATGGTGGAACCATTGGTTACTTAGATTTCACCGGAAACATCGATACCTGTATCGCTATCCGTACCGCCGTAGTAAAAGGACAGACCGCCGTTGTTCAAGCAGGAGCTGGCATTGTGGCTGACTCCGATCCAAGATCTGAAAATCAAGAGTGTATAAATAAGGCTGCTGCGGTACTTGGCGCAGTAGCAACTGCAAATGAGATGATGAGTAAATGAAATCCTTAATCTTGACCGCATTCGCAATTTTTATTATTGGTTATGCGGTTTCACTTATGAATAAGGGGAGTAACTCCCAGCGGTATGAACGTAAGACAAAAAATAAATGGAACTCATTAACAAATGGTGAGGATCCAACCGATGAGTAATTCCAGCGTGCTTGATCAAATCATCGAAGGCGTATTAGAGGATATAAAAGCCAGAGAAAAACCAATCTCTGAATTGGTGGCAAAATTATCTGAAGCACCCAAGTTGCGTGATGCCACTGCGGCTTTGAGTAAAGCTGGTACCAGATTAATTGCCGAGGTTAAAAGATCGTCACCGAGCAAAGGGGTACTTGCTGAAATTACCAACCCATCTGAGTTAGCGATTCAATACCAAGATGGCGGGGCAGATGTAATTAGCGTGCTCACCGAACAGCGCAGATTTAATGGATCAATCCCAGATTTAATTTCAGTTCGAAATTCAGTAAGCATTCCAGTTTTGCGCAAGGATTTTATTGTTACCGAATTCCAGGTTTATGAATCAAGATTAATTGGCGCAGATTTAATCTTATTAATTGTGGCCGGCCTATCTCAATCTCAATTAACTGATTACTATCAATTAGCAACTGAACTTGGCATGGCTGTCCTGGTGGAAGTGCATGATGAAAT
>Ga0209085_1001663_pt1 | contig 13426 bp, 18 predicted proteins | sample C_131016_EF_Meta_FD_187310 | JGI IMG/M metagenome (GOLD analysis project Ga0209085, IMG submission 187310) | Freshwater microbial communities from Lake Croche, Canada to study carbon cycling - C_131016_EF_MetaG (SPAdes) (version 2) | ecosystem: Environmental > Aquatic > Freshwater > Lake...
GGACTACAGCTTGCACATAATTTCCCCTTTGTTTAGTACGGTAGGGAAACACCGCATCGTAGTTGCCATAACTACGATACAAACTGTTCTTCTAGTAATTCCTAGAAGAGGGCCTCAGCTTGCACATAATTTCCCCTTTTTTTGGTATGGTAGGGAACCACCACATCGTAGTTACTATAACTACGATACAAACTGTTCTTCTAGTAATTCCTAGAAGAAGGCCCTTAGTTTGCACCAAAATTCCCCCTTTTTTGTTAGTATGGTAGGGAAAACACCACATCACTAGTTAATAAACTAGTGATACATTCTGTTCTTCTGGTAAAAATACCAAAAGAAAGTCCTCAGATTGTACTTAAATCCAACACTCCCTTTTGTTTAGTACGGTAGGGAAGCACCGCATCGTAGTTGCCATAACTACGATACAAACTGTCTTCTAGTAATTCCTAGAAGTGGACTACAGCTTGCACATAATTTCCCCTTTGTTTAGTACGGTAGGGAAACACCGCATCGTAGTTGCCATAACTACGATACAAACTGTTCTTCTAGTAATTCCTAGAAGAGGGCCTCAGCTTGCACGTTAATTCATATTGATATAAGGGTTTTTATACTGGGCTCTTCAATATGTTTGGTATTTCAATTTTTTATTGTTTAAATATTTTCTATATAAAAATGAAATAAATAAAATCAGATAAATATGATCTTAAAATAAAGATAAATTAAATTTGTAAAATAATATTATTATTTATATAATAATATAAATAATATAAATAATATATAACAATAAGACTTCCATCATATTACTATATTGTCTTAAACATTTATAGTTTTTACATTATAAATATAAAGAAAGAGACAGTAGTTGAACTCGAATCAACATGGACTAAGTCCTTTGGTTTTCAAAACCAATGCAATTACCTTTATGCGATACTGTCTTAAACATATAAGTTTTTACACTCATATATTCCCTATGCTGACTGCAAGATTTGAACTTGCGTTAACTTCCTTCTAAGAGAAGTGGAATTGCCCAGACTATCCGAAATCAGCTACCGATATTGGGAATCAAACCCAAACATATGAGGGGAGAGCTCATTATTCTATCATTAAACTATATCGGCTTTTTAATATATAATTTTTACATTATATAGTTCCACTATCGGGTAATGCTCCCGAATCCCCACTTTGAAAGAGTGATATCTTTACTTCTAGACTATAGTGGAAGCATGCAGAACGATTCGAACGTTCATCTTTTGGGTATGAACCAAATAGTCTCCCATTGACCTATGCATGCTGAAAGATATTACCTGTTACAATAACATCTCTTGTTCTTATATTTACCATAGAAAATAAATTCTATGTAATTCTATATATTTCTCAAATCTTTAAGTGTGTTCATATAATCTATATACTTAAAGCAAAATAAATTAAAATTTATGATTGAATTTTTAATGTTTTATAAAATAAAGAAAATGATTGTCTTAATGTGATGTAAGTAAAAATACTGTCGGTGAAGTTCAAGATAAAATGCAATTGCACACAAAAAGAATTTCTGCATCTTTTGAATTGATTCAGGCCAAAGCTTGATTGGATTCACTTCTTTGCTTTCCAAGTAGAGATACCACTTGGGCTTTGGCGTATCAATAGCACATTCCATATTATAAAACTAGTAAGATAAAATTTGTTGCAAAAATACAGATTTAATCCTTGATAAATAAGATTATAAATATCCAATTTTAATGAGTATACCAATATATTACAATATTCATTTTTTTATATTAAATAGTAAAATAAGTGATAAATAAATTTATTGTTAATCATCATCAAAATCACAACTATCACAACCATCACAACTATCACAACCATCACAACTATCACAACCATCACAACTATCACAACCATCACAACCATCACAACTATTATAACAAATAAATGAATTTGTTTTTGTAGATGACTGGTTAGATAGTTTGTCTAAAATAATTATATCTGTTATATCATATATATCATCATTATCTTTTTTATTACCAGTATTAGATGTATTTTTATCATTTCTTTTATCATCTTTCTTATTATTTATATTTTCTTTTGTATAAGTTTTAGGATTACCAGTAGATGATTCCATATATATTTGTACATTATTTATTAAATTAAATAATTGACAATATATTTTTTATTCAAATTTTAATATAAAAAAAATATTAAAAATTACATCCGCCACAATCACATCCGCCACAATCACATCCGCCACAATCACATCCACCACAATCACATCCACCACAATTACAATCGCTACAAGTAAATACACTACAAACACATCTATTACAATCACATCCACAACAATCACATCCACAACAATCACTACAAACACCACAGCATCCATTATACAAATCATTGCAACATCCATGTCTCAAATCAATACAAGAATTACATAAAATATTATATCTCAACCAATTAAATATACCAAATAGAAAACAATCATCATTTCCACAATTACAATAACAAAAATTACTAGTATATTTTTTTGGATGTTTTTCTGCATTAGCTAAAATAACAGAATATACGACAGGATCGATAATTTCATCTTCTTTATTATTTTGTATTTCATTTAATTTTGGTTTCATTTCATATTGTTGTGGAGGATTAATATGTTTGTCAGATGGATTATTATTTGATGGATCCATAACAGATAGTTATGATATATAATTCAATTAATATATAGGGTTTATTTAATTTAAAATCTTCAATTTTTATGGATAAAATTGATATTATAATATGTTAAATAATACTAATAATAAATAAATATAAATAAATAAATGTCAAATATTGTAACAAGGTTTAGTCCATCCCCAACTGGATATTTACATATTGGAGGAGCAAGAACAGCATTAATTAATTATATTTTTGCTAAACAAAATAATGGTAAATTCTTATTGCGAATTGAGGATACTGATAATGAAAGAAATACTAAAGAATGTATTGATGCTATATTTGACAGTCTTAAATGGCTTAATATTCCTTATGATGATGAACCTGTTATACAATCAAAAAATATAGATAGACATGTAGAAGTAGCAAATGATCTATTAAAAAAAGATAGAGCGTATTTATGTTTTTGTAGTATAGAAGAATTAGAATCGCATAAAGAAAATTGTATAAAAAATAATTTGACACAACAGTATAGTAAAAAATGTAGAAATTTAACAAATGATGAAATAAAAGAAAAATTGCAATCTAATCCAAATCCTGTTATTAGATTGAAAATTCCTGATGAAGATTCATATGTTAATATTAATGATATGATAAAGGGGAAATCTTCTGTTCATTACAATCAGATAGATGATTTTATTTTACTCAGATCTGATACAACCCCAGTATATATGTTATCTGTTGTTGTTGATGATCATGATATGAATATAACACATATTATAAGGGGAGATGATCATTTTACAAATACATTTAGACAAATAATGTTATATAAATTAAATGAATGGAAGATACCTGAATTTGCACATTTACCCCTTATACACGGATCAGATGGTAAAAAACTATCAAAAAGATTAAATGCAGTTGGTACTTCTGACTATAAAAATCTAGGATATCTATCAGAAGCATTAAAAATATATTTAGCAACAATGGGTACAAGTATAAATGTAGCAGGATCATTACAAGAGGTGGTAAAAAATTTTAAAATAATTAAATTATCAAAATCAGCTACACAATTTGATTTGAACTTTTTAGGTTTAATAAATCAAAAAGTATTAAAAAGTTCAGATAAAAAAGATATTATAAATCATTTAATACCATTTGTAGAGTCTAAATTACAATGTAAATTATCTGATGATGATATTCATTTAATTGAAAGAGCTTATCCTGATGTAATTAGTAGAAATAAAAGTTTGATTGATTGTAGTGAATATTTAGAAATGTATTTTAAAGAAGCTACATATGATATAAAAACTTTTAATGATTTAAATTTAGATATATATAATAAATTAAAATTATATGCGGATAAAATAAATTATGATTCAATAAATACAATAAAAACAGATGTTATGAAATTTATGGAAGAAAATAAATTTAATGCAAGTGATATTGCAATATTTTTAAGAACTATAATAACAGGAAAGGAAGGAGCACCAAATAGTTATAATTTAATATATTCTATTGGTAAAGATAATTTTATTAAGAGATTTATTTATTAAACTTCATATATCGCTGTTTGATTTGGAATATATTGATTATTAGCATTTTGTGCTTGCCATTGACAACACCAACATTGTTTAGTAGAATTATTATATGTTGCACATCTAGCAATTTGACCACTATTTGAACCATCTGGAGGAAATGTTTTTTTACAATAATTATAACAATCAGTAGGAGTTTCATATGGACCAGCACTAAAACCATTTCCTCCAAAATTTACATTTGATCCACATGATGAATTAGGCATTATTTTTGTAATAGTACCATCAGATTGTATTGTTGTATTACCAATTCTTAATCCAGTTGAATTTATATTTCCCGATGCTGTTATATTTCCAAATGAATTTATATTTCCCGATGCTGTTATATTTCCAATTTGATCAATAGTTAATCTATCACCTCCTCCTTTTTCTGTCCATATTCTTGCAGAATTATCAGTTGCATATATCATCCACCTATCTCCTTGACTTCTATCATTAAAAATATAACCAGCAGCTCCACCAGCACTATTATATTGACCATTTACAGTAATATTTTGTGAATTAATAGTTTGTGTATTAATAGTACCATCAGTTGTTATATTGCCAGTAGTATGTAAATTACCAATTGTCATATTACCATTGTTAAATACTGATGATATAGATTGTAATGCATCATTTGCTGTTGTTGTATTTGTAAAGTTTTCATAATATGAACTATATATTGTTACAATTATTATTGCAATTATTAATAAATAAATTAATAATATTATCATTTATATAATATTATAAGTTATATTTTAATTTATAACAGATAATTTAGCAATCATTTTGGTAAGTTCAGATTGTCTTCGTTGTATTTCCAATATAAGTTGATCTTTATTAATTGTACCCATAGTATCATCTTCATTGGTTTTATCATTTTTAATTTTAGCTAAATTATCAAACCATTCAGTATGCATTATTTTTACATATTTATAATCAACACCAAGATTTGCAAATTTTATAGCATCCTCCTTTTTATCTAAATATGTAAAAATTGAAATAATATTATGGTTATTTTTCTTATTATAAAAATTAATTAAATATTCATCAGTAATATATTTATTATAATCATCTCCAAGATGATATATTAAAATTCCTATAACATTAAAATTACAATCATATCCATAATAATAATGTATTTTATCAGATTTAATATAATGAATTCCAATATCATATATTTTTTTAATTATTTCAATACATAATGGATTTGTTTTTGCATTAACACATATTCCATCTATAAATTTTCCATTTTTTAATACTTTTTCTATATTTTCTTTATTTTCTTTATTTTCTTCTATAAATGTTAATGCTTCATTATACATCATATGATAAAATAGATAGTGTAATACAATATATTCTCGACTAATTATATTAAATTCTTTATTTATTACTATTAATTTAAATATCTCTTTATTTTGAAACCAATTTGTAATCCTATTACTATCAATAGGATTATTCCTAATATCTGAATTTATTAAAATTGAAATTATTTCATTAGAAACATTTTTATTTTTTTGAATTTCATATATTAATTTAACATCTTTTATAAAATTTCCAGAAATAATATTATTCATAACTAAATCACAAAGATCAATGGATCCTATCAGTTCTAATAATAATATATTAAATGTTTTATAATTAGTAGAAAAGTCTTTAATAATTTCATATGTATAATTAATAATTGTTTTTGTATATACTAATACTATATTGTAGAAATAATCTTTATGTTTATTAATTGCATGATTAATATTACACTTTTTACTTAATATTATCTCAAATAAATTTTTAAATATTTCAGATTTTATATCTAGTTTTTTTGAAAGTAATAATGATAAAATAGTATCATTCATAATATTTATAATACTATGATCAAAATCAAAATTCTCTAATAATTCTAATGCAATATCATACTGTTCATAATTAATTAAATTCATTACAATATTACTATCTGCAAAATCAGTATAATTAATATCTATTTTTTTATTATCAATAAAATCTCTAATTATTGATAAATCTTTTTTTATACATGCTCTTAAAAAATCAGTCATATCATATATTATATATTCATCATCATTGTGAATATTATTTTCAATTTCTCTTCTTCTTTTTATACCAGAATCCATATAATCAATAATGTTAATATATTATTAATATATTGGTAATGTATAAATATTTTAATTTCAATTTTTTATATAAAATTGAAATATTATATTACTGATATATTATATTACTGATATATCTATTATAGTAATAAATAATATATATATAGTTAATAGATTATTAGATGGCTTCAGTGTCATCATCAAATGTTACTGACAAGATATATGCTATTCTAAAATGTCAAATGATTGCTGGAACTGTTTCTGAAAAATCTGGCAGAACTGGCGAAAAATATCTTGCAATTTCTGAACTAAATGCTGATATTATATCTCTTCTTTTGTCTGGAATGAAATATAAGGCGACTGCTAAAATTGATGGAACATGTACTTTAATTAAGAATGGGCATAAAACCTATAAGATGACCCTCTTTTGATTCATTTCCAGTTTGAAACCAAGATTCAGGAATTTGTTGTTTCTTATCACCACCAAGTTTAATATCACGACGTTTCATAAGTTGCCTCTAGAAAAGGGAGATAAATGGCATATAGATTGTCATGTAAAGATTGATAGTAAGAATTATGATATGACAAAAATTAAGGTTATTGATATTAATCCTGATGGATCAGGTCTTATTATTACAAATGTAGATATTGCAACTATAGAAGGAAATAGTGTAGAAGTAATGGGACCTAAATGGCAATCTAATCCTCACCACCTTACAGAGCATTGTATTATGAGACATGGATTGATTGTCATTTCAGATTTTCCTGATCTATCAGAATATGCGAAAGATGACAATCTAGATGTTTTAACTGCAATTAAGGATTGGTTTACTACTAATCCTAAGGGAAATTATATTGAAGGTGTTGTTATTCATTTTGAAAATGGAATGATGTTTAAGATTCACAAGCATCATTTGGATCTCGAATGGAATCCTGAAAAAGTTCTTCCTCTTATGGAAATTTCTCTTTAATTTATTTTATTTTGCTATTTAATTTGGAATCTTAAATTAAATAGTTCCAATAAGATAAATAAAATTTCTAATATTATTTAAATAATCATTATAATATCTCATACAAAATACAATTGTTAAGAAATATATAATATTTATATCAATATTAAGATTTGGAAAAAAATAGTTTATTAATTCATAACCATCTAATTTTGGTATTGGTAAGATATTAAATGCAAAAAACATTATATTTTGTTCTATTAATAAATTTAATATAAAATATATTATATTATTATTAACAAATTTATTTATATTAATAACTATTATTGCTATTAATAAATTCATAATAGGTCCAGTATATGCAATTAATAATCTTCCTAATTTTTTATTATATAAATTATTTGGATAATATAATACACTACCAAGTTTTAAAGGAAGATAAATATTATTCATTAATGCAAATCTAGATATGATAATATTAGGTATGTTTATATTATCAAAAAAAGCAAAAATTTTATCTCTACATGTATAATCACCTAAAATCCAAGCAGTAAAAGCGTGTGCTGATTCATGTAAAGATGTTGATATTATTGTTATAATTATTTGTATGATTAATATATTTATTTTATCCATTTTATTAATATATATGTTATTAAATATTATTTATTATTAAAATATTCAATTTTATTTTTTCCCAATTATTGCATAAAGTAACATAAAACATAACATAAAACTACAAAGAGAAGAACATGATGATGATGCACTTGATATATATCCAGCAGTACCATCTTGTTTAGTTTCTTGTAATGATGTTTCTTGTGTTGTAGTTGTCATATTTTCTTGATTGTATTCCTTTAATATTAAAGATAATAATATTATCAATACAAAAATAGTTCCAATTATATTTATTATATTATTCATAATAATATTTATCATGAAAATATATTTTCATGATAATAATAATTATTTTATATAAAGATATTAAAATCAATATTAAATTAAGTATTATGTTGCTGTTTAATTTGGAACTTTAATATTTTATTCAAAATTTAAAAATTTTGAATAAAAATATTAAAACCAAAAATAAATACGCAGAAATATTTAATTTAGAATCTTAAATCTTTTTCACTCGTGAAAAAGATTTAAGAGTCTAAATTAATCCCTATACTTATTGGATTGCCCATATTATTAATAATATAAAATAAATAAAATTGAAAAAAATACTTAGAATATAATAAATATCATTAGGTATATAAATATTGATTGAAAATATGGAAATATTAAAATTACAAAAAGAAAATGAACTACTAAAGTTTAAAATAATTGTAAAAGATATGTTTGATGTTGAATCATATAAACAACAAATTGAAAAAAATAATATAAAATTTAATATTGCAGAAAAATTGTGTGAATTGGTAGTAAAACAATGTGATAAAAAAATATATGATTTAACAATTAAAGATTATTATAATATATGTCATGAATGTGATTATTTAGCAATTATATATTGGCATCATAAAAAAAATAATCATGAACAAATTGTAGAATGGATGAATAAAGAATTTAATAAAGAATTAAAATATTATGGTATAGATGTTGATGAAATAATAGAAGAGATTATAATAGAATAAAAAATTGAAAAAAAATCTATTTAATAACATTTTTATTTAATAATTATTTAATTATTAAAATGTTTAATGATACTTTAACATTTGTATCAAAAAAAGTAGAAAATATAAAAAATGATACTATTAAAATTTTTACTAAAAAAACTGTAAAAAAAGATATTGGTGATATAGTAGATTCTGTTAGTTTTTCTGGTGGAGGATACAATTGTGTTTATCATATTGGTGTTGTAAAATTTATTTTTGAAAATCCTGAATTATTTAAAGATACAAAATTTCTTGGAGCAAGTGGTGGTGCTGGTATAGTCGCATTAGTTTTATGTTATGAATCTAATCCTGATAAATTTAATATATTAAATAGTATGTTAGAAGAAATTATAAAAATGAAAGATTTAAATATAAAATTTTCACATCAAGTAAAAGAATATACAACTATTTTGCTAGGATATATTACTGAAGATCTTTTTAATACATATATCAAAGATTCAGATAGATGTAATATATCAGTAACGAGATTAATTTCTGGAATAATTCCTAAAAATGAAATAAAAACAAAATTTGAAACATATGATCAATTTATTGATACTCTAAAGGCATCAGCATGTATTCCTGTTGTTCTTGATACTCACGTTCGTAAAATTGATGATAAAAAATATATTGATGGTGGTTTAAGTAATAATATACCAACTCTTAATTCTAAAACATTAAAAATATCATGTTTATCATTTCCAATGCAAAAAGTAATATACAAACATGACATACATCCTAAAACAGTCTTTGAATTAAAATACTGTTTTACACCTCCTGATAAAGAATACATATCAAAAATGTATAATCTTGGATACACTGATATTGAAAAATATATTGAACAACAAAATAAATAATTAAACATATCTTATTGCCTTTTTTCTAACTTCATCTATTAAATATTTATCATTAATTCTTCTAAATGTTATAGATACTCTTTTAGGTAATGTATTAAATTCATGTTTTTCAAAACCGTGTGTATAAACATATCTTGCATCACCTAACATAACATATACTGAATATGCTGGTAATTTTACTTTATATTTTTCATTTATATTTTTAGTATTTTTAAAGTCCATTTCTATTTCCTCTCCAATCGATAGACCTATAATCCAATGGGTCCATGCTACAGGATCATCAAAATGATCTATAAGTGAATTATTTGTTTTATCATATATATTTACATATGCATTATCATAAAGATTTAAGTCAGGTATTATTTCTTTCATATTTGTTCTATCAATTATTTTCTTCCATAATTCATCTATCCATTCTGGTATTTCAACAAAATCTTCTTTTATAATTGTAGTATGTGGTGCATATTTACCTTTTCTTTTTACTAATGGCCATCCATACTCTCTTGCAATATTATATCCTGATATAGGCATGTCACCATCTACTGTTATCATTCTTTTTAAAAGTTCTCTTTGTTCTTTCTTTGTTATAACATTCTCCATTAAATATAAACCAACAATATCAGGATGAGGCAATAGCATTATTTTATATAATTATTTAACAATAAATAAAAAATATTTATAGAAATAAAAATCAATTTTTAATGACTAGCTAAATATTCATCATATGTTTCAAAATCTAAAGTAAATAGTGTAAATTCATCGCTATATAAAGTTATAGGGACTGTTTAATTTGGACTCTTCAATCTTTTTCACTAGTGAAAAAGATTTAAAGATTCTAAATTAAACAGTCCCTATTTTTGCGTATTTAATTTTGGTTTTAATACTTTTTTACAAGGTAAAAAAAGTATTAAAACCAAAATTAAACAGCAAAATAATAAATGTATCAATTCTTTTTAAACATATTCCACTATTACCTAAATGATTAGTACATGTTGTATAAAAAAGATATTTTTCACTTTTTGCAGTACATTTAATAACTTCTAACATATTATCATATATAATAGATACATGACCATTCATATTTATTTCTATTTTCTTTGGCTTTTTATTAAATATTATAGCATTTAGATATGCAATATCATTATCATCATGTGGATGTTTATATTTTGAAACATATTCATTATTAATTAATTCTATTGGTAATGTTATTGAATATGATAATGTTGTTTCATAATTTAAATATTTATTTTCATATTTAGTAATATCTTTTCCTATATCAATTTGTAAAAAAATAGAATTATATAGGGACTGTTTAATTTAGACTCTTAAATCTTTTTCACTAGTGAAAAAGATTTAAGATTCTAAATTAAATATTCCCTATTTTTGCGTATTTAATTTTGGTTTTAATACTTTTTTATTTCATAAAAAAGTATTAAAGTTCCAAATTAAACAGCAAAATAATATATTAATATTTCCTATATATGGTTTATTCAAGATAATATTATGATATTTATATTTTTTAAATGTTGCAGAATGTACTTTTCTTATAGAATATATAAAAATAATTTTATTATCTAATTGTATCCTATCATAAAAATTATAATATATATTTTCATCACTCTCTTCTCCTATTCTTATTATATCAATAAAAATGTCTTCATTTTTATCTATTATTATTGCTATATATGGACATATATCAGCGTTTGGATTAAATTTTATTTTTTTATTTTCAATGATAATTTCATCATGCGTATAATTCCAAAAAATACCATATTCTGGAGTAAATTTAATATTACCTGAATCTAAAGCCATTATTCCTGCAGAATAATTATATTCATATCTGGGATTTATTATATTCATTTTATTATAAATATTATTTTATTGTTATTATGATTTTATAATAAAAAATCAACTTTTTAGAAAAATTCCAAATTAAATAGTAAAATAGTGATAATGATTAAATAAAATTTGATTTTTAAATATAAAAATATAAAAATACAATAAAAAATACACATATGGATATGAATAATGAAAAAATATTAAAATTAAAATTGGCATTATTAGAATATCAAAATGAATTATTAAATAATGAATTAGATGAATTAAAAAAGAAAAATCATTTTCTATTATTTAAAGCAACAATTGCTCCAGATGCAGAATATATTTTAGATAATCCTAATGATAAAGATAGATTTCATATTAATATTATTACTATTTGTATGAAGAAAATGCAAGAACAAACACATTATGATATATCTGAATATCTTAATATTCTTAGAGAACTTGATATTTTGAATTATTTTGATGATTCAGTATTTGGTAATAAATAAAATTGAATATTAAAGAATTTATAATATTTTATTTATTGTCAAATAAATATATAAAAATGTATTTAAAAGATACACGTGGTATTGAAAAAAGAAAATACCTTCTAAAAGAAAAGAAAATTTGGTTATTAAAACATAAAGCATATTATGATGGTATAAAAGAGGAAGATATTAAATTAGAACCAGATATTAAGCATTTTAATGCACGTTTTAATCGTAAAAAATATAATGCTGTTGGTTTTGTTGGAAAATCACTAAATACATATAAAAAGACTAGATCAGCATATTGTGATCGTAAAGATAGAATGAAACATTCAAATAAGGGATTAAATAGTGGAAAAATACCCAGATGTACATTTTGTCATCCAGAAATTTCTATTAGAATAATGAATCAAGCAATGATGAAAAGGAATCTTAAATATATAGAACAAGAAATTATAGAAATAGATGAATATATGGATGGTTAATCTAGAATATTTAATATTTTTCATTACCTAAAAAGATTGAAGATATTAAATTAAATAAATCCTATATTATAATATTATAATATTATAATATTATTATATATAATAAATGGCAATATCATCCAAAGAAAATGAAATGAAAAAATTTGAGGTATTCCTTTCTACTGAAATAAATATTTCTTCAATGAAAAAATACCATTACGATATTCATGACCAGACTATTAAAATTATAGCAGAAATAGATAAAAGACATAAATTAACTAATTATAATTTGCATGATTACTATGAAGTATGTGATAAGCTTGAAATATTATGTTATATTGTTGCATTTTGTAGAGATGATTTTAGTATTGAAATGGAGAAATTAGCAGATTGGTTATGTAATGAATTTAAAGATATGTATATTGATTCTAATATGCATAATTAAAAAATTGAAAGATTTTAAATTAGATAGTCCCTATATATTATTCAATATATATTAGTTAAAATACATTAATTAGGAAAGATGGAATCTGCAAGAATTTTAGAACTTCAAACAAAAAATAAACTATTAGAATATGAAAAAGAATTTTTAGAGTTTGAATTGTTTATTTACAAATTAATTGATTTTGAAAATCTTAAAAATAGAGTTGGGTCTGATGGTATTGAATTTACTAATGATATTATTGTAGAAATAGATAGACGCCATAAGAAAACAAATTATGATATTCGCAATTACTATTCTATTTGTACGGCGTGTTTTAATTGAGCTTTTTACTTTTTTCTTTATTTGGTTCATTTCTACTTTTAGCTTCTAACATCAACTCGCACAATTTAAGATCAACACTCTGCTTGATGATCTTCCTCTTTTTTTG
>Ga0209085_1001664_pt1 | contig 13418 bp, 14 predicted proteins | sample C_131016_EF_Meta_FD_187310 | JGI IMG/M metagenome (GOLD analysis project Ga0209085, IMG submission 187310) | Freshwater microbial communities from Lake Croche, Canada to study carbon cycling - C_131016_EF_MetaG (SPAdes) (version 2) | ecosystem: Environmental > Aquatic > Freshwater > Lake...
CGGCACATATCAAAATTCTAACTGGTGACTATAAGGATACCCTATTCAAATATGGTAAGGTATCTTTTAAGGAGTATGCCGATGGGCCCCATTTACTTTTTGCTTATTATGTGTTAGAATGTCCTGTGATGAAGCCGAAACTTTTGGAGAAAGACTCGGCTTTCAAACAATATGCAGGCGATTTGTTGGTAGAACTTATGTCTGCCAATATAGATGAGGAAATAATTGATGAAACTAGAGACAACGATACTGAAACACCTGATTTACTCGGAAGACTATCTTAGAAAAGTCCTTCCGTTTTTAAAAGAAGAATATTTTTCAGACAGAACAGAGAAAGCAATTTACAATGAAATTACATCGTTCACAAGCAGTTACAATGTATCACCGTCGATTGAAGCACTTGGTCTGGCCATCAAAGACCTACGCAATATCACAGATGCAGAAGTGGAGAAGTGCGAAGAATATCTCCAAGAAATTGAGAAAACTAAGTCAGAGCAATCGCAAATTCAATGGCTTGTTGACAAAACAGAAAAATTCTGCCAGGAAAAAGCAATATACAACGCAGTATTGGGGTCTATTTCTATACTCGATGGAAAGGACAAGACGCACGATAAGGGTCAGATTCCCAAAATATTATCGGACGCCTTGGGAGTAACTTTTGATACATCTGTTGGACACGATTATCTTGAGAATTCCGATGAACGATATGAATTCTATCACCGAAAGGAAGAACGAATTCCATTCGACCTCGACTACTTCAACAAAATCACAAAAGGTGGCCTCCCAGCAAAAACCCTTAATATTGCTTTGGCTGGTACTGGTGTCGGTAAGTCTTTGTTTATGTGTCATGTTGCCGCTGGTGCTATGTCACAAGGCCGTAACGTATTGTATATCACGTTGGAGATGGCCGAAGAAAAGATAGCAGAACGTATTGATGCCAATCTTTTGAATGTGTCACTAGATGATTTGACAGATTTATCTAAAGAAATGTATGATAAGAAAGTTGCAAAAGTTAAATCTAAAACAACCGGTAAATTAATCATCAAAGAGTATCCAACTGCATCAGCATCTGCAACTCATTTCAGGACATTGCTAAACGAACTTAATCTTAAAAAGTCTTTTACTCCAGATATTATCTTTATCGATTATCTTAATATCTGTTGTTCTTCTCGCATTAAACCTGGTTCTAATATTAATTCCTATACCTATGTTAAATCGATTGCGGAAGAACTTAGAGGACTTGCTGTGGAATATAATGTTCCCATTGTAAGTGCAACTCAAACAACTCGCAGTGGTTTTACATCATCTGATCCTGGTCTTGAGGACACAAGTGAATCTTTTGGTCTACCTGCAACAGCTGACTTGATGTTTGCCTTGATTTCTTCTGAAGAACTAGAAGAACTTGGTCAGATTATGGTCAAGCAATTAAAGAACCGATACAACGATCCTACATATTACAAGAGATTCACTCTTGGTGTTGACAGAAGCAAGATGCGGTTGTATGATGTAGAACAATCTGGTCAAGATGGTCTGGCTGATGCAGGTCAAGATAAACCAATCAACACTTTTGGTGAACGTGAATTGAAAAAGAAATCATTTGATGGATTTAAAATATGATGTTGTCTAAAGATGAAGCAATTCATTGTGCTAAAGCATTTCAAGATTACTTTGGTAACTTTGAACGCATTGATGAATACATGCGAGACCAAAAACTTAATTCTTTGGCTGAACTAGGTTCTTTCTTATTTCCTCCTGAAGATGAATTGTTCTCCGATTTCTCCATTCATCCAAATGATATGGAAATTGAAGTATGTGAAATCTCAACAGAAACTTGGGAAACATTACTTGCAATTACCTCATCACATATAAATATTCGGCCAGTTGGTCGTAGTGTTCACTTGGCTGTAAGAGAAAACAAAACAGGAAAGTATCTAGGATTCATTCGTTTGGCATCACCAGTAATCAACTGCAAACCTAGAAATGAAATGCTAGGACAAGTGTTTACACAAGATCCTAAATGGGGTAAAAGATTCAATGATTCTGCCATGATGGGATTCGTAATTGTTCCAAGTCAACCGTTTGGTTTCAATTATCTTGGTGGTAAACTTTTGGCTGCAATTTGTACTTCACATACAGTCCGTGAAATTGTAAACAAGAAATATGGAATGAATTTGTGTCTCTTTGAAACAACAAGTTTATATGGTTCTTCCAAACAAGTATCACAATATGATGGTATGAAACCTTTTATTCGTTATAAAGGATTGACAGATTCAGATTTCTTACCTATGATGCACGGCAAGCCATATTCCGATTTGAGAGATTTTGTTCAGAATAGGGTTGGTGATTTAGTTGAAGATGATGCTTCTAGTAAAAAACTAAAAATCTCAATGAAAATTATTGCTTTAACTAAGGCTGCTCTGAAGGGAACTTCAGAAGGTGAAGCATTCAATACAACAATTGCGAATGCTAAGAAGTTGACCGAACAGAAAAGATATTACATAAGTAACTATGGATATAGCAACTATATAGATTATATCTGTTGTAAAACTGACACACTCATCAAAGATAAAGAAAATTATCATAAGTTTGAATTGGAAAATGTGATACAATGGTGGAAGCAAAAGGCAACCAATCGCTATGAAACATTAAAGACTGAAGGTCGTTTGCGAACAGAACTTGAAGTTTGGACTTCAGGTAAGGAGATACAAATCATAAGGTAAAATATGGCAGAATTATCATCAACCGAGTTCTTTAAACAACCAACATCATCAAGACCAGATAGAAAAATGGTTTTTTTGAAAAAGTACAAAGACGAATCCGCTTTTCAAATGATTGATGGAACCAATGTTGTATTTAAATATGAAAAAGGTGTTTATGATAAGGTTGCAGCGTTAATCCCCGGTGATAAAAAAGCATATGATGGTATTATCTTAAAAGACTACAAAAATAAACAATACAAGATGAAACAACTCGCTAAGAGTGGTGAGTTTGGTGGAGGAAAAGGTTCTGGTGCCGGCGCAGAAGACACAAAGATGAATGAATCTTCTGTTTGCCTATGGTGTGCAGTATATCAAAAATATGGAAAAGCGGACATTAATACCGTTGTGAAACACTATAATGATGTTAAATCAATCTATGATGTTGATGAATCCGACAAGAAAATGATTTCACAAACCGATGACCAGTGGTTAAAACATTATGAAAGAACAGCAGAATTTTTGGTTGATGGATTATTTAAACAAGGTGAGTACATATTTCACCGTGGGTCTCCTTTGGTCGATGCTATCAACAAGAAATTTTCAGAATTAAACAAAAAAATGGAAGTTCCTTTTTCTAACATTAACAAATGGTCACCAGCTGATATTTGGGTTTCTAGAAAAGGTTATAAACTTGATATTGAAGGTTGCCAAACATTAGATTGTTTGAATCGTGATTTATTGAATGCATTAAAAGACCGAGATTTGATTGGTGTTTCATTGAAGAAAACAATGAACAGTATTCATCAAACAAATTATAATGTGGGTGAAAAAAGAAAACCAATGAAATGGAATGGTTATAGACTCAAAGCTGAGAAGAAAGACTCTAATATATTTTCTTCTAAAGACGTTTATATTTACGGCAAAGGTGAAGATGAAGTTGACATGCAATTACGTTCTTTTGCTGACCTATCTGGTTGGCAGGGTGAGTTAATTGGTGCTGTTGCAAAATATGGTAAAATTGCATATGGTCCATTAAATATGATACTCAAAGATTTGGGTCTTAGAGAAATGACAAATCAACAAATGGTCGTTTCTAGAGCGAGAAGTAAAGATGGAAAGTTAATTGAAGAATTATATGATACATTTTCAAAATATGCGGATGCAGGAATGACAAAGGAAGCTTTTGTTGTTACTGCAAAATCACCTGAAACATCATCAGATAAAATCTACTCTAAATTTTTAGGTGTCGAATTAATTGATATTTTATTATCAACATCGGAAAAAAATAGAGATGCCTTTGTACAATCTGCATTGGGTTATGCTTTGTCTAACACCAGTAATAGTGCGCCCTTTATTAAAGTATCTTAAAATTAAAGTATATTATGACAGCAACAGTGATTATACCAACAACAGGTGCACCTGAATTCCGAAAAGCGGTTGCAAGTGTTTTAAATCAAACATATGAAACACAATGTTATGTTGTTGGTGATGGTGAACAATATAATGGTCCCGCAAAGGTTATTTTGGATGAATTTGCCGGCAACAAGAATTTAAAAGTTGCATATCTTCCAATCAATGTCGGTGCCAATGGATTTTACGGCCATAGAGTCTACGCCGCCTTCACTCATCTAATCAATACAGATTATGTACTGTATCTTGACCAGGATTGTTGGTTTGAACCGAATCATGTCCAGTCATGTATAGAAAAGATTGAAAAAGGCAAACTTGACTGGTCTTATTCCCTGAGATTAATTACAGATAAAAATGGCAACTACATATGTGAAGACAATTGTGAATCTTTAGGAAAGTGGCAGACTTATCATGGAATTAATCATATAGATACTAATAACTATTGCATTCCTACTAAAACTGCGATAAGATTAGCTTCTGTTTGGCATGGAGGTTGGGGACAAGATAGAGTGTGGTTTCAAACATTGGCAACACACTTTAAAAACTTTGATTGCACTGGTGAATATACAGTCAATTATCGTGTAGATGGAAATGCTGGTTCTGTGAATGCTGATTTCTTTAAAAATGGTAATAAGATAATGAATGAAAAATACAAAGGTGTTTTTCCTTGGAAAAAATGATAGGAGTATTATGAAAAATTTGATTATAGGCGGTTGCACAAACTACGGAATTAACCAGTTAAAACCTTGGGTTCTTTCTATTAAAGAAACGATGCCTGATGCCGACAAAGTGATGTGTGTTGGTAATGCAACAACAGAAACTAGAGAATGGCTTGTTGAAAATGGATTCAAGTTGGTTGATATGCCACATGTACCAAATATTCCAATTCATGTTCTTCGTTTCCTGTCCATATATGAATATTTGCGAGAACATTGGAAAGAATATGAACATGTTGTAACCACCGATGTTAAAGATGTTTATTTTCAAAAAAATCCATTCGAATGGTTAACAGTTTTAAATCGAACATCAACTAAATTGGTTGCAGGTTCAGAAGGTATGTTATATAAAGATGAACCTTGGGGCAATGATAATCTTATGCAAGCTTATGGTCCTTATGTGCATGAACTAAACAAGAATAATAAAATATACAATGTTGGAACAATAGGTGGTAAATCAGAATATGTGAAAGACTTGGTATTCAATATTTTTACGAATGCAATACACCGACCTATTGCTATTTGTGACCAAGCTGTGTATAATGTTTTAATCCAAACTCAACCTTACAAATCAATTACTTATTTTGCTGAACAATCTAGTGCTTGGGCTTGTCAAGCAGGAACAACTGTTGATCCATCTAAAATTGGCCAATTTAGGCCTTTTCTCACAGAACAAGAACCAATATTTGAAGATGGATTAGTTAAAACATATTTAAAAGATACTTTCTGTATTGTACATCAATATGACAGAGTGCCAGAATGGAAAAAGTTTGTACAAGAAAAGTATGGACAAGAAGATGAATCACAATTTTTTACTTATAGGACAACATAATGAGCGACACAATTACTTTTAATACTGAAACACAAGCTTTTGGCCATCACCAACCAGTTTTCAAATGTTCAGGTTTTGGATTAGGAAATCTAATCAAAGATATGGTACATCCAAAAGGCCTTGAGATTGGGTGTGACATTGGTGATACTTCTAATTTTCTATTGGATGTTAATCCAACACTACACTTAACAACTATTGATCCATATGTTAATTATGTTGATTGGAATGGTAATCCATTAAATGAACGGGAAGAAATTTTCAATAGAGCAATGAATAGATTGGCAGGATACAGTAATCGTTTTGACCTTGTTCGCCAATATTCAGATGAAGCTGTTACTCTATTTGATAATGAACAGTTTGATTTTATTTTCATTGATGGTCTTCACACCTATGACCAATTGAGTAAAGATTGTGCTAACTATTATTCTAAGTTGAAACCTGGTGGCATTTTTTCTGGCCATGATTATACTGCAATCAAAGATATAAACAGAGCTTGTACCGAATTTGCTGCAAAGGTTAACAAGGAAATTTTAACAACTGAGTGTGATGTTTGGTACTGGATAAAATGAAAAACTGTATAGTATTATCGGGTCAATATAGGACCTTTGAGAAAACAAAAAAGAACTTAAAGCATTTCATAGAAGTGAATGAAATGGATGTTTTCTGCCATCTTTGGTCAACAAACCACGAAGAATATGTTGATATTGTTGAAACTTTGAAACCTAAATCTATCATTGTTGAAGATGCATCAAAATACTCCGATGAATTTAGGTTGATTCAAGAAAGAGCATTTGCAGCTAATCCAAAAGTGACTACCGTAATTGATGATATTGCAAAGAATGCTTCTATGAACTATGGTCGTAAAATAGCATTTGAATCAATAAAAGACGAATATGAAACTCTAGCCTATTGTCGTTATGATATTGGTTTTGAATATATCTTTAAATATGAAAATGTTGACAGAGTACTGACACCTGAAAATGAATCGTATAATTTGATTTCTGATATTTTTGCAATCATGCCTTTTACTGATGCACCAAAGTATTTTCTATATGATAACTATGAACATCTTTATTCAACACAATTTGAAAATGATTTTGAAACTTGGTTGAGAATGATAAAACAATATCCTGAAAATGATATTAAAATACACAAAGAGCAAAGATACTGTCCACATATGGCTCTATTAAGAAATCTACATAACAATAATGTTAAGTACAATACAACAACAAAACTACCAGTGTTTCTACAAAGATGAAAATAGCATTATGTTTCTCCGGACAAGCTAGAGCCGTAAAATCTGGTTATGAATATTATAAGAGAAATCTTCTAGACCATTATGATGTAGATGTGTTTTTTCATACTTGGAATTTTACAGGTTTAGAAGAAATGATTCACTTATATAAACCAGTCCTTCATGACAATGAAGAACAGTTTGTTGTTGAAGCAGATGCAGTATATACAAATACACCAAACATGGTAAAACATCCTCCAAGATTCACATACTATATGTTACACTCAGTAAATCTTTCCAGAAAACTGATGGAAATTAGTAATGTTGAATATGATTGGGTGGTTAAATCAAGAACAGATTATGCTTTGAATGTTAAGATTCCTTTTGAAGAATTGGACAATACAAAACTTTATATTCCAAATTGTAGAATGGTACCTGAAAGGGATTTTGGTAATGACCAGTTTGCCTTTGGTTCAAAAGAAACTATGATTAAGTATATGTCAACTTTTGAAAATATGGACAAATATTATAACGCAGGTGCAATATACATTGGTGAAAATCTGATGCAGGCTAATTTGCATGAATACAATCTACATGGTGATAAACTTGTATATGTTAATATGAATAATCCATTTCCTCCAGGTGAACATAATGGTACATGGCATTCTTTGATTCGTGATGGTGTTGAAGAATGGCGAAAATCTTAAAAGAACTATCAGGCCATTCAGGTAGTAAAATTTATCTGATGGAAGATGATACTGGCCTGTTTGTTCGTAAAGTAGGCAATACAACCAGAAACATAAAGAGACTTAGGGCATTGAAGGCAATGTCCTATGCTGTTCCACAGATATACAGAATAGATGGTGACTCATTTGACATGGAATACATCCATGGATTAGACATGAAGAACTATCTAACTTCAAACAGCACAAAAGAATTGGAGACCTTTCTATTATCTGTTTTAAAAAAGATGACGAATATTTGTACGGATACTCGTTTTGATTTCACTGGAATTTATGAACAAAAACTATCTTGGTTAGATTCAAGTCATGGGTTTCCTTTTACTAAAGAAGAACTCATTGCCAAACTGCCAAAGATATTACCAAAGACTTCATACCATGGCGATTTTACACTAGAAAATATCATTCATTCTGAAAATGGATTCTATATGATTGATGCTGTCAGTATAGAATATGAATCGTACATATTTGACATTGCAAAACTTAGGCAAGATTTAGAATGCCGTTGGTTTTTGCGTAACGATAATATAAGATTGGGTGCAAAATTAAACGATTTACAAAACAAGATTTTAGAGGTATTTCCTGAGGCCTCTGATGATAATTTGTTGATATTAATGTTATTGAGAGTATACCTACATACTCAGAAGAATGATTCGAACTATAAGTTTATTATGAAAGAGATTAAAAGATTATGGAAATAATTGTACCCGCTGCTGGACTATCCAGTAGGTTTCCTGGAATGAAACCAAAATATCTTCTTTATGATTACAAACATAAGATGATGTTGCAGAGAGCATTAGAGCCTTATCTGGATTACAACATCACTATTGGTGTTTTAAAAGAACACGATGAGAAATACTATGCATCTGATTTCATCAAGCATGAGTTTGGTGACAAAGTTAATATTATAGTATTAGATAAAATCACAAATGGACCGGCTGATACTGTATATCAAATACTACAGAAAGCCAACATCAATGATGACCAAGAATTCTTGATTAAAGACTGTGATAGTTTTTTTGACCACTATCTTACTCAAGGCAATTATGTTTGTGTGTCTGATATTTCTGAACATGAAGTGTTAAACAAACTAGCATCAAAAAGTTTTATCATTTCAAACGAACAAGGAATTATTACCAACATAATTGAAAAGAAAGTTGTTTCAAACAAGTTCTGTGTTGGCGGTTATAAGTTTAACTCCGTTGGTGAATATAAAAATACATTTGAAAAAATATCAAAAGAAAAAGAAATCTTTGTTTCTGATGTAATTTCCGTGATGTTACAAAATGGTGTTGTTTTCACTGAGAAACTTGTAACAGAATATACAGACGTTGGAACATCACAGGAATGGTTTAAGTATAATGACAGACCTGTAATTTTCTGCGATATTGATGGAACAATAGTAAAATCTCAATCAAGAGTTGGTGTTAATACATTTGATGATGTTCCGATTCCATTAGAGAATAATGTAAAGAGGTTATTGCAGCTACAAGAACAAGGAGCTCAATTTATCTTTACGACAGCTAGGAAAAACCAATACTTTTTGAATACAGATACGATGTTGCAGAATTTGGGTTTTGAAGATTTCACTTTAATTATGGACTTGCAAAACGCCAAGAGAATCTTAATTAACGATTTCAATGTTGCAAATCCATTTCCTAGAGCTGAAGCAATTAATATTGAACGCAATAGTGACACGTTGGATTTTTACTTATGAATCTTATTCCAGATAAAAACTTATTTTTAGTCACATCGGCGATTAAACCGTTGGATAGTGTATTCTTTACAGATGAACAAAGGATGCACCAAACAATTGATACGTTGATTTCAATTAGGAAAAAGATGCCAGAATCCATAATCATTTTGGCTGAAGCTTCATTTAATCCACTATCAGATGGCGAGAAAACTACACTACAACAATTCTGCAACGGGTACATAGATTTGTCCACACAAACAGATGTTAGAGGATTTTCCGGTGTAAAATTGAAATCACAGGCTGAAACTGCTTTACTCTTTCATAGTCTTATGATTCTAAAACAACAACCCTTCATATGCGGGGTTAAGAGGATTTTTAAATTTTCAGGCAGAACAATTTTGGATGATAGTTTTAATTTAAGTGAATATGAAGGATTATTTGGTAAATATGTGTTCAAAAAACGCATTCCAACTTGGATGCCTAGAGTTGTTTATGATGCCAGTGACCTATTAATCACTAGAATGTATTCGTTCTGTCCTTCTCTAATTGATAATTATCTAGAAGTTTTAGGTAAAAATCTTGACCTGTTGAATCATATGGACACAGAACATGCCCATTTTGTAAACATTCCTAAGAAGTATTTGGTGGAGTTTGATACAATCCATTGCACTGGATGGTTGTCTGGCAACGGACAAATTGAAAAATATTGACTATGTATTCTCCTCAATCTTTGTGGATTTGAGACATTGAATTAAAAAGTTGTATAAATAACAAATGGTAACCAGAGTGTGTTACAATTCTAAGGGCAATCAATGAAAACTTTTATTTCCTTCTTAAAAGAAGAGGCTGAACCAGAAGGTTCTGCCTTAAAACATATCCACCACGCCGAAGACCGTCCATTAATGCACGGCGCAGAAGGTTTTGAACATGCACATGGTGCTTTGATGCAGGCTCACGAACACATGAAAGCCAAAGCAAACAGCAGTAATCTGACCATGAAATATGACGGATCGCCTGCAATCGTCTTTGGTCACCATCCAAAAACAGGTAAATTCTTTGTTGCAAGCAAGTCCGCCTTCAACAAGACTCCAAAAATCAACCACACAGAAAAAGATATTGACAAGAACCATGGTCACGCACCTGGACTTGCATTAAAACTTAAAGCTGCTTTGAAACATTTGCCAAAAGTTACGCCAAAACATGGTGTTTATCAAGGCGACATGATGCATTCATCAGAGGATTTACACCACCATGACTAAAAAAGTATCGTTTACTCCAAACACAATCACCTACACAGCCCACGGTGATAACGCTAAAAAAGTTGCTGGATCTAAAGTTGGCGTAGTAGTCCACACAAAATATCATGGTTCTGATATTGGTACTATGTCTGCCCACCACGATGTTGACCACCACAACTTCAAGCAGCACAAAGATGTTCACCATCATGGCGCAGAACATGATACAGCAAAGGTTGATTATCCAGCACATGCACAGGATGAATTCCACAAGCATATGGCAGCTGCAAAAGAAATTCATGACACGCATGGTGCAAAAATGTATCATGCAACTGCCAAGCACAGAGGTGAAAATACACACTTAACGACCTATATCAATAAAACGGTTGACACGGGTGAAGTTCCAAATGTTTCAGGATTAAAAACTCATATTAAAACTCAGCACGCCAAAATGGCAGATAAAGTTAAAACAGCGGCCGCAAAAAATGCAAAGACTTCTGCAGGACAAGAACATATCAACCATATTGAGAAAAATAAAGAGCATTATCAGAATCTTTTGACAATGCACCATCATTTGGCACAAGCTAAAAATACTCTAGTTAAGCATCTAGAGGGCCACGAAGGCCATTATGAACATCACATTGGTGGTGTTAAATCTAAGCCTGAAGGATTTGTGGTTCACCATACTCCAGAGAGTGGAAAAACCGAACCAACAAAACTAGTAAATAGAGCAGAATTTGCAAGACAAAATAGATTAAAAATCCGAAAATAAATGAAATCATTTCTAGAAGTTATACAAGAAAAAGCATCTGGTGATGTTCACCATGTGATGTCCTTTGGTCGGATGAATCCTCCAACCACCGGCCATTTAAAGCTTATAGACAAAGTAAAAGAAGTTGCAAAGAAACAACATGCGGATCATTCTGCCGTAGTTGTTTCCCATTCACAAGATTCTAAAAAGAACCCACTTTCTTCTCAACAGAAAATTAAACACCTAAAGAGATATTCTCCTGGTACACACTTCGAAGCATCATCTAAAGAGAAACCAACTTTTCTACAACACGCAGCCGAATTACATAAAAAAGGCGTAACACACTTGCATATGGTTGTCGGCTCTGACCGAGTTAAAGAAATGCACGATAAATTACATCAATACAATGGAACTCATCAGGGTGCTTTGTATAATTTCAAGAAGATAACTGTTCATTCTGCTGGCCAAAGAGATCCAGACGCAGAAGGCACAGAAGGAATGTCTGGCACCAAGATGCGTGAACATGCCAAAAATAATAATTTTGGAGAATTCCGTAAAGGTGTTCCTTCCCATGTACCTGAACATCACGCAAAAGAATTGATGCATGATGTTCGTAAAGGTATGGGATTGCATGAAGATTACAGTTATGGCCGCCACAAAGCAATCTTTGTAACTGGTGGTCCTGGTTCCGGTAAAGACATTGTAGTCCGTGAGTGTATTGCTTCACAAAAAATTGTTGAGCATAACTTCCAACAAGTTGTTGATATTCTAAACGATAAACACAAACTTGCAATGAGATCCATGAGTCCTAAGTTTGAATCCATACGGACCCGCGGACCATTAATCATCAACGGTCCAGCAGATGACTTGCAGAAGATTGGCCAAATCAAGGAAGAACTGGAAGAACTAGGTTATCAAACAATGATGGTCTTTGTAGATACAACCAATTCAGTCAGTAAAGAAAGAAATACGTTTTTATCTAAGATGATGATGGAATCTATTCGCCAAAATAAATGGGAAAAAGCACAACAGAATGCTGAACAACTTTCGGAAATGTTTACTGATTTTGTAAGATTTGACAATTCTGGTGATTTAGAATCTAAAGAAGAAGATATTACAGAAACTTACAAACTAACAAAAGAGTTCCTATCTTCAAGTTCTATTATTGAATCTCTACAGAATGGAAATCGATTCAGAGGTCTTTATGAAAGTTCTAAGACTAAAGTTAAAGTTCTAAAAGACAATAACAGTCCTTTCATGCAAGCACAAAACAAAATGGGCAAACGTGATGATGTTCGTGACGGTGATGTAAAGTCAAATAGCACATATGCATTTAGAACATATGCGGAAGCTAATTTTAATAAAGACAAAGAAACTGGCAAAAAAAAGACTGCACTAACAAATAATAAAGTTTCAGATGGAACTGGTATTGGTCAAACTATGAATGCAAGAAGTGGTGGCGGCGGTGATGCTGCAAACATTGGTGGTGCAGGATTAGGTAATCAAACCTATAGTGAGGCTGAAGAATTCGACAACATCAATGTTGCTGGATCAGGTTTTGATTCTAGACCTAAAAAAGTTAGTCCAAATCCATTGGGTGAAAAGAAGAAACTCAGGGGATTCAAAGAATCTGTATACTCCGGTGAAACAGGTAATGAAATGGGAGTTGCAGGTGTAATGGGAGGTGCGATGAATAAAGAACCTCTAGTTAAGCCTACAGATAAATACATACAATCGGGTATTACATCCAAAACACAAAAGAAAAAATCAGGAGCAAAATAATGTTTACAAAGAATAGTGTTTCACAATCAATGATAGATGCAGTTCAGTCTGTTCTGGCTGAAGACAAGAAATTGCTCCTTGAGCCTGGAAAGAAAAAAGAAACTCCTCCATTTGATGGTCCATACAAAAAAGCAGATACAAAACCTGGCCATGGCGATGCTTCTAGAGTTAAACATTTAGCTAAAATGGCTATTCCTAAGGATGTTAAAGAAGAATTAAAAGGTAACCAAGTAAAATTAGACAAGAACCACAATGGCAAATTGGATAGTCAAGATTTCAAATTGCTGAGAATGAAAAAAGAAGGAATTCTCGATTCAATCAAA
>Ga0209085_1001667_pt1 | contig 13395 bp, 13 predicted proteins | sample C_131016_EF_Meta_FD_187310 | JGI IMG/M metagenome (GOLD analysis project Ga0209085, IMG submission 187310) | Freshwater microbial communities from Lake Croche, Canada to study carbon cycling - C_131016_EF_MetaG (SPAdes) (version 2) | ecosystem: Environmental > Aquatic > Freshwater > Lake...
TCTTGTAATATCTTTCGAACGCTTCCAGTCATAAATAGCGAGGGTTCCATCTGGTTTTTCATAGACCATATCAATTGAACCTGCTAGTTTAAGGTCTTCGTGGTAAACAGTCCATTCTGTTCTGTATGGTTTTAATTCTGGTGTATCTTTGACAAATTCAATGAAATATTTCCATTCTAAACTTTTTTGTTCATGATATTTACTAAATCTTTCAATATAGTCACACTTATAAATCTGATACAATTCTTTGTGTGTATATTCACATTGCATTCTTTTGTCATTCATAAAACATTCAATTTCAAAATGCATGTCCGTACCAAGACCAGAAACAGAAGCTCCATTTGCACTCCATTGCGCCTTTATTTCTTCCGCTGTCATTCCCCAGTACTTGTGCCCTTCTTTCCAATTTTTTCCTTTCATCATGTTTGTGATCACTCCGTCTGCATCGAAATGGGGAAAATGTGAGTGGTTCCATGTTGTTACGGAAGTGTATTTACTGTCTGCGTCAGGTATAATGACGTACTTGTGCCCTTCTTCAAAGAATTGAATGTTGTCATCGCGAGGATGACTATTTCTGTGTGATAAAACATTTGTCAGAGTAGGTTTTGTATTAATAAAATTCATTTGTATTTTTAGTAATTACAAATGGATCAAGGGAACTTAACGGTTTCATTTTTATTTTTTAACAAGTGCAACTAAATCAGTTGTAAAATTTCACGCAAGAAAAGGTTGAAAAATGTGAATTCTTCAATAGTCTAACAAATATTACACTATAATTAGCCCTATGGAAAAGAGGTTGCAAAAGTTATTGAAGGGTTGCCACTAACGGCAGAAACCATCCATTCTTGAACACTCCCGCCCACATATGTAACCGTAAAAGAACCGTAACCCCTAAATGAATATTCTGGAATAAAAATATAAGCATTACCATTCACAACATATAATGTTGTTCCAGAAATATCTGTTTGTCCATTAATAGAATAATTTGAGTTTAAAATAACTGTATTATCAGAAATACTAAACACAAAGTTAAAAGTAGTTCCATCTGATGGATCTGAGGGTAAGATTATTGTTAGCGTCAAATAAGGGGTACTAAAATAATTTGTAAAATAAAATATTGTTCCACTTGGTTGAGAAATAGTTAATGATGTTGATGTATTATACTCAAAATAATAACTTCCAGGTGCTACATAAGGTGTTCCCGGTGATCCTTGAGAGCCATTAGCTCCAGTAGCTCCAGTTGCTCCTGTTACTCCACCTCCGTCTGCCCCATTTTGTCCAGGTGCCCCAGTTGGCCCTGCAGGTCCAGTTGATCCATTTACTAAAGGATAGATATAAATATTTGATACACTGTCTCCGGAACTAACTATACCGAATAAAGCACTTAAAGGAGCAGTACTACCAACTAGCATATGATCGGGAATATTAATTAAATTTGAATTTAGATAAAAATATACACCACTAGATGTAAGTGTTATATTGAATGTATCTGTTGAACTGTATGAACTAGAAGTAACAGTTTGGTTGTTGTAAATTACAGAAAAAATGCCGGAACCACCTTCACTTATAATGCCATAAATGAAATTAGAATAGTAAGTAGAAGAAGATGTTAAACTTGCAGTATTAGATGCCAATGTAAAACCAGCAGCAATATTCGTATTGTTACTCAATTGAAAAGTAAGCGAAACCGCGTTATAAGAATAACTATTAGCACTATATCCGTAATACTGAGCTGTACCAGAAAGACTAGAAGTACCTGTAACTGAGTTTGATGTTACTTCAATTTCTGAAGGTGTATTTGTTTTCAATGTAAATGGTGTTGGTGCAGGTGACCCAGTAGGACCTTGTGACCCAGTAGATCCTGTAGAACCCGTGGAACCCGTAGACCCCGTGGAACCGGTAGATCCAGTTGGCCCTGTGGAACCGGTAGATCCAGTTGGCCCTGTACTTGCTTGACCGGTTGCTCCTGTCGATCCAGTTGGTCCTGTAGGTCCCGTGGAACCCGTAGGTCCCGTAGGTCCCGTAGATCCAGTGGAACCCGTAGGTCCGGTAGGTCCCGTAGATCCAGTGGAACCCGTAGGTCCGGTAGGTCCCGTAGGTCCTGTAGGTCCTGTGGAACCAGTAGGTCCTGTAGATCCAGTAGATCCAGTAGATCCAGTAGATCCAGTTGAACCAGTAAATCCTGTCGAACCAGTAGGACCTATGCTTCCGTCACTACCATTACTTCCATTTCTTCCATTTGCTCCAGTTGGACCTGTTGATCCCCTTCCCCCTATTAGACTACTATTTCCACCAATTATGATAGAACCGTCAATCACAATATTTCCACTAATGTCTAAATTACCACCTATCCATTCATTACCGCTCACATCTAAATTTTTACTTATTTTTACATCATTATTTACATCCAGTTCACTATCGACTTCTATTCTAGAATTAGGTTCGCCAACTTGATTTGTTACAAGCAAAATATCACTAACATCTACGTGGTTTCTTATTATATTATTAGTTGCTGCACGGTCTATACCACCATACCTTCTAAATGACATTTATATATATCAAAATTTAATAAAATAAATATATATAAATTTATATTTTTTGCCTAAAAGGTTTTCTTTTGATCAATGCAATATATTAGAGAGAAAATAATAAAACCAGTTTAGATTTAAATTTTTCTGAAAACATAAAATGTTTAGCTAATGTAATGGGGTATAATATTGAAGTATCTTTCAATGCGTTGAAACACAATATTCGTGAAACACAAGACCTTATTATCAGTATAGCACTTGAAAATGGTTGTGAAACTTATTATAGTGATTACGAATTTGAAAAAAATCTTCGTTATAATAGAAATCACTGTATTTTAACAATTATTTTTCAAGAAAACAGCATAGATGATATAGTTAAATTCCTGAAAATAATTAAAACAGTTAAAGGAATTTATATTGAGTCTATTTGCGATAATGATACAAACAATATTTTATTTGCCTCTAGTTTGTATGTTTCCCAATGGATGGATAAACATATTGCTAAACTATATAAAATGAATAGGAGAGAAAGAAGTTACTCTGAAGACGATCTTAAAATACTAAACACCGTTCAAAAGTTAAAATGTTCTTCGTGAATAAGAATGACTGTGGTTTCTACCACTCCTCTTTTTAGAAGAACCAAGTGACAAAGTTTTTGGTTTTCTATATACTTTATACGTAACATGTGTTTTTGGGTTTTTATGATGATGATGACGTCTATGAGTTTTGTTTTTACGACTAGATTTATTAATCATAGTAAGTGGAAACAATAATTCTTCCTGTGACACAGGACTTGATATATGAGTGTATTTTTGTGCAGAACTGGGCGGGTTCAACATTTCTTCGATACTTTCGACAAGTTCATCGTTATAGTTTCTCTCATTATGAAAACGTACTTGTTTTTTATGTTTTTCATATGAATTCTTAACAGCCCTGTAGTTATTATGCAATATAGGTTTAGGTTTTATATGAATTTGAATAATTCTATCTTCTTCAATATGTTTTGGTGTTCTAGTCAAAAAATCACTATACAACCTTTTATCGAGAGTTTTATCCACGCTAGGAATATTCAAAATTTCCGCTATTTCATCATTATTCATCTTCATTTCTATATGTCCTTTTGATCCGTTGTCATTAATATCTAAAGAAATATTTGCTTTTTCACCATCGTAATCCGCGTCCCACTCCATTTCATTATAGTAATTTTTATTGTTATTATGAATAATTGTTTTACTCATTCCTTTATTTTTAATAAATGTAGACAACATAGTTTATATAGAAAATATAGATTATTTTTTTATAAATATATAAATAATGGAACTTTCTTTTACAGAATATGATAATTTAGATAAACAAAACACAAGCAACGACGACAGTCTTTATTATAAAACGTATTACGATAATTTACTACAACAAACTAACACTCAACAAGTAGTAAACAAGATTGACATTGAAAAACCTGAACCAAAATCCAGCTTTCGAAACAATATACCTTTAACAAAAAATACAAACAATGCAGAAAAACAAAAAAAACGAATTTCCTATGACGATATACTATCATCGATGAATACTGTTGTAATAAATGGTAAACTTGAATTTATCAGTAAAGATAAACTGAGTAACATATTAGAAAACAACAATCCAGACCAAAATGCTCCTATAAAAAAAAGAGTGACTTTTAATGAGCCACGTCAACAGCAACAACCACAACAACCAATGCAACAAATTAATAAAAACAGTTATATTTATAATAAATTTTTTAAAGATTACAAAGATCCTAATCAAAATCAATATCAAGATTTGGAAGAACAACGGCCTTTAACTAAAAAGGAATTAATCAATCAAATAATAACAAATAGAATTAATGACATTCATCAGAGAAACAGAATTGCTCAAATTAAGTCAACAAAGTTATTATTTAACAACAACAACAGGACGGATATAGTTATAAATTCAACACAAAGTCGCGAGCCTTTAAATCGTTTGTTTAGGTTTTAAGGAGGTGCGATGTTAACTACGCCGAGACCATCACCGGAGAGTTTCAACGCAGCAGATGCACCTAGTGTAACTGCCAAACCTTTGCTTGAATTTGTTCCCAGACTCTGGCCACTGGTAGCTACAGTCACGACGCCGCCAAAGCAGCGTTGACTAACACCACTAACACAAACGTTACACGTACAAATAATGGTTCTATTCTCTTCCTTGTTTGTATCATCAAGAAAATCTAGTTCTAAGTAATTAACCTTGTTTGTTGTTTTATCTTGATAAGTAACTGCCATTTTTATATGTGTAAACCCATTTTTATGGGTGAAAGTTTGCAACTCTCCAGTTATATTTAATGTTTTTAAATCATAGTCCAAGAATTTCTTAAAGTTCTTTACTTTAATAAGAGAATCAGAACCAGTTGGTAAAGTATCTTCTAATACAAATTTAATTTTATTACCCTTTGGGGTACTAGCCTTTTCAGCAGCAGCAGCAGGACAAGACGAACATGTCTTAACGACCTTTGACATTTATACAATATGTAAAGAAAATAAATAATGTTTTCTTTAAATAGTTCTATATAAATATTATATTTATAGCACTTTATCTCATTTTATTTGTTACTACATTACTGGTACTAAAAATAAGCAATAAAGATTATACAAATACTAATAGTATAAAATAAGTATTTCATATTTTCATAATTCATAATTTTGTATTTTAAATTACTAACTAAAAATATTATATATGAGATTACATAAGCTAGAATAATACATAAAATTATAAAAAGAATGTGACATATTAAAAACGTAAATATATACGTCTTGCTTACACTAGAATGATTGTTAAAATCTGGAAAAGAGTTTATTAATACTTTATCCGAACCTTCATAACTTTTTTCTCCATGAATTCGATAAACCATTGTGTTACAAGATCCACTATAAATGGTAAAAAATAATTTAAAATTAGTAAATAATAAATACATCATGTTAGGCTCAATATTCATGTCTTTTGCTAAATCTTTTAAATAAAAACAACCAATTACAAGCGTGTTAATATTTTTATTTGTCAAGTCTAATACATCATAATTTCTAAAAAAAGGACTTCTAATTGTATAGGATAAATTATTTTCAAAATATTTTTGTACCCACCAACTTTGCATTTCAGCAATTACAGCGATGCTTCCCATTGTTGGTCTTGCAAACCCTATAAATGCGATATTTGATGTATTTTTTGGTATCATTTTTTTTATCAATTCATCGTTATAAATGGTATCTTTTAAAAACGGAAAACATTTTTTATATCCAGTGGCACAAACAATAATATCTACATTTTCTATTATTTTTTCTTTTGTATAGACAGTTTTTCCAATAATTTTGTCAGGATAATGAACAATATTTACTTTGTTTTCAAACATGTCTATCAAAAAATCGCTTCGTTTAACAACATATTTCAAAAATAAATTGTCAGGAGTTTCATTTATGTCACATAATTTTTTATGACTATGAGTACATTTTCCACAACCATCGTTATTTCCTACAAGAAACATTCTACCATAATTATGCCAAGCATTTGACATTGCTTCTGGTAAAGAATACTCCATATAATTTAAATGCGTGTCTGTTGGGTATACAAAATTATTTAATGATTTTAACATTTTACTACGGCAAATTTTATTTTTATCATCATTATCTTGTTTTTTATCATTTTCAACAATTTTTCCTAACCTTTTTATGTTTCGTTTAAATTCAGAGCCTTGGGGAAACCATTCTATATAATCCTTTGTACTGTAATACAACTTGTTTGTATTGGTAGAAATAATATGTCCTATATCAAACGCGGATTCTCCACCCCCTAATAACAATACTGTTTTATTACTAAATTTATTTTTCCAGTCCATTTTACTCATACTTCTATAAACTGATTCTGTATGAATAATCTCTCCAGTATAATTGTTTATTATTTCGGGAAATTTTGGCGTTTGATTTAATCCACTACATACAATTAATTTTTTTGATACTAGTTTTTTTGTTTTATGACTATTAACATATTCTATTGTCCATTCACTATTTTCATTTTGTTCGCAATTAACTACATTTGAATTGTACATTATATGTTTTTCTAAGTCAAATTTTTTTTTATACGCTTCTAAATAATCAATATATTGTTGAATAGTAAACCAATCTGGAATTGTGTCACCCATAGGAAAATCACTGAAACTACTCATATATTTTGAAGAGCTCCAATAAAAATATTCCTTTTCTTGAATGCTTGAAAACAACCCATTACTATTATAGTTTTTTTCTAATATAATAACATTATAACCCTTTTCTATAAATGTTTTACAAGTAGTGAGCCCACTTTGTCCTGAACCAATTATACAAATATCATAAATCATTATATATAGTATATGTAAATAAAAACATAATCTTAATAATCCTAATAATTACATCAAAATTATCACTATTTTTCATATTTTATACAATCGTTTCTACATTTATATCCATATCAGATAAATCTGAGTCGGACCCTTTCCTTGGATATTTTTGAATTTCTTCTTCGTCTTCAAAATTGATTTCTACTTGTTCTTTACAGTCATTTTTTTCAGTTTTATTTTTATTTACACAAATCATGTCACGTAAATTTATAAGCCTGGAAGAAAAATAATTTTTACTATTATTTTCATTATCCCTTTCTTTATTTTTTTCTTTATCTACTTTTTTGTATATATTTTTTGATAAATTAATATTTTCTCTCACCAAGTCATTTGTTAAACTTAATTTATTCAAGTTTTGTTTTATTTTTTTCAATTCTTGGTACTTTATGTCAGTTTCTTTTTCTCTTTCTTTAATTATTTTTAACTGATACTTTAATTTGATTTCTTGCTCACTTTCTTTGTATGGGACCATAATATTTTTTACAAAATCATTCAACTCTTTAGGGTCTTTTGTATTCAAAAATGTATTCAATAAAAATGTACTTCCAAACAAGTCAATAAAATAATAACGCAGCCAATACTTTTTCTTTATCTCCGCATTTTCCATTTCTTTAATAAACATTTCATCGATAATTGAGAATGCGGATTTCAAAACTAATATTTCCTTTACAAAATCATTTTTAAGTTGATATAAAACTCTTATTTGTTTTTTTAAATTTTTTATATTATTATAGTGATTTTCACTCAAATTTTGATTGGATGCAGGATTTATTTCTTTTAATTGTTTTGCGTGTAACACTGCTTTATAATAGTTCAACTGATTTTTAGTTTCTTTCAAGTTATTTATTTTACGCTTTTTAAAATCTTCTATTTTTTTAATTATTAGAAAAACATTTGTATTGTAAATTACTGGATACAAAGTACGTATTATTTTTGGTATTACAAATTGATTTGTTTCCTTTATTTCAACAATTTTTTTTTCAACATTACTAATTTTTTCACTTATTACATGTTCTATTGTTATATTTTGACTTTTATTTCCAATAGTCCCAGGAAACAATAACGACGTTCCCGATAAAAATTCAATCGATGTTTGCAGTTTGTCGTATTGATGTGCCGAACTTTTATGCGCTTCAGATGCAGCGTCTAATTTGAAATAGTTTACTAGAGCCAATAAAAAAGCTATAACACCATTTATTGCAGCAATTAAATATGCTCCCCAACTAACTTCATTGACTATACCTGATAAAACTGTTGCAGACGTAGACAAAATTATTGCAGGCATCATTAATTTATTTAATTCTCCTTCACAATATGCTTTCGACTCCATATATATTAGTTTTTGTCCTTTTAAATAACTTGCAAGTATATCAAGAGAACTCGAATATTTATGATTTTCTTCCAAGTAGTTAAGTTTAATATCATCTTCAACTTGTTTAAATGTGTATTTTTTAACTATTATTTTTTTATTTTCGTTTTCAGTAACAGAATGTTGTTTTTGCTGTAAATTATTATTTGCACTATTATCGGATATATCAGTGTTTTTAACACTAGTTTCTTCAAGTTCACTAGAATCGCTTAAAATACTGAAGTCAATATTTTCATCACCAACTTCTTTGCTTTCGTTTTTTTTATCATTTTTATCACCATTCTCACCATTATCATCCTCTAAAACTAACTCATCCAATAAGTTATTCAAATCAGTTAACTCTTCATTCTTATTATCGTCATTTAAGTAATCGAATATTTGTTTTGAATTTGTATTAGGTATAGCATAACGTTTATTTTCTTCAATATTACCTGATATTCCTGATATTCCTGATGTTCCTGATGTTCCTGACATTAAATTTAAATTTTATATAATATATTATTTTATTTTATCTTAATATATCATATCATGCAATATACTCGTAAAAATTTTAGTCATCGTGGTCGCGGTAGTGCCACTCGAGGTTGGAAAAATGAACAACCTGGTGTTCATCAAAGAACTCTTATGTTGAAACGTTGTGGAAAAAAATGTTTTTTAGGACCCAATAAGTCATTTCCTATTTGTAAAAAAAATACTTGTAAAGTAAGTTCCAAAGGTGTTTACTCGGCCTACATTCGAGCAAGAGAATACAAATCAAGAGGTCAAAAATACAGAAATATTTCTAAAAAAGCAAATAAGATGCTTATTAAGATGGGTGCAAAACGTTAATTCACTAGTAATATTAGTCATTTTTAAAATTTGGGAAATAATTTGGACAGTTAAATGTATTATTGTAGTTAACAATGTTACTGGTGCCATTTACTGAACCATAAGGTGGATTATAAACAAGAAATTTTTGATAATTATTAACTCCACATATTGTGTTGCCAAATAATTCACCACAAGGATCAATTGTATAAGTGACATAGGGAGGATCAATTGACGTCGTATCAGTTGACGTAGGATCTATTTTTGTTGGCGACTCTCCTGTTGATGAGTTAGCAATTACTTTTACATCATTTAACTGTAACTTTGTATACAAATTTACATTTAAGTTCGCTGTGTTAAAAAATTGTGAATTACACTTATTGTATAAGTAATTTGATTTTCTGAGCAACAATAACTCACTTTGCGAACTAACTTTATTCATTTGTTTACAAAGACTGATATTACAATAACTTCGTTTTGTTTTTTTTTGTAATGTATAGTCTCCAGCGTTTTGAACAGCAAGACTTACACCAAAAGTAGGTTGTGCTGGATATGTTGAAAATAACCTCGTAGACATTTACTATTATAAATATACAAATTAAAATTTATATGTCATAATTAATTGTCATGGATAAACAAAAACTGAAGTCCATATAATTTAAGTCTACTACTCTTCCATATTCATCTAGTAACTGAATTTGAAAGTTACGAATATTTACTGGTCCAAAATAGGACCTGGGATCATTTACTAGATTTAAGTTATTCTGAAGTAAATTAATAAAGTTTCCTGATTGCAAAGAAATACGGGCTATTATATTCTTATTCAGTAGCGATGAATTAAATGCACCATAAAACAAACCATTATTATTGTTATTATTGAAATCATCTATTACTAAATAAAAATATCTAGGGCCACCGACATCTACTATACTTTCTGACACATAATTCAAGTTCCCCGTGTAAATACCATTTCTAAATCCCATTAACCAGCCTAATTTTAAAGGCAATGGAGTATTTCTATCGTCGTAGCCATATCTATCTGCTTGAAAATTTAGTTCTATTTTTTTCACGATGTCATTACCAGATGCATCCACACCAACCATCATTTGCCCACTTCCATTTGTTGTAGAAATATTGTTACTATTAAATTTAGAAATATTAATAATGAAGTTGATATACTTGAAGTTTTCACCTAGATTATGTACTTCACTATTAATAATCAACTCCAAAGCATTATAGTCATAGTTTCCATCAGGTATTGTTACTACTTTGTATTCATCATTTACTCCTATGGTAAAAAAATTATTATTATACTGTTTTGACACAATATAATATGTAGTAGGTAATTCAATAGCTGTTAGTTGCATTTGTATCACATTTTCTATTATCATAGGTAGTTGAAAGTTAAAGTTAGTTGCTGAAGAATTATAATAGCTTTCTCTGAAACGAGTGTCAATTACTATGTTTTCTTTGCGGGTTCTTCGCTTTAAAGGGTTAATAACACCAGGAAAATTGTCGCTTGCATATGACAATATATAAGGTGTTGGCGACTTTACTTGAACCATATGCTCTTCTGGATCTTCTAAATTAATTTGTTTCGATTTATTATTTTCGTAAACTTTTTCGATAGTTTTTAGTATTTTACTCACCTCTTTAATATTAGCCTGCTGTTCTTTTTTAATTGCACTATCATTATCATTTTTACCGATTAATAAATTTTTTGCTTTAACTAAAAAATTTAAGGTAAGTTCCCGTGTTTCATTGTCTACATTTTTGTCATTTAAAATATTTTCTCTCAGTCTTAATTCCTTCATTTCAACGCTGTTTTTATCATATCCATTTGGTAAATCGAACATGTCTAACAACTCCTTTTTATCATAGTTTTCAATATTCAAATCAAAATTCATATTTTTATATATTAAATATATTTATATTTAATATTTTATTTGTGTAATATGTGGAAAAAAACATTCATTCATTCAAACTATGAATGAATGTTTTTTCGTTTAATTTATTTAATTTACAAACAAGAACAACATTTTATTAAATTATTCATCATCTACAGTTATAACTAACTTTTCTATATTTTTTTCTATTTCTTCTTGAAATTTTCTCTCTTTGTATTCATTTTCTAAGAAATAAAAGTTGTAATTTGATTTTTCTACTAATTTTTCTTCTTCAGGTTTGTACTTAATAATTGTATTATAAATTTCCTCATTAATAAATTCAGCAATTTTTTCATATTCGTCGCAGTTTTCGGTAAAACTAAATGCAAGATGTCCATACATCATAGACTTTACTAGTTGTTCATAGGTTACATTTTTATCCATAAGTTTTTTAAATATTAACTCGAAAGAAGGAATTGGGTCTTCGTTCGACAAAGGATAATTCTCGTGTGTTTCAGCATCATCTTCATCACCATCTTCACCTTCGACCTCTTCATCCTCTTCATCCTCTTCATCCTCTTCATCCTCTTCATCCTCTTCAGCCATTACAGTACGACAATATGGACACTCAAAACCATTAAACGATACATTTTTCATCAAACAACTTGTGTGAAATTTATGGCCACATTCAGTTGTAACGCAATTCTTGGAGACGTCGATCATATCCATACAAATTGGGCATTCACAAATTTCGCACATGTTGTTTGATTATAAAATAGTACGTTAAAAGCTTCTCGTTTGTAGTAAGGTTAATTTTGTTATAGCAGTTGTATTTTTACTAGTTGTTAAATAGTGAAAATAGTATTTCAATTTTTTTATTTTTATATGTAAAATCCTTTACAACATTTTAAAATGTTTATTTTTTTTCATAAAATTTGCCTTCTTTTCCACACATGTAATCATATTTTCTTGATGTAGAACAATAATGGTAATCTATATTATTATTATAATTTCCATTCACCAAAAAATAGTCATTTTCTTTCTCTCTGGGAAACATTGAGCATTGTCCAAATTCACTACTAGTAAAAAAGTTTTCTTTATTGTAAAACTTACAGTTAATACACAACTTTGGCTTAACTTGACTTGCTGAAAGTGGTGATAAAATAATACAGTAGATAATAATAGAAATATAATTCATTTTGATTTATTACAATTATTAAAGATAAATATTTAATTTGTTTTAACTGTATTTAATTATTAACTAAAATGAGCGTTTTAAATGAGAAAAGGTCTAAAAATTTTTAGTTATTGACATTTTGTGTGGAAATAAAAAAAAATTGAAATGCTTATACAATCATATTTATAATCCATCTTATTAACTCGGACAACAAACTAACTGAACAATGGAGCAATCACTAAGTCTTTACATCCCTCATGTTTTTGAAAACATTTCTGAAAAAAAAATGATAGACGTATTTGAAGATCAAGGTTTAGGTAAAGTGAAAAATATTGATTTTATTGAAAAAATTGATAAAAATGGGAAAATCTACAAAACTGCTTTTGTACATTTTGAGTGTTGGTATGATAGTATTATTACAAGAAACTTTCAAGAACGTATTAAAAATCCAAACAAAGAAGCAAGAATTGTCTATAATGACCCGTGGTTTTGGGTTTGTTTTGAAAATAAAGGGAAAAAACAAGTTCATGGAGAGCGTAAAGAGAGAATAAACTTGCATGACTTTTCAAATATCTTTGAAGAAGAGAAAAATGAGGTTAATTTGGATCAAAAAACTGAGGATAATTTTGAACGTGAGTTACTTGAAGAATTTGATTGCAACGAAAACTATGACATGATTCTTTATCAAAAAAAAGAAGAACCTAAATTTAAAACTCATGAAATTGATATGAATTATGTAAGAAATTTAGAAATGATTAATTATAAGTTAGGATGGGACTTATATAGACTACAAGGTGACTTTATTATGGTATAAAAATTTTATAATTTGTAACTTATTAATAAAAGTTAAAAGTTGTTTTCAACTTTTTTAATGTGATTATCTTTTATATGAGAACATTAAATAAAAAATCTACCTTTTCTACCTTTTCTACCTTTAAAAAAGGTAGAGCCAAAAACTTTACTTTAAAAAAACGAAAGGTTGAAAAGGTTGTTTTGGCTCAACCTTTTTTAAAGGTTGAAAAGGTTGTTTTGGCTCAACCTTTTCCAAAGGTTGTTTTGGCTCAACCTTTTTTAAAGGTTGAAAAGGTTGACAAAAATAAAAATGATATTTTTTTTCATAAAAGACATAAAAGAAAACAAACTAACTATAATAAAATGCAACAGCAAGGAGGCAGTAAACGTTACAACGAAGAATTCATTGGTCTAAT
>Ga0209085_1001680_pt1 | contig 13361 bp, 12 predicted proteins | sample C_131016_EF_Meta_FD_187310 | JGI IMG/M metagenome (GOLD analysis project Ga0209085, IMG submission 187310) | Freshwater microbial communities from Lake Croche, Canada to study carbon cycling - C_131016_EF_MetaG (SPAdes) (version 2) | ecosystem: Environmental > Aquatic > Freshwater > Lake...
CGACCAAGCGTAGTCTTAGGCAGAAAATGAAGCGGGCATCAATGAATACAAATTATATGCTTGAGGTCCTGGCAGTGACGCTACCCCATTAACACATTATGAGTCAAAATTTCTTGCGCTTACCCTGCTTGAGAAACATTCAAGGCTTTGTATTGTTGAAGGCGAATCAACCATTCTTAGGGTTTTTTTTGATTATATAAAAGCTACTATCAATGATTCCACTTTTCTAGTTTTTTGGGTTATACGGCCATTGATATCCTCTTGCGACTAAGATTAGTATATGGTTACGCATCTACAGCTATAGCGGGAGATTCCCCGGAACCCTACCCTTCGGGGACTTCGCTTACATCAAGGGGACTGTTCACATAATGATAGACTTTAATCTATGAATTTTGTATTATCAATAGATAAATATAAATTAAACTAATGAATGACTTGAGAAATCGGTATTTTACAAATACAGGGGAGTCAGGCAATCATAAGAGATAGGAACATTACCAAAGTAACTTTTGGAGGACAAATGGTCGGACTAATTCACCCCTCTCCTCAATCTCAGCGTCCTGCACGCTTAACGATGCAATACAGTACTATTGCACCAGAAACAATCGCTATGCGTTCCCTAGACTGGGATAGAGAGCGATTTGATATTGAATTTGGTCTTCAGAATGGGACAACCTATAATTCGTTTTTAATTACAGGAGAGAAAGTTGCTTTAATTGATACATCTCACCGCAAATTTCAGCAATTGTATCTGGATCTTTTGTTAGGATTAATCGATCCAAAAACGATTGATTATTTGATTATTAGCCATACGGAACCCGATCATAGTGGCTTAGTCAAAGACATTTTAGAATTAGCGCCACAAGTGACCGTAGTTGGGGCTAAAGTAGCAATTCAATTTTTAGAAAATATGGTGCATCAGCCCTTTAAAACCCTTCAGGTAAAAAACGGGGAGCGTCTAGATTTAGGACAAGGACATGAATTAGAATTCGTTTCCGCTCCTAATTTACATTGGCCAGATACTATTTTTACTTATGATCATAAAACGCAGATTCTTTATACCTGCGATGTTTTTGGGATGCACTATTGCGACGATCACACCTATGACGAGAATTTGTCCTTAATAGAAGAAGATTTTCAATACTATTATGAATGTCTGATGGGTCCCAATGCTAGATCAGTCCTAGCAGCCTTAAAACGAATTGAGAAACTCACGATTGCTCAAATTGCTACAGGACATGGTCCACTGTTACAACATTATATTTCTGATTGGTTGAACCGCTATCAACAATGGAGTCTAGAACAATCAAAAACTGAGACATTGGTTGCCTTATTCTATGCTCTAGATTATGGCTATAGCGACCATCTCGCGAGAAATATTGCTCATGGGATCAAGAAAACAGGCGTTGAAGTAGAGTTAATTGATGTCAGCAGTACGAGTCCCCAAGAAGTCAGAGAATTAGTCTCACAAGCCAAAGGATTAGTAATTGGGATGCCATCTCAAAGCGATGTAACAAGTCAAGCCGTATTAAGTACCATTTTAGCAGCAACCCACAGCAAACAAGTTATTGCTTTATTTGAATCAGGAGGAGGGGAAGATGAACCGATTTACCCCCTACGCAATAAATTTCAAGAAATTGGACTGACAGAAGCCTTTACACCGATTCTGGTCAAAGAACCCCCAAACGCAGCGTTAGATCAATTATGTGAAGAAGCAGGAACAGATTTAGGTCAATGGTTAACTCGTGATAAAACCATTCAACAGATCAAATCCCTCAATACTGACTTAGAAAAAGCCTTAGGAAGACTGAGTAGTGGACTTCAGATTATTACTGCTCAAAAAAACGAGATTTCTAGTTCTATGTTTGCTTCTTGGGTGACACAAGTCAGTCAAAGTCCTTTGGGAGTTGCTATTGCCGTAGCCAAAGATCGGGCAATTGAATCTTTTTTACAAGTTGGGGATCACTTTGTTCTCAATGTCTTAGAAGAAGGAAACTATCAAGGCTTAATGAAGCATTTTCTTAAACGATTTCCCCCTGGAAGTGATCGCTTTGCCGGCATTAAAATCTATCCTGCTAGCAATGGTTCACCAATTCTCGCCGATGCCTTAGCCTATATGGAATGTGAAGTTACTAGCCGAATGGACTGTAATGATCATTGGGTGGTTTATAGTACCGTCCAAAACGGCAGAGTTGCTAAGGTAAATGGCTTAACTGCGGTTCACCACCGTCTCATGGGAACCCATTACTAAGGTAAAGGGTGTGGGAAGTGTGGTTACGGTGGGAAGTGTGGGGGGTTTTAGAGCCTGTACCCATGTCAAGTTTGTAATAAGGAATTTTTAAAAATGTATAAATCGACTGAAAAAAACGATTCAAGCCACTGGTATGAATTAAATCGGGTTCGCTTGGTACGAAGTCTAGAATTTATTCAAGACTTGATTGTGATTTGTTTGTGCATCGGACTGTTTGCTTTCATGGTGATTGAGATCCGTGATATGTTTATCTCCTTACTGCCGCCTCTGAATTTTCAAACAGTCACTTCTGACATTCTCTTTTTGCTGATTTTAGTTGAATTATTTCGCCTTTTAATTATTTATCTACAAGAACAGCGCGTATCAATTGGGGTTGCCGTTGAAGTTGCCATTGTTTCTGTATTGCGTGAAGTCATTGTTCGAGGGGTTCTAGAGACCAACTATAGCCAAGTTTTAGCCACCTGTGCCTTTTTATTGGTTCTTGGTGCCTTACTTATAGTCCGCGTTTGGTTGCCTCCTACCTTTGAAGGAATCGATCCTGAACAAAAGATTGCTAAACGTTATAAGGCAAAAGTTGAATCCGACCTAGCCGAAATTATTTCCACCAACAACGAACACCATTAAATCATAATTATTCTTCCCGAGGTGAATATGACAATCTCTATTTCCAGTCGTCCCCGTGATGTTCAAATTGCCGAAATTGGCAGCAATACCTTAATTTTACGCTCCAGAACTTGGGACCGCTTAAAATTTGAAGTCGAATACTCCCGCCAAAAAGGAACCACCGCTAATTCTTACCTGATTCAGGGAGATAAAATAGCCTTAATTGATCCGCCCGGTGAATCCTTTACTGATATTTTTCTCACAGAATTAGCCAAAAATCTTGATTATCGCAGCCTTGATTACATCATTCTCGGTCATATCAATTCTAATCGGATGGCTACTCTGAAAGTACTCTTAGAAAAAGCCCCTCAAGCTCAAATCATTTGTTCTCGTCCAGGGTTAAATTTTCTGAAAACGGCTTTTCCTGATTGGGAAAAACCAATTATCTCTGTTCGGACTGATGACCGCCTTGATTTAGGTAAAGATCATCACCTCCAATTTACTACTACTCCTACACCTCGATGGCCAGACAACTTATGTACTTATGATCCAGCTAGCCAAATTCTTTATACTGACAAATTTTTTGGAGCGCATATTTGTCAAGATGCAATATTTGATGAAGACTGGAAGGCCTTAGATGCTGATCGCCATTACTATTTTGACTGTATCCATGCCTCACAAACCAAGCAGGTAGAAACTGCCTTAGACAAATTTAGCGATTTCAAGCCCAAATTCTATGCCCCGAATCATGGTCCTGTAGTTCGCTATAGTCTAAGTCGCTTTACTTATGATTATCGTCAGTGGTGTCAACAACAGAAATCTCAAGACTTAAAGGTAGCTTTACTCTATGCTTCAGCCTATGGAAATACAACAATAGTAGCCAATGCTATCGCCCAAGGACTTATTAAACAGGGAATTCAGGTAGAATCAATTAACTGTGAACTGTCCGATACTGCCACAATTACCCAAGCAATAGAAGCTTGTGATGGCTTTATTATAGGCTCTCCTACTTTGGGAGGTCATGCGCCAACTCAAATTCAAACTGCTTTAGGAATTGTTATTTCTACGGCAACCAAAACCAAATTAGCTGGAGTTTTTGGTTCCTATGGTTGGAGTGGCGAAGCAATAGATCTACTTGAAAATAAGTTAAAAGATGCTAATTATCGTCTTGGCTTTAAGTCCTTGAGAATTCGCTTTAGTCCAACTCCAGAGGTTTTACAAGAATGTGAGGAAGCAGGGGTAGAATTTGCCCAAAACCTCAAGAAAAATAAGAGCCTAAGAACTCCTCGCCAATTTGTATCTGAAGCCAATAAAGATCGTACTGAACAAGCGGTTGGACGTATTCTCAGTTCCCTCTGTGTTGTTGCCACTACTAGACAGGGAGAAACCCACCAAGGTATTTTAACCTCTTCTGTTTCTCAAGCCAGTTTTAATCCCCCTGGGTTAATTATTGCCGTTGGCGAACAGCAGAATCTAGAGTTAATGTGCCATCCTGGAGATAAATTTGTGTTAAATATTCTCAAAGAAGGTAAAAATGTCCGACGCCATTTTTCTACTCAATATAATCCAGATAATAATCCCTTTAACCATCTGACAACCCAAACAGCTGATAATGGATGCCTAATTATAAATGAAGCTTTAGCCTATTTAGAATGTGTTGTGCAATTTCAGCAACAATGTGGCGATAGTGCTTTAATCTATGCTGTCATCGATCAAGGTAAAGTCTTAGACACAGAAGGTGTTACTGCAGTTGTCAAAAGCCAGAAGTAAAATAGCCCCAATCATAACCCAACATGATTTTTCTTTAAAGTCGGAAACGTTTTTGCCGGGTTGATTGATTATTATTGTCTTGTACAGAATTAGATTCCTTATATGTCAAGACATCTAGAACGCTTGCTGGAAATCGATTTGCTGCTGCGAGGGGTGCAGAGACAGACTTCTAAGACCTTATCAGAATCTTTAGAAGTGAGCGAAAGAACAATCCGTTCTGACATCGCCTTTATGAGAGATCGTTATAATGCTCCCTTGGATTTTAATCGTAAACAAGGATGGCATTATACAGATCAAACATGGCGACTACCTAGTATCTCTCTTAGTTTAGGTGAACTATTTGCCCTTACTTTAGGTGCTAGAATGCTGCAAAGTTATGCTGGTTCATCCTATGCAGGAGAACTGAAATCTTCCATTCAACGCCTATCTGAACGCTTACCTGAACGTACTTGGATTGACCTTCAGCAATTAGCCGATGAACAAATTATTTTTCATTCTGGCGCAGAACTCTCTCAAGATAATGATCCTGACATTTGGCGACAGTTGTTTGATGCTTGTAATTCATCTAGACAGGTTTGGTTAAATTACTATGCTGCTTCTACTAATAGTGAATCTGAACGAATAGTTGATCCTTATTTTCTTCATTTTTATCGGGCAACTAATCGTTATTTAATAGGTTTTTGTCATAAACGGCAAGAAATTCGTTGGTTTCGGGTTGACCGTATTAAAAAATTACGAGTTCTGGAAGAAACTTTTCAACGTGATCCTAACTTTAATTCTCGTACCTACTTGGAGAATGTTTTTCAACATGAAGTAGGTGGTCAACCTGTTCTTATCTCTATCTGGTTCGATGTCTCAACTTCCCCCTTCATTCGTGAACGACGTTGGCATCCTTCCCAAACCATAGAAGAACATCCTGATGGTTCTCTTACTCTCTCTATGGTCACTTCTGGTTTAAATGATCTGAAGCGCTGGGTCTTAGGCTATGGCAAAGGTGCAAAAGTTCTAGAACCACCAGAATTAGTTAAATTAGTCAAGTGTGAGATCGAGGGAATGTGTGGGTATTATAATTTCTAAGTATTGAAAAAAAGTTCAACTATGAATTTTCTGGAAGTTCAATTTTCGCTAAGAGGGCAAACATTGCCTGCTGATCATGGGTATGCACTTTATTCTGCGATAAAAAAGCTCTTACAAGAGCAACAAGATACATCTTTTACAGGTGATGATTTACCAGCAGAGATCTTATTATGTAGTGTACCTGGTATTCCCAATAGAGATGGAATCATTTATCTTAATAAAGGATCTCGCTTCCGACTAAGATGTCCAGCAGAACAAGCACAGTATTGGTATCGCTTTCTGCAAAATCAGGTTTTAGATATTCGCGGTCATTTAATTCGATTAGTTCAACCACGTTTAACTTTGCCTGAAAACAGTAAAATTTTAAAAGCGCGGTTAGTTACATTTCGATTAGAACAGTGGGATAGTCACGAAGCACCGACCTATTTTCTTCAATCCTGTCAAAAAGCTTTAGAAAATATTGGAGTCAGTGGAAAGATTTTTATTGATAGTAATTCTGAGGGGGATTTAGCGTTACGGGCAATAAAAATTAGAGAGAAAAATGTTTTAGGTTATGGAGTTGTCATTGAGGGATTAAATGAAGTAGATTCTCTCAAACTTCAATGTTATGGATTAGGTGGACGTAAACATTTTGGTTGTGGCTGGTTTTATCCACCTAAGGAGGATATTAATGCAATCTAAACTAGAACCAGATATCTTATTAGCTAAGTCTTTTAAAACCAAAGCTTGGAAAGGTTCTTATGGTTTGGTTGGACATACAGCAGATGTTGTCAATGCTGTCACCATTTTAGTTGAGACTTTAGGTAATGGCTTAATTGAGCAATTTGGGCTTCAACATAGTGTATCTTACCTAAAAGAAACAGCCCGTTTAGCTGCTTATATCCATGATTGGGGAAAAGCCAATGAGCATTTTCAAATGATGGTAAGACATAAACGCCATCCTATCAATGAACCTCAGTTAATACGTCATGAAGTCGCTTCAGTGCTTTTAGCTTTCTCATTTAAACAATGGTTAGAACAGGGAAAAGGTGATTTTTTAACTGCACTTGCTGCTGCTGGAGGTCATCATCTCAAGCTAGGGGGTAAAGGAGGAAAACAAACTGATGAAATGGGAGAACTACGTCAAAGTGGAGATGATCAATTAAATCTCTACATATTTGATTCAGTTAACGGTAAAACACAATATAACCGTCATTTTCGACTATTACTGAAATATGGAATTAAGGCTCTTGGTCTACCTCAAAATATTAAACTTTTTCCAAAACCTTCTAATAATTGGTCAGTACAGCATATTAAAGATCAACAGTCAAATATTGCTGATTTCTTAACCAATCAATGGCAATCTGATTCAGTGTTTCTAGCTGTAATTAAAGCTCTCTTAATAGCGGGCGATGCCATAGGTTCAGCTATTCCCAACACTAACTTATCTATTAAGAAATGGATTACAGAAGCCGTTAACAGTACACTTGATGAAGCCAAACTTCAACAAGTTATCAATGCTAGGCTAGATGGTCAACAATTACGCCCCTTTCAACTGCAACTAGGACAGAGTTCAGCCAGGGTAACTTTAGCAAGGGCTGGCTGTGGTACAGGAAAGACTTTAGGCGCTTATAACTGGGCAAGGTCAAAAGCTTTGGGCAGAAAACTGATCTTCTGTTATCCCACAACAGGAACTAGTACTGAAGGCTTTCTGGATTATGTTCATGATCAAGTTGATGCCGTGTTACTGCATTCGCGTGCCGATGTAGATTTAGAAATGGCAAAAACAGGGGAAGAAGAGGAGGCAGGTGAAGGAACAAATAATGAAGCAGCTATTAAACTAGAGTCTTTTAAAGCTTGGGATAAAGAAGCTATAGTCTGTACAGTTGACACTGTTTTAGGACTTCTGCAATGTAATCGTAGACCTATATACTGCTTTCCTGTAATCGCTCAAGCTGCCTTTGTTTTTGATGAAGTCCACTGTTATGATGACCACTTATTTGGGGCTTTATTACGGTTTCTAGAAGTAGTCAAAGCTCCCATTTTACTGATGTCTGCATCATTTCTCCCCTGGCAACTCCAAGCTATTGAGAAGGCAGTCGGGGAACCTCTAGAAATTATTTCTGGACCGAAAGAGTTGGAAGAACAACCTCGCTATCGCTTTCATTATCAGGACAGTCCTGACTGGACAAGGGTTAAACAAGAACTTACAGCAGGAGGGAAGGTTCTCTGGGTTTGTAATCAGGTCAATACTGCTATGGCTGTTTATAGGGAAGCTAAAGGTAAAGGATTAAACGCTTTACTATATCATAGCCGCTATCGCTATAAGGACAGAGTACAACATCATCGTGATCTAGTAGATGCCTTTAAACCAGGGAATAATAAACCTGTAATTGCCATAGCTACCCAGGTAGCAGAAATGTCTCTCGATCTCTCCGCTACTCTTTTAGTCTCTCAAATTGCCAATCCAGCAGGCTTAATTCAGCGTTTAGGTAGACTCAACCGTCGTTACTGTGGCCATTCTTTAGAAGCTATTTTCTATCGTGATGATCAAGCTGAATTTCCTTACAGTAAAAAAGACCTAGATGATGGATTAAGGCTGATTCAGTCATTTACGGGAGAAGTCTGTCAAGGAGATTTAGCTAAATGGTTGGAAAATTCAGACCAACAAGGTAAACCTGAGACGAAATCAGTCTTATTGGATGGGACTTGGCGAACTTATTCTGCCTCATTACGCAAACCTGGGTTTAATGTAACAGTATTATTAGAACAGGATTTGAAAATAATTAAATCTTTACCTAGTAAAAAACTGCCTAGTTATACCATTCCTCTTCTTGCTAAAAATCCTCAATTTTGGCAAAAATACAAGCTCTATCCAATTGCACCGCAAGAACTATGGGGTTATTCTCCTGAAGAAGGTGCTTATGAAATTAAGACTAAAAAGCAAAAATGAGAGAACTTACCTTATCTATTTTTGACCCAAATACCTTACTTCCTCATCGTGCAGGAATTGCTGGTTTAGCTTTAGCTTTATTTGCAATAAATCCTGATAATGTTCCTTTTACTTGGGAAATTACCGAAGATACAGTTAAATTACTGTATCAATGCAGTGATCAGGAAGCTATTTCGGGCTTACTCCAACAAACTTATCGTATTCAAGATGGCTATTTAGATATTCCTGCACTTAATCTTGATCAACAAGGACATTACACCTTGACTGAAGGAGTAGTGACGACATTTCTTCAACACAGTCAACAACGAAAGCTGAGTAAAAATCCAGTATCTCTAACTTTCTTAATTGATGAAGGTCAACCAGAAATTACTCGTACTTATAAACCATTGGAAGAATGTTACTATACGAAAGATTTTACAGAAGCTTTCAGTCCCAAGGGTATATTTAAGCCTAAAATACCTCTCAAAGGTCAACATTTACCCGGACTAGTTGAGTGTTTTGTAAATGGGGCTTATCAAGAATCTCCAGAAGGTTTTTTAGCACTTCTTTTTCTTCCGTTAGCTTGTAGTTACTATCAATTATCAGGCTATCGTTCTGCTGTAGTAATTCCAGAAATCAAAAATATTCGAGAGTGGGTCAAAAGACGACAAAATTCTCCAGGGCGAACTTATCGAGATTTTCGCTCTAGCAGTTCGGGAGAATCAGCACTCCGTTTTTTACTACAAGAAAAGTCAATTGAAAATAATAAACTATTTCGAGTTGATTATTGTGAAGTTTATCAACTAGGTAAACAGCAATGGGATGGTAATCAAAGTTATCTGAAACAAGCTGTTTATAGAGTAAAAGTTACTGATAAAGTTTTAGATCTGTATAATTCAGCTTTTCAGTTTTTTAGACCCCAAGTTCGGAAAAATGACAAAGGAGAAACATGGTTAGCTATTTCAAATATTTTACCCTGGCTTTGCGAGAATCTGATTACTGGTAAGCCCTGGTATTCAGGTTTTTATGAATTCTACAAACAAAAACAAAATGAACTGTATGAACGTAAAGGATTGACAAGTATGTCCAAGTATCTTGACCCGCTAGAACAGACCTTTTTTGATGCAATACAAGGAGGATTTAGTACTTTCTTGCGAGCACAAATTACCGAAGCACAAAGACAAGGTCGTCAACTTGATTACAAACAAGTAACTGATAAGGTTATTAATCCTTTTCTACGCCCCAGTACTCAACAAGATTTTGCTAAAACTATTGTTGATTTTTTAAGTCGACATCGTAGTAAAGCAACAAGAGGAGTTGGGGCTGAGATTTATCAATGGCTACATAAAGATAATAACTGGAAACAAGCCAGAGATTTAGCCCTGCTTGCTATTGCTAGTTATACAGGTAAGGGAAAAGATGGGAAACCAGAAATTCCTCCTGAAGTGTTAGATGAATCTCAACCTGAGAATAGTGACGAAACTTTTGAACTATCACCTATGTAATTTTTAAGGAGTAAAAAACCATGACTCAACATATCTTTGTTACCATTGTTACCCCTACTGCTATTGCTGCTAATAATCGAGGTGAAGGAGATGGTAGTACCCTATCTACTTTGCAGAAAATCACAAGGGGTAATGATCAATATACTACAGTGAGTGCTGATGCCATTCGTTGGGCTTATCGAGAGTATTTCCAATCAATCAAACCAGCAGAAGTAAATCGAACCTTTGACGCTGAAGCAGATAAGTACAATATCAAAAATGAACAGTACAAAGCTGAAACTTATATTGATGATGATTTGTTTGGCTATATGGATGCAAAAAAAGGAGCCGATAATAAGGATGCTACGACTAAACGGCGTGGAGTCTTAGAAGTCAGTCGGGCTATCAGTCTTGATCCTTTTTGGGGAGATATTGCTTTTGGTTCTAAAGGAGGACAAAAAGGTAAAACCTCCATTCATAATACAGAAGTTCATTGTACCGCCTATCAATATACTTTAGCTTTAACAGCGAGTAGCTTAAAAGATCCTAAACGTGCTCAATTACTATTAGATGCCATACCTGCTATTAAGCACGTTGGTGGTAATCATGCTCGGTTTTTGTATGAATTTCGTCCTGAGTCTATTGTAATTCGAGTGACTGAAGATCCCAGTCCTTGGATTATGAATTGTTTTGAACGAGTTGGGGAGTCTATAGGTTGCTCTCGTTTAGTCCGTTTAGTTGATGTAAAAGATATCCCCGCTACAGAACTGATTGTAGCAGGAGAAATTGCCGATACTCCCTATGGTTCACAACTTAAAAACTTAAATGTTAAGGTTTATCGAGGGATTAAAGAAGCAATCACCCAGGTAAAAGAACAGGTTCTCTTGGTAAAAGCTTAGGTGTATGGATACTTTATATCTCGATTGTCCATGTACCAGCTTTCCTCGGAGTTTTGCTAGGGATTACAAGGAAACCTATCTTTATCCTCCCCCTTCTACTATTTATGGTTTTCTCCTCTCTTTAGTGGGAGAAGAAGATCTAACCGCTCATTTAGGAGTAAAACTAGCTATAGGACTAATAGGAGAAGAACCTCCCATTTCTCGTATTGTCCGCAAACAAAGACATCATAAGTTTAGTCGGACTCACCAAGGGACTTACCCCCCTAGTCAATTTTCTAAACCTAACTTTCAAGAACTCCTTACGGATTTAAAAGTGGTGGTGAAAATTGATTCAACTCAAGAAACATCAACTCTTAAACTAGATGAACGAGTAGCAATTGCGCTCTCTAGTCCAGATAAAATTAGTCGTTTTGGTGGATTAAGTTTAGGGGAATCTTGGGCATTAGTTAATGGCATCAGAAATTATCGCCCTGATGATGGCGAAGTAAAATGGTTAGTTAAAGATAATCGGGGTTTAATTGGCTTACCTATTTGGATTGATCGTCAAACGAGTCAAGGTACATTTCAACGTTTTAGCATTGGTGAATTTAGCCAAGACTGCTGGACTAGTATTGTAATGCCCAAAACTCTAGAAAAGGTTAAGGGCAAAAAAACTAGTAAATCTTAACTGTCTTTTTTCTCCGAAATTAGCACCTTGAAAATTAAATAGTTTTTAACTTTCACCTTAGATGCTATAAAGCGTTGATTATTAATCTTTAAACCCTTCGGTAGCTGTTCTTCTAGTGCTCTTACCTACCTTAGATGCCATAAGGCGTTAAACACAAAACTTTGAAATTACTACTGTGAAAACTAAAACTTTACTTACCTTAGAGAAATTTCTGACATTATCTTCTGACAATACTGCTTTTGAACTAATTGAAGGTCAGGCTGTACCGAAAATGTCTCCTAAATACTTCCATTCTCGTCTACAAAAAACTCTCCTGTTATTTCTTGAAAAATGGTCACAAGGAAAAGGACGTATTGAAACAGAATGGGCGGTTTTACTGCAAAGAAATGAGCAAGATTGGGTTCCTGTACCTGATTTAGTTTACGTTTCCTTTGAACGTCTATCTATGGACTGGTTAGAGGATGAAGCTTGTCCGGTCTTACCTGAACTAGTTATTGAAATCATCTCACCTGGTCAGACTTTTGGAGAAATGACAGCAAAAGCAACAGATTATCTTAAAGCAGGAGTTAATCGAGTCTGGGTAGTCGATAGTCAATCTCAAACAATTACAATCTTTTATCCTGATAAAATGCCTCAAACTTTGAGTGGAGAAACTGTAATTATAGATAGCCTATTGCCTCAATTAGAGCTAAAAGTGCAAACGATTTTTCAATCAGCAGGAATTATTTCTTAACTTAATTTAACTCGGAAATGTTTCTGCCAGGTACATCAACTAGATTGAAAGCATACAAGTATTTGGAACTACTATTATGCAGACCATTGATCTAGAAACAGAAATCCTGAAAGAAGCAGTACAAGAAACCATTAGGGTTTGTGCTCTCCATGCCTTTTCTTACTGTCCTCGTCTTTTTTACTTAGAGGAGGTTGAAGAACTCTATACCCAAGATGCGGCTGTTTTTGCTGGCCGTAGATTACATGAGGAAATCGAAAAACAAGAAGATGAGGAATGGGAGGATTTGTACCTTGAAGATGAGTTGCTGGGTTTAAGGGGTAGAGTAGATACTCTCAGGAAAAGGGAATCACTATTACAGAAGGAAGAATCAGATATCACGCCGATAAAATTCTGATTCATGTACCTTTTAATGATGCTGGACGACAATTAGTGCATAAATCAATTCAGCAGGCAAGGGAGTTGAGAAAATCACCTTATCGTCCTCCCGTGACTAGCAATGAATATTTGTGTTCTCGCTGCTCTCTCTCTCCTGTCTGTTTACCCGAAGAAGCCCGACTTTCTCACAACAAGGAATGGCATCCTGTCCGTTTATTTCCCCAAGATGATGAACGGCAGGTAATTCATATTTTAGAACCTGGGACAAGGGTAGGCAGAACTGGTGAACAACTGAAAATCAGTCGTAAGAACGAACCCGATGAAAAGATTTCTATCGGGCAGGTTAGCCAAGTTGTTCTACATAGTTTTTCTCAACTTTCTACCCAAGCACTACATTTTTTAGCTGGAAATGATATCGGTATTCACTTTATCTCTGGAGGAGGTCGTTATGTAGGTAGTGTAGATCCCACTTTCCGTAATCGTTAATATAGTACTTTTAAAATTTCCGAAAGAAAGTACTTTAATCAGTAGAAAAATCAATATATTTAGTAGGATAGCATTGGCTATGGGGCAATTTTTAAGCAATTAAAT
>Ga0209085_1001682_pt1 | contig 13337 bp, 18 predicted proteins | sample C_131016_EF_Meta_FD_187310 | JGI IMG/M metagenome (GOLD analysis project Ga0209085, IMG submission 187310) | Freshwater microbial communities from Lake Croche, Canada to study carbon cycling - C_131016_EF_MetaG (SPAdes) (version 2) | ecosystem: Environmental > Aquatic > Freshwater > Lake...
TGCAGTCATCGTTCATAATAATTGGATGATTGGAGTTGATACAAAAATTAAACACTTTAAGGAAGAAAATCTATGGTATTTGTGAAAAATGAGTCATTACGACCTAAATCTATTACTCCTACATACCCTCCCTATCATACTGGACCTTATTTGGAAGAGTATTTCTTTAAAAGATTTAATGAGGAGAATAATCAATTAAGTGGACAATATATTGATATTTTTTGGACCAATATATTTTGCAATTCTATGTTTGCAGGCCAACAATATAAAAATATACAAGAACAGTTAGATAGTATTCTTGACTCTAATAGAAAGTACTTTACGGTATCTCAATTTGATGATGGACCTTTTGAAAAGTTTCCAGATGATACTTTAATCTTTTCGGCAGGAGGAAATAGAGAAGGTGATAATATTATTCCTATTCCTTTGATTTGTAGCTCCATTCCAAAAGAACTAATTCCAAATAAAGAAAAAACTATTTTTGCTTCTTTTGTAGGTTCTAGAAATACTCATCCTATTCGTATGGATATGTGTAAACATCTATCTGGAAAGGAAGGATATGAAATTTCTGCTGGTAATTGGTCTACAGAAGTCCCTATGAATAACTTCAAGAAGTTTCTGGATATAACGTGCTCTAGTAAGTTTGGACTTGCTCCAAGAGGCTATGGACGTAGTAGCTTTAGATTATATGAGATACTTCAACTAGGAACTGTTCCAGTTTACATTTCAGATATTCATTATCTTCCTTGGACTGATGAATTAGATTGGAATGATTTTTGTGTTCCTATAAATGAAGATGAAATTGAAGATATTGATACCATACTAAAATCAATAGATGATGTAGAGTATAATATACTTCTTCAAAATGGTAGAATGGTATATGAAAAATATTTTTCACTTGAAGGAATGTATAAAAATATTGTGAAGAGGATTTGAAATGAAAATCGCAATGCTTTCTGATTATTCTATAGATGATTATTTTAAATGTGGTCAAGAGAAATTTTGGAGTACACCTAGAGGCATTTATGATGCATTTAAATCTGATTCAAGAACAGATATAATTCGTTGGTATCCGACACCTTCAAATAATAAATCCTTTGGGTTTGTTGAATTAAAAAAACAATATGAATCTAAAGAATTTGTACCTGATATTATTTTATGGATGTCTTGCGGATTAGGTGCAGATGAACTATTTACAAAAGAAAATTTCAAGCAAAGTAAATTAGTTATTGATTGTGGAGATGAGCCACAAACTATGCATTATAATCAAATGAGAGTTCAAAACGCAGATATGGTATTAACTCCAGACATACAATGCTATAATGTATATAAAGATAACGGATATAATGTAATATTTACTTCACATTGGACAGATTTGAATATTTATTATCCATCTTTTACTAATTATGAACCATTTGATGTTGTTACATCAATGTATGGTGATAGAGGTGAAGTTGTTAAGTATCTTCAAGAAAAACTTGGATCTTCTTTTTATCTTAAAAATAATTTAAAAGATATTGAAAATGGAGATCTTTATAGAAATGGAAAAATAGTTTTTCAAAAAGCAAGATATGGTGAAGTTACTCGACGTATTTTTGAAGGAATGTCTTGTAAAAAATTGGTAATCACTGATAGACTTTCATCAAATAAACAATTGGATCAAATTTTTAAAGAAGATGAAGAAATTGTTTTTTATTCTACGAAGGAAGAAGCACTTGAAAAGATACAATTTTATTTAAATAATGATCAGGAAAGAAATCGTATAGCAGAAAATGGATATAAAAAAGTGGTAGATTGCTTTACTACAAAAAATATTGTAGAATATGTTTTAACTGGAAAGGACGAATGAAAAAAATATTACTAGTTTTTGCTGATTATAATGATCAAAGACAAGAGTTCTTTGATACCTATATGTCTCCAAGAAATCAAGAGTATGCAAATAAGCATGGATTTGAATATCTTGAATTAAAAGAAAATTTATATAAGTATCGTGGAAGTTATACTTGGTTGAAATTTACTATTCTTGAACAAATGCTTGAAGAGGGATATATTAAAGATGGGGATATAGTAACTCATATTGATGCTGATATGTGCATTGCAAAAACAGATATTTCATATGAGACAACAAAATCTTTTTCATATTCTATTGATTCTGGAAATACTCATTGTATGGGTTCTTATTCAATTAAAATTAATCAATGGTCTAGACAATTAATTTCAAATATTCTTTCAAAAGATAGATATAATGCACTTAATAATGTTGTAACGAAACACGAAAGATTTGGATATGTGAATAGTTTTTGGCATGAATTTCGTGAGCAAGCATCTTGGTATTCTTTGGCGGGAATTAAAAGACATTCTGATGAACCATTTTGGAATTTGCCTGATTATGGATGGCATTCATCAAAAGATGAATGGACAATTTATTCTTTAGAAGAACTTTATGAGCATGTTAAAGTTCTTCCAACTGCTTGGAATGTTACTGAACTTGAGGGAGAATCCTCTTGTGAGTTTCTAATAAATAAAACACCAAGAGAAGATGTAATTATTCGTCATTTTGCTGGTGGACAACAATGGAGAAAGGAGTGGTTTGATTGATGAAAAAAGTTTTTTTGGATTGTGGAACTAATTTAGGTCAAGGACTTTTAAAATTTATTAATGATAAACTTATTGATGAGAGTTTTGAAATTCATTTATTTGAACCAAATCCATATGCTTTAAATGAAACAAAAAAACGATTGAGTGGTGAAAATTATAAAAAATATAATTTTATATATCATGAAGTTGCTATTTGGACTGAAGATTGTTTTAAAAAAATGACACTTGAAGCATTTGATGGTGATTATGTTTGTCAACATACAGGAGAATTTATTGGTAAAAATTTAAAATCTGGTGGGGCAACAAATATTATGGGAGATGAATGGAATAAACCAGATTATGTTATGGATGAATGGATAAGTTGTGATAAAGATGTTAAATGTATAGATTTTTCTTCTTTTTTAAAAAATAATATTAATGAAGAAGATTTTGTTTTATGTAAAATGGATATTGAAGGAGCAGAATTTGAAGTTCTGGGAAAACTTATAGACGAAGATACAATAAATTTAATGGATGGAATTTATATTGAATGGCATAATCATCTTTTAAAAACAAATTATGATATTTCAGTTTTTATTGATGAAATTAATTCTAGAGATATTGAAGTGAAGAGTTGGATTTGAGTAATGATAGATATTGAAAATATATACATATGCCATTGGAAAAAATTAACAGAAAGAAAAAGTAATTTGGTTGCACATCTTTCTGAAATTGGAATAAAAAAATATCAATGGGTTGAAAAATATGATAAAGATTCTTGGAATATAGAAGAAATACAAAAAGAGTATCCTCTAATATTTGATAATAATCCATTAGGAAGAAAATTAAAATGGTCGGAAATATCTTTAACACTAAAACATTCTTGGATAATTAAGGATTCTTTTGAAAAAGAATATGATGATGTTTTAGTTTTTGAAGACGATGTTATTTTGCACCCTAATTTCATAGAATATTTTAATCTTTTTAAGACTCAAATTCCAAAAGATTGGGATATTGTCTGGATTGGAAGTTGTTGTAATTTACATGCTCCTTATACTGAAGGAAAATATTTTTATAAGGCAGATGGATCTAGATGCACTCACACATTTATGCTTAGTAAATCTTGTGTAAATAAAATTGTAAATGAGGTTTCAAATATAAACGATGGTTCTGATTTTTATTATAATTTTTTAATTAAAAAATATAATTTGAATAACTATTGGATGGAACCAGTATTATCTTATCAAAATACAAATTACAAAACCACAATTCAAAATAATATTCTATATTGATATGAAAATTTCTTTTGTTGATTTTTGGCCAAAATTTGATCCAAATAATAATTTCTTTTTGCATCTACTTAGAGATATAAAAGAAGATGTGCAGGTTGTTTATCCTGAAGATTCTGAAATATTATTTTTTGGTCCGTTTGGAAATGAAAATTCTATGTATAAAAACTGCAAAAAAGTTTTTTATACAGGAGAAGATATAAAACCAAATTTTAAAAAATGTGATCACTCACTAACTTTTGAATTTGATAGTTTTGGTGAAAAAAATATAAGACTTCCATTGTGGTATCTTTATATTGATTGGTTCAATGTTTCTACTTATTCTGATCCGGAATGGTTAATTCCTGTTGAATATTTGAATGGAAATAATGAGTTCACTAAAAAAAATAAAAACAAATTTTGTTCCATTGTTTTTAGTAATATCAATAAAGTTTATGATTTGAGAATGGGATCCATAGAAAAATTAAAAAAATATAAACCAGTAGATTGTTTTGGTAAAATACACTCAAATTCAATTCCGGATGGTGAAAAAAATAAATTAGATATTATATCTAATTATAAATTTTCTATTTGTTTTGAAAATTCTACAACTCCTGGATACTTTACAGAAAAATTATTACATGCTAAAATTGCAGGAACTATACCAATTTATTATTCAGATAAATCTTTTTCCGAAGATTTTAATCCAAATTGTTGTTTAAATTATATTAATTTTTCTTCTTTGGGTGAACTTTATGACAAAGTTATTGAAATTGATCAAAATGAAAAACTATATAAAGAAATTTTTGATCAACCTTTATTTTCAATTGAACCAAATTTAGACAACATTAAATTAAATATTTTAAAAATTTTATGAATTATCAAAGAGAAATTGGTTTGCCCTATCCACAACCTTGGGAATGGATTAAGGATAATATTGAATTTGAAAACGAAAATCCTTTTTTTATTGATATTGGAGCAAATGACGGATTGACTTGTTCCAATACTGCCTATTTTGAAATGGATTTGGGATGGGATGGTATATGCATAGAACCTCACCCAGAAGCTTTTATAAAATTAAAAGCAGCAAGAAAATCAAAATTCTATAATTGTTGTATTTCTAATGAAGAAAAAGAAATTGATTTTCTTGTCGTTAAGGGATATGCAGAAATGTTAAGTGGAATTTTTAGTGATTATGATCCCTTGCATATAAAAAGAATTGATGATGAACTTCAAAGAAATGGTGGTTCAAAGGAAATTATAAAAATTAAATCAAAAACACTAAGTTCTATATTGAAAGAAAATAATATTAATAATATTGACTATCTAAGTGTTGATACCGAAGGATCTGAATTGAATGTATTGAAGGGAATTGATTTTGATAAATTCAATATCAATATTATTAGTGTTGAAAATAATGAATACAATAATAATGTAAAAAAATATCTTGAAAGTTGTAATTATGAATTTTTATGTAAAGTATGTGGTGATGAAATTTATGCAAAATTATATAATTAAAAATAAATAATAAAATTTGGAGTATAAAAAAATGACGAAAAGAACTTATGGAAATAACATTAATAATATCATAACTGAATATCAACTTGAACCTAATAATTGTCCTTCCCAAGTATTTGATGTAAAAAAAAATAAAAGTGATGAATTAATAATAGTTGTTGTTGGTGCCCATGATGGTGTTAATGGTGAACAATATGGTTTGATGCAATTTCTTGATACAATTCAAAATTTTAAACTGTACTTAATTGAGCCAATTAAAGAATGGTTTGACGGGTTGTTTGAGGTATATGGTAAATTTGGAAATAAAGTTACTTATTTAAATTATGCTATCACTGAAAATTCTGGTGAATCCAGAATGATAAATCAAGGAGTAATGTCAAAAATAGGAGATGGTAATCTTGTAGTTGATACTAAAAGTTGGGATGATTTTATAAATGAAAATAATATAAACCAAATTGATATTTTACTTTTAGATTGTGAAGGATATGAGTTTCATATTTTAAAACAAATTGAATTTGAAACTATTTCGCCAAAAAATATAAGATATGAATATCTTCATTTGCCAAATAAAGGAGAAGTTGATCAATTCTTAATTAATAAAAAATATTCTATTGAATTAGATTCAACTGATCCAGAATACAATAAAGTTGCTAAACTGTAGTTATAATAATGAAAATAAAAGTTTTTATAGTAACATATAATTGTGATTTGATCTATGATAATATTAGATCACTATTGAGTTCGGATTTAGTCAATTATGATTATTCAATTAATATCATTGACAATTATTGTGAAAATAATGATTTAATAGATTTTTGTAAAGATAATAATATAAATTTATTTGAAAATAAGTTAAGACCTTCTTTTTCTACAGGACATTTATCCAGAAGTTGGAATCAATGTATTATTAATGGATTTAAAGATTTAAATAATCCTGATTGTGATATTCTTGTTTTGTGTCAAGATGATAATTTATTTTTGTCTTCTTGGTGTAGTGAATTGATTAGTCATCATGATACTTATGAATTTATTTCTATGGGTGGTGGGGATCAATTTCATTCATATAAACCAGAGCACATTAAAAAAGTAGGTTTGTGGGACGAAAGATTTTGTAATATAGGATATCAAGAGTATGATTACTTTATTAGATCTTATGTTTACAACAAAGATAAGTCTTCTATTAATGATAGAAAACATAGAAGAATTAATAATTCAATAGGAGATAAATTTATTGATTTTGGTGATTATTTGATTGGAGGTATGAGAAATGATAAAAGACATCTTGATAGTGTTAAATATCACGAAATATCTAAAAATATTCTAATCAATAAATGGGGACAACAATCTATGAATTGGAATGTTGAATATCTTAATGGTATTAGTAGAAGTAATATTCAAAATTACATTTATTATCCATATTTTGAAAAAGATATATACGATTTAAAGGAAAAAAATTATTTAATTTAATTATATGAAAGTTGCAGTTCTAGTTTCTGGAATGTTAAGAACATTTGAAGAAACATATCCTAGATTTAAAAAATATATTATTGATGATTTGAAACCTGATATATTTTTTTATGGTTATCCAAATAAAAAGGGTATAAATTATTGTGAAAATAAAATAAAACAATTATGGAATCCAAAAGATTACAAAATTGTAGAGTATACTGATTCCCTTAGAAAGGAAATATGTTTTGATGAAAATAAATATGAAAAAAATAAAAGACCAGAGACTGTAGTAAATAATTTTTTTAGTGCCACATACACATTAAAAAAATGTAATGATCTTAGATTGAAATATCAAGAAGATGATAATGTTCACTATGATGTTATCTTGAGAATTAGATCTGATTATTATTTTTTTGATTATATTAATAAATCTCAATTGGAATCTGCAAAAAAAGGAGAAATTTTAATACCAAATGAGTGGGATTTTAAAGAAGTGCATCCTTTAGCTGTGAGTGACGGTATTGCATTATCTAATAATTTTTCAATGAATAAATATTGTGAATTGTACAATTATATTGACACTTATTTTGATGAGGGGATAAGTTTTCATCCAGAAACTTATTTTGGTTTTCATATTGATAGAATGAATTTAAATAGAAAAGTAGTTCATCGTCATGGGTGGATAGATTTTCATAATCCAGATGGAATTGATTTTAATCGGAAAGAATTTTAATGAATAAATTAGTTATATTTGATCTTGATGGTGTTCTTATTGATAGTAGGGACATGCACTATGATGCACTCAATCGTGCTCTATCCAATGTTGGTGAAGAGTATGCAATTAATAGAGAAGAGCATTTGAGTCTTTATGATGGACTTCCCACATCTAAAAAACTTACAATGCTCACAGAGAAGAGGGGACTTCCTGTAGATAAGCATCAACAAATTTGGGAAGATAAGCAAAAAGCAACATTTGATATTTTTTCCGAATTGGAGCACGATCATGAGTTAATGTATTATCTTCAACAATTAAAGGAACACGGATATAGTATTGCTGTTGCATCTAATAGTATTAGGAATACTGTTAAGCTTGTTCTTCTCAAACTTGGTTTGTTGGAATTCATTGATTATTATGTAAGTAATGAAGATGTTGCTAGAAATAAACCATTTCCTGAAATGTATTGGAAATGCATGACTGCATGTAATGCTATTCCAAAAAATACTGTAATTTTTGAAGATAGTCATATTGGTAGGCAAGGTGCTCTTGATAGTGGTGCTAATCTTATTGCTATTGAAAACCGACCAGATTTAAATCAAGAAAAAATTGATAAAGTATTTAAAATTTTTGCTGAGAAAAAACTTACTGTTGTTCCGTGGAAGTCTGATAAAATGAATGTTCTAATCCCTATGGCAGGTGCTGGTAGTCGTTTTGCGAATGCTGGATATACTTTTCCAAAACCTTTGATTGAAGTCAATGGTAAACCAATGATTCAGGTTGTTGTTGAGAATCTTAATATTGAAGCAAATTATACTTTTATTGTTCAAAAAGATCATTATGAAAAATATAGTCTCCAATATCTTCTCAATTTGATTGCTCCTAACTGCAATATTGTTCAAGTTGATGGTATAACAGAAGGTGCTGCTTGCACAACACTTCTTGCCAAAGAGTTCATTAATAATGATGCTCCATTAGTAATGGCAAATTCTGATCAGTTTGTAGAGTGGAACAGTAATGAATGTTTGTATGCTTTCAATGCTGATGGTGTTGATGGTGGTATTGTTACCTTTAATGCAACTCATCCAAAGTGGTCTTATGTTAAAATTGGTGAAGATGGATTTGTTTCTGAAGTGGCAGAGAAAAAACCTATTAGTAATAACGCAACAGTTGGAATTTATTTCTGGAGTAAAGGATCTGATTATGTGAAGTATGCAGAACAGATGATTGAAAAAAATATTAAAACTAATAATGAGTTTTATGTGTGCCCAGTTTTCAATGAAGCAATTGGTGATAATAAGAAGATTAGGGTGAAAGAAATTGAAAGAATGTGGGGAATTGGAACTCCCGAAGACCTAAACTATTTCTTGGAGAATTATAAAGGATGAAACTGATTGCTCATCGTGGAAATCTTAATGGACCTAATCCATCAAAAGAAAATCATCCAGAATATATTGAGTCAGCAATTGCCAATGGATATGATGTAGAAATTGATATTCGTTATGATACTTTTTATAAAAAACTTTATTTGGGTCATGATGAACCACAGTATTTGATTGATTGGTATTGGTTGGGACAGTATAAAGATAATTTATGGATACATTGTAAGAATATAGAAGCACTTTATGAGTTTGCTCATGCAACCAGTGGGTTTAATTATTTCTGGCATCAAGAAGATGATTTTACATTAACTAGCAGAAATTATATTTGGACTTATCCTGGAAAAACTTATACTACAAAGTCTATAATTGTGATGCCTGAAAATAACTCAAGATTATTTGACTTTAATGAAATAAAAGAATACCATGTACATGGAGTATGCACAGATTACCCAAATTTAATTTTATATGAAAATAGCACTTTGCCTTTCAGGACAACCTAGATATCTTAATGAAGGATATGCTGGAATATACAAAAATATTCTAAGTGAATATTCTCCAGATATTTTTGTTCATACCTGGTGGGATAATTCCATGAAAAACAAAAAAATGGATTTGTCTTCCTCACTATCATATAATAGAACTTATTATTGGGAAAAAAATACATTAGATTTAATTGAATCACTTTATTCACCAAAAGTATTATTTCATCAAAAACAATTAGAATTTGAAACACATTCTAATGTTAATTATGAATTTTGTACTCCAAATAATGTTCATAGTATGTTTTATTCTATTGAAAGATCAAATGAATTAAAAAAGAACTATGAAATTAAAAATAATTTTGTTTATGATGCTGTAATACGTTGTAGATTTGATACACAATTCAATAAATTTGATATAAATTTATTGAATATTGATTTAAACTATATTAATTGTGATAATTTATCTCATGGATTTCCAAATGATCAATTTGCAATATCTACATCAGAAAATATGAATAGATATTCTTCTGTTTATAGTAATTTAGAAAAATACCAAAAGTCTGGTTGGACTGGATTTATTGGCGAAAGACTGTTAAAATACCATTTAGATTTGAATAATTTAAATTGGAAAAATTCAGATTTAATTGGAAAAATAAACATTGATATTATAAAAATATGAAGATAGCATTACATGATAATTCTTTGTCTTTGCGAGGAACTACGGTTGCAATTTATGATTGGGCTTTTTGGTTAAGAGTATATTTGGAGTTGGAACCAATAATAATGTATGATACACAACATCCAGCAAATAATAATGGAGTTGTAAATAAATTCCAAAAACAATTTCCTGTTTTTGGATATTCTAATGTATCACAGATTGATGAAATTCTGGAGAAAAATGAGTGTGATTATTTCTTTATGGAAAAAAGTGGAAAACCAGATGGGGTTATTTCTACTGTTTGTAAAAATTTAGTTAATGCCATTTCTGTTTGTGATGAGTCTCATATTCATGGAGATATTTTTGCTATGGGATCAAAATGGCTTTCTAAAATGACAGATTATAGAATTCCTTATGTTCCCTATATTGTTCATCTTCCGGCGGAAGTTGAAGATGATATGAGAAATGAACTTGGAATACCGAAAGAGGCATTAGTTCTTGGACGAAATGGGGGATGGGAAACATTTGATCTTCCTTTTGTTAAAGAATCAATTATTGAAACCATAAATGAAAGACCTGATTTGTGGTTTGTGTTTCAATTTACAGAACCATTTTATAATCACGAAAGAATAATCTATTTAAATCCAACTGCAGATTTAAATGAAAAAGTAAAATTTATAAACACTTGTGATGCAATGATACACGCAAGATATATTGGAGAATCTTTTGGTTTATCTTGTGCAGAATTTTCCATTCGTAATAAACCAGTAATTACTTGGTATAATTCACCTGAAAGAAATCATATTGATACTTTAAGAGAAAAAGGAATTTATTATGAGAACGAGCAGGATATTAAATTTATACTATTAAATCTGGACAAAAACGAGATTAATGGTTTAGAATGGAATTGCTACCAAGATTATTCTCCTGAAAAAGTAATTAAAAAATTTAAAGAAGTATATTTAAAATGAATCTATTAATTGAATATTTTAAAACCTCTGATTATCAAAGGCATAGTGAATACCTAACTTGTATTCACGAAAATTTAGAAAATGAATATATTGATAAAATATATGTATTCATTTCAGATGAATCTAAATTAAATTTCCAATCAGATAAATTGGAAATTATTCAAAGAGATGAACGTCCAACATATAAAGACTTATTTAAATTTTGTAATGAGAATTTAAAAGATGAAGTTTGCATCATTGCAAATGCAGATATTATACTAGATGATACGATTTCAAATTTAAATAAAGTCAATCTTACAGAGATTTTTGTAGCTCTTACCAGATGGGAAGTATTTTGTGAAGATAATGAATGGTGTATTGCTCCATTTAATAATTCATCATCTCAAGATGTTTGGGCATTTCAATCTCCAATTCAGGTCACTGATGAGATGAATTTTCATTTGGGTAAACCTGGATGTGATAATAAAATTGCAAAGTTAATGTCTGAAACATATGATATTCGTAATCCAGGTTTACAAATTGTAAGTTGTCATTTTCATATGTCTGGATATAGAACTTACAATAATAATGATAGAATACCTGGACCTTATCTTTGTTTAGCTCCAAATAACGACATTACTCAAAAGACTCAATATATTGAAATTGATGGATTTAATGAAAAAGGGCAAGCTTATATAATTCAAAAACGTGAACCTAATGAGGAAACTTGACGTATTTCTTCATCAATGGTAGACTGTGATAGTCGTTACCAAGCTTAACAATGACTGTTACAACTGATGATAGAGGAAAACAAAATCTATTCGCCAAAGAGCCAGAGATGACTTATGTTGAAAACTATGGGCTTCAAACTCATAATGAGAAAGCAGAAGTTCTAAATTCTAGATTTGCAATGCTGGGATTTGCTATTGGGGTTATTTCAAAAATTACCACTGGTAGTTTTTTCTTTTTTGGACTTTTTAACTGATAATAGAGGTATTAAAATGAAATTCGGATTTACTCACGAGAACGAAATTATTAACGGGAGATTGGCGATGCTAGGAATTATGTTAGCAATTGCTTCTGAATTGACTACTCATACAATCACTTTTGGTTTTCTTTCTTTTTAAATAATTTATAGTTATTCAATAAATATCACTTCTAAATAAAGTGTGTTTATTGAATAACTAATGAAAATTGATTTAAATAACTTTTTTAACTTTTATGATCCAAAAAATCCAAAACACGTTGCTGCAGTTAAACAACTTGAATTGGATGTTGATCCTAAACTTATAGATGATTCTGCAAATTGGGTAAGGATTTTTCGCACTCAACCTGAAGTACCAAAGACTTCAATTCTTTCAGTTCCATATTATCCTCAAACCGATAATTATACTTTAGCTAGCAAGACTTGTAATTCTTCATCTTGTGCGATGACGTTAGAGTTTCTGAAGCCTGGAACTCTAAAAGGAGTAAAAGGTGATGATGAATATCTTCATAAAGTTCTAGCAATAGGAGAATCTACCGATCATAACGTTCAAACGAAAGTTCTTGAGTCTTATGGAGTTTATTCTACTTGGAAACAAACATTATCCTTTGCAGATTTGGACCGTGAATTAGGTCTTGGAAAACCAGTTGTAATAGGTATTTTACATCGTGGAACTTTAAGCTCCCCCACTGGAGGACATATATTAGTTGTAATTGGTAAGACTGCTGATGGTAAATCGTATGTCGTAAATGATCCTTACGGTAATCTTTTAGATGGTTATACTACTGATGTATATAATGGAAAATGTGCAATCTATCCTAAATCAGTTTTAGAGAAAAGATGGACTGTAGATGGCCCTAATACCGGATGGGGGAGGATTTTTGTAAAATGATTAAACTTACCGATGCCGCAAAATATTTTAAAGGTGAACCTCAACAAATAAATGCTCTTGAATATCTTCAGAAAAATACATCACCTCAAGTTTTAGAAGAGTTTGAAAAGAGGTATAGAGGTTCTTCACCTCAAACAAATTCAAAGCCAAAAACAAAGATTCCTCAACAAGCTCTTGATTTGATTAAAGAGTTTGAAGGATTTGTTGCAAAAGCTTATTATGATCCCTTAACAAAATCTCTCCCAATTACAATCGGGTATGGATCTACTAGACGTAGAGATGGAACAAGATTTATGATTGGTAATAGTGTAACTCAATCTGAAGCGGAAGACCTATTATCTTATCAATTGGAAACAGATTACATTCCAAGTTTATCTAAAATTCCATATTGGAATGAAATGAATGATGAGATGCGTGGAGCACTTTTGAGTTTTGGATATAATTTAGGTGCAAATTTTTTC
>Ga0209085_1001686_pt1 | contig 13286 bp, 13 predicted proteins | sample C_131016_EF_Meta_FD_187310 | JGI IMG/M metagenome (GOLD analysis project Ga0209085, IMG submission 187310) | Freshwater microbial communities from Lake Croche, Canada to study carbon cycling - C_131016_EF_MetaG (SPAdes) (version 2) | ecosystem: Environmental > Aquatic > Freshwater > Lake...
AGCGGAACTAATACAATTTCGTTATATCCTCAATTTACTTCATACCAAAATTATAATTTTAAAAAATTATCATCAATTTCTAACTCTGGATACTTAGAGAGTGTTTATACCGAAAATCATCCTACTTATTCAGGTTACGCAGAATTATGCGTTAGTGATGGAACAGGAACTAATTACAATATTAATAAACAATTCTATTCAAACAGTTATAATTTTTACTCATATCCTTCTGGAAAGTGTGTATCTAACGAGAGTTATAATGGAACATCAACATTACGCTTAACAATCAATGATGCTTCTGGATGCATAATTACAAATTTATTTACAACGAATATAACAACCAGTAGTATATACTCTAATACATACGCACCCTTTCCAGGAACGAGTGCGGTTAGTATTAATCCTACTTCATCTTGTAAATTGTATATGTTTGGTTATACTTCTGGAATGTCTAATTATATACAGACTAATTCTGCAACTTACTTTGGCGCACTAACTAATTATAACTCTGATGCGTCTTTTAACACCACAACTAATAATTACTCATATATACATAACTTTTATACTTATGCATCAGGAAATACACAAAATTATAATGCCGACAATAACACAACAAAAATTTTAAGTTTATTAAATAATAATATATTATTAAATCCATCTACGAGTAATAAAAAAAAATTACTTAGTGTTAATGATAATGCTTTATTTCAATACTATTATACTAATGCTACAGTTAATTCTGCTGGAGTATCTAATGCGGGACAATTAATAATTTCTGCGGGAGGAGTAAGTGATAATTTTAATGCTTCTTCCGTAAATTATGCTTATATTCATGATTTTCAAGTATATTCATCTGGTTATTGTTTATCAAACGATTGTAACACTGGTTCTAAATCACGCTTACAAATAAGTAATGGTAGTATAACTATTACTGATTTGGCAAATAACGGCTTCTATAATTATAACGCAAGTTTGGTATTTAATCATACAAGCACTGACGGAGCAAGTACAATATTATTTAATAGTAAAAATAATGTTGGTTCAGATATGGGTTTTATTATGTATCAAGATAATATTACTGGAGTTGGTGGTGAATTATCAAGGCTTACAATTGGTATATTGAATGACCCTATAAGTATTTATCAAGACCATATATTATTATCAGGTTCAGGTGGTGTGCTTATCAATAATGATATTACGACGACTAATTTACCTGCTTATTCGTTAGAGGTTCAAGGAACAATGGGCGTATCATCACCACAATCTTATACTTATACTACTATTCCAACATATATCATATCGCAAATTGGATATATATATCAACGCACTTTTTCAGCGTTTAGTGCTACTAATCTTACTCAGAACACATACAACCAGATTGCAACAAGTATTACATCATCAGATATTAATACTGGGACTTATATCATCGATATCAGATTCAATGTCAGCGCTTCATCAACACAATTTGTTCCTTTTTATTTTGCTATTACATCAACAGGCACACCTAATTATCAAACGAATAGTGGCGCAATATTTAATTTTCAAAGTTATATTAATTGTCCGCCTAACGCTTCGATACCATATTATACGAGTGCTTGTTGTAGTAATACCGCAGTTGTAGATTGGAATAGTTATTCAAATTTATATTTTTGGTTCTCGGTTGCTATACCAATAACACAAACATTTTACTTAAATGGCAGCAGTAATGCTGCTAACTCCCCAAATTCCAAAATAACTTTTACACGAGTTGCCTAGACTATAATATCTTTATCAAATCCACATCTTAATTTATCATCTGATGTAGAAATCCATAAGAAAGAATAAGGTTTTTCAGTTGCATTTTTATATATTTCTAAGAACTTCTCAAAATCTAATGAGAGATTTAAATCATTATGAAGAACTTTGACTTTATCATCTGCCATTCCTTTAAACACAATGCAATAGTCTATATTTGCGCGCGCTTGAGGCAATAAGTTAGTCACATTATGACCTGATAAAATCACTTTGCTCTTGAAGTGACGGTTTTTAATAAGTAATTGACCAATTGCTTTATTTCGTAAATCACTCGCTAAATCATCGCATACGAATATATGCTCTGGATATATCTTATTTTTTTTATTTTTCTTTTCTTTTTTTTCTTCTTTTCTCTCTTCTTGTTGTTCTTCATTTCCAAATTTACATAAACATAATGGTTTATTTATTTGTTCATCTTTATATTCTTCTTCTTCTTGTTCTTCATCACTACCTTCGTGAATTAATTCATTTATAACTTCATCTATTATATTACTTCCATCTTCATCTAAAAAATGTAAATACTTTGACACCTGGCAACCTTTATTTTCAAGCATTTCACATATTGCTTTCCAAGTATCATCTTTCTTTATCGTAGGAGAGAAAATCCATATATGAGTTTTTTTATTACAACATTTTTTAAGAATGTTGTAAATGAGTGTTGTTTTTCCACTTTTTTTTTTACTGCAAATATAGATGTTAGAATAAACTTCTGGAAATAGATTATATCCAGAAATTCTATTTTCTTCAATCTTATTAGTAATTACTTTCTGAATTTTAATATTATTGATTTTTTTCGTCTCCATTTATATTATATAATATTAAAATTTAATTGACATACGATGTCTCTGGTTCTTAATAAATCCAAGTTTTGCTTGTTTAATTTCTTCTTCTTTTTCTCTTAACAAGCGTTCATATTCCGTTTCTTTTTGTTTAATTTTACCACCCCATTCTTCTTCGTAATTTTTATATCTATTATCCCATTCTTGTTCTTTTTCTTTAAGTAGTTTCTCATAATCAATTAATTCTTTTTTAGTAGGTTTAGGTTCTGGTTCTGGTTCTGGTTCTTCTTCTTGTTCTGGTTCTGGCTCTGCTTCTAATTCACTTTCACTATCAGTATCATCATCACTATTTATGTTAAATTCTACATTTGATTTTTTAACTTGTTGAAGGGCTTTCTTTACTAAAATCGATGCTTTCTTTCCATTTTGTGCTGATGATTTGCTTCGTCCATCTACCTTTCCACTTTTAGTAATTCTTGGCATTTAATATTATAAAAGATAAAAATATAATAGATGCTAAATATATTATGATTAATGAGAGTAGAAATTATGTTGTTGATAGTTCTCAGAGGATTTCTGGAACTGACACCGATTTTCTTTTTAGTATAGATATCCCGCAAACAAGTAATTTTGACCATATCGTGTTGAATCAGTTCTCTTGTCCTCGCTCTTTTTATGATATAGAGGCACCATATAATACCTTTATACTAAAGGAGAACAGCACAAATATTACTTGCACAATTACTGAAGGGATATATAATGTATATAGTCTTATTCTACAAATGCAAACGGTTCTAAATGCTAATACAACACTAGGACTGACATATTCAGTTACTTATCCTAATGCTGCGACATCACCAAATACAAATAAATTTACATTTAGTGTTACAACGGGATTGAGTTGCACGATATCTTTAACATTCCCATATATGTTTTATCAGTTTGGTTTTGTTGAAAATGTAAGTAATTCATTTACTTCTATAAGTGGGGGTTATTCTCTCACTTCAGTTAATTCTATTCAAGTAACGGGGATGAATAGATTGTTTTTATGTACTGATATGTGTGGATTGAGTGATGGAAACCTTTTGCACGAAATATTATGTGTTGGACAATTTCCATCGTGTTCTTTTATTTTTTATGAAAATTTAAATCCACATCTAACAAATAAGGTTTTTACAAATAAAGAAAATACTGCTTTTCGTTTTCAATTGTTCGATAAGAATAATCGAGTTGTTAATTTAAGAGGACTTCCGCTTATTTTCAGCTTCACTTTATTTAAAAAATCTCGAACTGATGAATTACTTTACGATTATTATAGAATTAAAAACCAACAACATTTAATGTTCGATTAATTAAAAATTTATATATTATTATATATAAATGAAAGAAACAGATAATAAGAGAACTCCAAGGCTTTATTATGATGAACATAAAAATAAATTTTATTTTATTATAAAGAATGAAAAAGTATATATACCTTTACATAACACTAAACAAGAGGGCACAAATAATTTCAAGCAGATTGGAAAAACAATCATAAATATTCTACATAACAAAAATGCTCATTTTAAAGTTAAATCTAGAAGAAGGAAAAAACCAATTATAAAAAGAATTATTACTAGTCATCAAATTACTACTAATCAAATACCATCATTCATTCAATCTATTCCAAATTATACTCAAATGCAACCATTAGGAAGTAAAATCGGATTTTATGAACCAATTCAATCAATACCACCAATAACTAAAGAACAAGAAGTGCAAGAAATTAAAAAAAAAGTAGAAGAAATTAAACAGCAAGAAAAAAAAGTCGAAAAAGAAATAATAGACCTTGAAAAAGAAATTAAACAAGAAGAAGACAAAATACCAGAAACAATTAATTTATATGAAAAGAAAATACCAGAAACAATTAATTTATATGAAAAGAAAATACCAGAAACAATTAATTTATATGAAGATAAAATACCCATTTCATCATTTACACCAAATTTAAATGATATTCTAAAAGAAAAAATAGGACGATTAGAGAAAATTATAAAGGAAAAAAATAAACAAACAGCCAATATAGATAAATTAGAAAAAATTATAAAAATACAAGATAAACAATTACAAAAATACTTACCACAACTAGAACAACAACCAGAACAACAACCAGTCAAAGAAAGAATAAAACAAATAGAAGAAAAACAACAAGAAAAACAACAAGAACAACAACCAGAACAACAACCAATAAAAAAACGAGGACCATACAAAAAAACAATAGAAAGACAACTAATGCAAAAAGAAGAACAACTACAGAGAGAACAAGAACGACTACAGAGAGAACAACAACAACAACAAAAGAAAACAAAAATTAAATTTACAGTTGTTACAAAAAAAGGATATATACCAACTGCTCCATTAGATAATAAGTTTTTAGTTGATGAGTTACAAAAAAATCTTGATAAAAATCAAAAACAAACAAAACCAATTGAAACTCAACCAGTAGAATCTCAACCAGTAGAAACTCAACCAGTAGAAGCTCAACCACTTCCATTTGTTCCTGAACAACCACTCAATACAGTTGGGGGTTCATTAATAGAACGAGTTAGTAATTGGTTTAAAGGGGTTCATAAGTTGCCGCATTCAGTTACATCAATTTTAAATCATTACGGAAATGCAGAAGTTACTGGGATAACAATAGGGAGAAAACCATTGAATTCTATAATACTTAAATTTGCCAATGCAATATCATCTCAACCATACGATAAACTTTTTCATTTATACGCAATTATAAAAACATCACAAGGTTCTTTTACTTTAGAAAAAGAAAGCACAATTAGATTAATAAAAGGAGAGAGATATTCGCACGGCGAAGGGTTCGAATATTTGAATGTTGATAATGTTCCTTCTGGATTGACACTTTCACAAATGTTAGAAAATACTGAGAAAAGAATGGGACAAACCAAATTCATACAATATAGCGCTTATAGTTCAAATTGCCAAGATTTTCTATATAATGTTATGAAAGCAAATGGAATTAATGATAATACTATTTTGTCCTTCATTAAACAAGATACTAAATCAATTTTCGAAAATAATCCTACAATTCGAAAATTAGTTAATACAGTTACTGATACCCACGCCGTGGTTTATGGAACTGGTTATTATGAAGGTGATGGAAAATATGAAGGTTTTACTGATGGTTTATATGATGATGAAATTCAAGAAATAATGAAGGATGAATTCAATAAATTTTGTCCAGTAATAATGTCTGACCAAATCTCGTCGTTATTAAAATATGTTGATTATCATACGAAACAATTTGGATTTATAATAAATACAGAGAATAGTCACGAAAAGGGACAACATTGGATAGGAGTGTTCATTGATGTTCCATTGGGAGAAGTGTGTATATATAATTCTCTCGCTGACCCCCCTACTAAATCTCAAATTAAAGGGATTAAAGAACTTGTTACTAAGATAAATCCACCATATCTAATGAAATTGAAATATAATCATATTAAAGTCCAAAACGATTATAGTAACAATTGCGGGTTTTTTGCTTTACGGTTTATCGAACAAATGTATAATGGGATACCAGTTAATTTAGGTTCTCAAACTGGAGGGGTTAAAGACGCTTCAATTAATGGGGAAAAATCAATTGAAAAATTTAAGGATGAGCTTTAATATAAAAATAATAATACTATTTATATTAAATGAATGATGAATTATTCAAGCATATAACAGATAACCAATTTATCTGGGGAATTGCATACAAACGAAATCAAAAAGCGTATAGATTGAATAAGAATAGACAAGAGAAGAGAAGAACTAAAGAGAGAAATAAAATGGCAAGAAGAGTAAATGCACTAAAGAAGATAAGACTATACTTGTTTTTGAGGGATAAATCCGTGCTCTATCGCTCTAAGTAGTTTTATCTGGTTCATTGCTTTCGTTTTTGTCGTAGCGTAGGAATGAACTTGATTTGTTTTCGAATTCTTTACTGAGTAGAGATTTTTATTTCGAATTTTTCTTACAACATAGGGCATAATAATATATAATAATATTATATTTTTATTCGTGGTCGTGACTACCGTGAATATATATAGTGGTTTCCCCATAAGAGAAGGGTTTAAAATTATCCCCTCCATAATAATTTAGATGCGTAATATCCAGCACTACCCAACCTTTTTATATCTTTCTTATGCCGTATGTTGTATAGTCGTCTTCTCTCATTTGCATAATCAATCCCATATTTCTTTAAATAAATTTCATAGTCGTTCATACCATAAGAACCAATACTGCAAATATAATTTCCGTGATAATCCAAGACATCAATCTTCTTTTTTGAATTATGACTTGGAATTATTTGAACACCAAGTTTTTTTGCCACAATATAACTATATCTACTAATTCTATACATATAATTATAAACCATTTTTTTTCCACACATAAATATATTCTTTATAATTTTCTTTTTCTTTTTTAAATCGTGGCGATTTTTTTAAGAGGATTAGTTCATTTGCTTCTCCCAAAATCTTTTTTGCAATATCATTATAAATCTTTTGAGAGATATTTAAACAATAAAATCCTCCATTCTTTAAATATTTAAAAGTATTTGTAAAAATGGGAGTGTAAAAATCTTCTTCCCATTCTTTCTTACTTCTTTTTTTTGTTCCACTATATAATTCTAAATTATAATATGGGGGAGATGTAAAAACCATATCATAATCTAATTTACTATAATCAAAATTTACTGCGTCTTCAAAATATAACTCTATTTCTGTTTTACTTAAATCCATCATAAAAGTTTTCAGATTTTTATACGGTTCTTCTAAATTAGTATTTAAATCAATACCAATATATTTTGGAATATTTAAAGCACAAGCACCAACTAATCTTCCTCCCCAACCCATAGTAAAATCTAATATTGTATTTGGATTAAATTTTTTATAGATATCTATAGCAATTAGAGGTCTAAATATTGAAATTGAACCAAAATATAATCGTTGAATTACTTTCCAATGTTTTATTGTTGCATCTTTTCTATTTGTTTTATAATATTTTTCCAGTATATTATCAAGTGATTTCCAAGGGATATTTAATCTATTATAGTATATATCATAAAAACACATATTATGTTTTCCAATAGTATTCATTCTCTCAACTTCTGTAAAAAAATTTACTATTTTACTGCCTACTCTTTTCATTGTATTAGTTATATTTTTTGCTTCTTCTACAAGTTTTAAATAATCTTTTTTCGCATCATCTTCTGTTATTAAATTTAATTGTTTTTGTAATTCTTTTTTTTCTTCTAAACTATACATATTTATAGTATTGATTTATATTTTTTCTAATATCCGTAAATGTTCTTTCGGAATTAAAAAATGATTTCTATCTCTCAATTTAAATGTCTGATAATCATCAAATTTTCTTGAATAACGAATGTAATAATAACCATCAAAGAATTTATATATTATTATTAGATTTCCAGAATATCCTGCCTTACTACAAGGCAAAATTGCTGTTTCATAAAAACCTAAGAAATAAAAATCATTTACACATTTAAATTCATATCCAGTTCCATAATAATTAATTGCATCTATTATACAATATTTATTATCTATATTAGCCAATTTTATTTTATTATTTGGATGTAATCTATTCCATACTTTTATGAATTCTTTTTCGTTATAAGGGTCATCAGACATTCTTATAATTAAATTACATTTTTTTTCTTTTTTTTTTACTAAATCTGAGAGAAAAGGGATAAGTGCCAAGGGTGATTAGTGACGAATGATAACCCTTTTTTGAAGTCTATATATATATATAATATATAACTACCAAACTACCAAACTACCAAACTACGGCACTTGGCACTTTGGCAGTTTATTTTTTTGAATTTCTCATTGACTTTAAAAAGGGTTGTCACTTACCACTTGTCACTTATCACTTTTAATAAATAGATAATAATATATCATTAACTCCCTTTGCATTCAAATCCCCTTCATAATTCAGTTTCTATTTCAACATCATCATTAACCTTCTTTATGAGAATATCTAAAACACCAATACCAAAATGTTTCTTTAATTTCTTAATATTGAATATTTTAGTATATCCTTTATTAGTATGTTTTCCTTTACTAATACCATTAATATTCATATTTGTTAATTTAACCCCTAATTTAAGACAAGTAGTATTATAATTCTCTAATCCATTATTTACGCACCAATTTTTAAATTCATTATAAGTTTCAACTCCTAAATTTTCAACTTCTTCCTTATCATCATTTTCAGTAGTAAAATCAATCAACCAACTTTCTTCTGGACTTCTTGATAATTCTTTTAAATTCTTTTGATATTCAGTAACTGGAAGTGAAATTTTTCCAAAATCTTTCATTCCTTCTATATTCTTAAAATAATCATAACAAGTTCTAATAACATTAATATCTTCAAGTAATTCATACATTTTATTAAAATATTCTTTATCTCCAATTTTATCATCACTGGACCTTATTATAACATTTCTTCTATCATCATCAGAAGTTCTAATACCTCCATCATCTTTATTTGTAGTAATAATGAACCGATGATAAGATGGAATTTCAAATCCATTAACTCCCTTATTATTAATGAAAATTGTGCTGTCAGTAATAAGACCTTTAATATAACCTTCAACATCTATAGTATCCTTTTTCGATAACTCATTTAAATTAACTAAAAAGGCACTTGCCATTCTACCGTTGAATTGTCCCCATACATCACGAGATGGACTTGTAGTTTCAAAATATTTAGAAGAACCTAACATTTTAGACATTAATTGAAGAAATGTACTTTTACCTGCTCCCTGTTTTGAAATCAAAACCGGACATATACTTTTAACTTCTGGATATTGTATCATTTGTGCAATCCAAGCAATAAGATAATTATAAACAACTTCATCATAATTACATAAAACTTTAATGTGATTAAGTAAAATATCTCTACCTTTAATATTTGGTTCATATTTATCAGTTAAAAGTTCCATTGCAAAAGGTTTCCATAAGTTAAATATATCAGAAGGACATAATGAATTATTTGGATAAATTTTTACATCTTCAAATTTTTTAATATTATATTCGTGAGATAACCAAGCAGTTAAAAATTTTTTTTTTTTTGTTCCAATTAAAATCCCCTTATCATCATATACTTTTTCTAAATAGTATTCGTGTGAATATCCAGTCATTAATTGAGAGTGACTTAATGGGATAAATTCATCTCTTGTTGTTTTCATAAAAAATGCTTTATTAATAATTTTACAATGAGTTTTTTCAAAGTCAATAACAAAATTCTCAAATAATCTTTCAGTTTCTTCATCAGTTAGTGTATAATCTTTTTCTTTTTCTTTTTCTTTTTCTTGTATTTCTTCTGGATAAATATAACGAGTATATTCAATTTCAAAAAATTTCTCAATTGGTTTAACTTCAATTTGCAATTTAAAACCAGTTACTTTTAAAATAATATTTTCTAAATTAGTAATAATTAATTCGTGTCCGCCATAATAATAAACCTTCTCTTCATTTAATTTAAAACCATCAAATTCATAAATATTCTCTTTATAAATTGAATTTTGATAATCCATTATTTTAGTATTATTACTAATCCAATTAGTAGCAACATCCATTATATTCTCTTCGTAATCTTGAAGATAAAGAGAGAACATAGAACCAATAATATTAGTTTTCCCTTTAGCTTCTTTTTGTTTTCTACAGGTTTCATATAAAATAGGATTATGTTGTCTTATAATATTAGCAATTTTATTAAGTTCTTCTTTAAAACCGTTAATAAATAAAGTAGGTTGTATTTTAGTATCCAATCCTAATTCTTCTAACCATCCATAAAAAGTGCCAAAAAATGCCAATCTAATAAATAATTTTTTAGCGTCATCTCTTGTAACTTGATATCGATAAGTAACCTCTTGTAATATGTCTTCTCTTCTTAAAACATATCCTTCAATATGTGGAAAATTATCTATAAGATTATTAGATTTACAAATATTATATATAATTTCAGGTTGTGCATTTTTAATATCAAAGTCAATATATTTACCTTTAATTAAAGTATTTCTAATTTTTTTAGAGAGACAAGTTAAACCTAATGATTTAACTGGAAAAACCCTTCCGTATTTATGTCTTGGTTTTTTATATTGAACCTTAATAGCATTTAGTTTTTTATCATAATTATTTAAATAAGAAATTAATTGATGTTTTTCATTTGTGTATAATTGAGATGCCAATTTTTGAGTATAATTAGAAGTATCAAATTTATCCTTTAAATGATTAGAGTTAATAAGAGCATTTAATAGGTTAATATCAACATTTTCTACAAAAATACTACCATCAAGAGAAGAAATTCTTTTCTCTAAACAAATGGGGATGCTGGGGGGGGTTGTCATTGTCGTTGTATAGATTATATAAAGAAAAAAAATATATTTAAGTAGTTTTTTTATAATTAATTAATTCAATTAATATATTTCTCATTCTAATACATTCTCTTTTGAACCTCATAAAATTACTATTATTTTTATTAAATATTTCTCTATTCTTTTCTCTCCATTTATAGATATGTTTTTTATTTTGTTGATAAGAAGCTGGCATTATAATTTCTTTTATATACTATACAAACATTTTTTTTAAATTATTTTACTAAATAAATAAAATAAATTTCTCTCAACTTATTAAAAAAAAAATTGATTTACTTTTACAGTAATATTATAATCCAAAATAAATCAACAATCAATAAAAAATGTCAAACACTCAATTCAATAAAGTTATGAAAGAACTATTACATTTTGATAAGCCTTATGACCCACTTATAATTTATTTAAATAAGAATATATTCTTTTATACAGAGGGAAGGGGAATTAGTTGTTATAAAGATGTAAAATATGATAGTAATTATTTTAAAGAAGTAACATTTAAACAAGAAAACAACAGATATAAATATTTGTTCAAAAATGTAAAACATATAGAAGTAAAATTTGTAACAATTTAAATATAAAATATTTAGAATATATAAAATGAGTGAGATTGAAAATGCATTATTACAAAGACAAAACGACGAGAGAAAACTTACAACAACCAGTGTAAAATCATATACTCGTCAATATGAGTATATAACAAAATTTTTTAATCAAGATGATAAAGAGAATTGGATAAGTAATTCGTCTCAATCATCTCTCATTAATAAATTAAAAAATATGAATACTGGAAATAGTAATAGATTGTCTTATCTAAATATATTTATTTTAGTAAAGAAATATAATGGATTAGATAATAATGAGTTACTTGAATACAGAGATAAATTAATGAAGATTAAAGAAACAGATGTAAAAACGAAATTAATTGAATTAAAAACAACCCTTCCATCAAGTAAAGAAATAACTAATTATATCAACGAATTATATAAATCAAGAGATTATGTTAATTTCATCGTTAATAGTTTATGTTGGGATTATACACTTCGTAATAAAGATTTAAATCTCTTTATAATAGATAATAAAGAATATCAAAAATTAAATAACAAAACAGATAATTTTTTAGTTATTATGACAAACGAAACAAAATTAATAATTAATGATTATAAGACAACATCAACTTATAACACTAAAATCATAAGAAACAGAAGTAAAAAAATATATAATGCTTGTAAATCATTGGGACCAGGTTGGCTTCTACAAAATGATAAAAATGAACCAATAAAAATGGATAACTTGAGTTACTATATACGATTATATTATGATGAGAAAAATAATAATAAACTTACTGAAAGAGACTATATGAAAATAAAAGTATTAGAAGCACAAAAGCAACCAAACCCTTTAAATAAATTGAATGAAATTGCACGAAATAGAGGCGTCTCATTACAATCAGTTCAATCTCATTATAATTGCGATATAGAATAATAAAAAAAAGAAATTTTCAGTAATCAATTTTTTTAGTGAATTAAAAAAAAAATTGAAATGGAATTAAACTTAATAATAAAAGTCAAAAAGAAATAAAAAAGAAATCAAAAAGAAATCAAAAAGAAAACCAAAGAATGAACGCAAATAAAATTCTGCCAGTTGTCAAAAAAAATAAGAAATATAAATTTAAATTAGTCCCATCAAAGAAAGTTGAGTGTGAGAAAAAGCAAGTGCCAATTAAGATGGAGACATTTCTTCCAAATGAAATAATAAATAAGATATTTTCATATATTCAAAGTCCAATTAATGAACTTATGAAATTATCTATAAAACAATATTATAAAGATGGAAAATTTACAGATTATAGACGAGATGGATATAATGCGAATAGATTAAGTGAATATTATAGAATGAGAAGCCTCGTGGAATGTTCAATTAGTTGTTATGGGACTGATATTCGCATTTTTGGATGTCAGCAATATGACTATTACAGAGGCGAATTACCAATTAATGGTAAATTGCGATATTCTTATAAGTTAAATGATAAAAATGATTGTAATAAAATATTATTAAAACGAAATATATTATCTGAATACATTACACAACCAAATAAACATAAACGAAGAAAACGAAGTGGAACTAAAAAAGCATTTATTCAATCACAAAAAGATTACATTGAAAGAAAGAAAAAAATTGAAATAAAACAAGAAGAAATAAAACAAGAAGAAGAAATAAAACAAGAAGAAATAAAACAAGAAGAAGAAATAAAACAAGAAGAAATAAAAAAA
>Ga0209085_1001693_pt1 | contig 13264 bp, 8 predicted proteins | sample C_131016_EF_Meta_FD_187310 | JGI IMG/M metagenome (GOLD analysis project Ga0209085, IMG submission 187310) | Freshwater microbial communities from Lake Croche, Canada to study carbon cycling - C_131016_EF_MetaG (SPAdes) (version 2) | ecosystem: Environmental > Aquatic > Freshwater > Lake | place...
GCGTTGCTTCCCAGTCTACTGCTAAAACTTTTATTCCACCTAAGTCTATTTCTTCACTCATACTCTCTAATTTATCTCATCAAGACCCCTACAATCCTAAAGTTTCGTAACTCCCTTGGACGGTTACGATACTTTTTGCCAATTATCCGTCTAGAATATTTGATATAGAAGAGCCATTAAGCGATTCCAAAAACAGCCTATAGCCATTTAGTCACATTCTATAGCTAGAGGCAGGCGGCATTGATGAAGCAGGATGCAGGAGGAAAAGACTTGTTAGTGGCGAGTTATGGAATTTTTGACTGTTCTAATCAACTTGGCGCTCAGCTATATTACACGAAAAGTAAGATTCTACATCCAATCACCTAGAGGTAATTTCCTATGAATCGAGAAAATTTTTTGCATATCTACAATAACAAATTAACCCCCCCTCAAAAAGAAATATTACCACTCTTCTTAGCAGGATTAGATGACAATGAAATAACTCAAAGAATAAATAGTGATAAGTTAGAAGTTAAGGATAAAATTACTAGAACAGCAATCAATCATAGAATACGTTCAGTCTCCGAAAGATTTGGCTGTCCTGAATCAAAAAATCATAAGGAGCATTTGGTCGAAATATTTACTACTTACAAACGAGAACTAGTCAGTAATAAACTAATTGAAAAACATTATCTAACTACAACTCCACCTGATTTTCCAGATCGACCCGAACCGATTAATTCTCCTTTTTACATCGAAAGAGATGACAATGAAACTGATTTAGATACTCTGCTAACCAATTCTTTAATTCGGATTAGCGCACCCGAAAAAATGGGCAAAACCTCTTTGATTAAAAGAATCATTGCTCATAGTGAATCCAAAGAATTCGACACATTATATCTAGATTTTAGTCAAATAGAAAACTCTAAATTAAATAACGAAGTAGATTTTATTCATCTCTTCTATAATTTAATAATTAAAAAATATAATGCTTTATCTCCTCGTAACGAATGGGATGCTGACTTATCTGCTATGACTGAATGTGCAACAAATCTTCAAAGCCTATTATCAAAACTTAACAATACTTTTGTTTTGGTTATGGATGAAGTAGATCATCTTTTTAAATATTCTAATATCTATGAAAACTTTTTTCCTCTTTTGAGAAATTTGTATGAAAAAGGTAATGATTCAAAAACTTGGAAAAAACTAAAAATGGTCATATCCTATTCAACAGAAGATTATGGTAAATTAAATTTTCATCAATCTCCTTTTAATATTGGTTTTGGAATAAAATTGACAGAGTTTACACTCAAACAGGTTCAAAACTTAGCTTTACGCCATAACCTTCATCAAGAAGAAACTATTCCCTTAATCGAGCTTGTTGGCGGTCATCCCTATCTGCTTCGTCTAGCTTTTTACTACTTATTTTATGAGAAAGTTTCTCTTAGAGATTTATTAAATAATGCTGCTACTAATACTAGTATTTATCAACAACATTTATTAAAATTATTAAATAGTCTTAATACTAATCCAGATTTAAAGAGAGTTTTTAAAGCTATTCTCAACAATCAAAATTCTCTAGAATTCAACAATAGAACTATTTTATTGTATCAATTGGAAGGTATGGGATTAATTAAGTTCGAGGGGGAGATACCTAGAATCAGATGTAATTTATACTATCAGTTTTTTAAGAATTCGCTATAATAATTATAAGCTAGGATGTACGGGAATCTGAATTTGCTAATCTTTATAGCAAAATTAAATGTTTAACAGCGATTATAATGATTAATTACTACAAATTTGGCGGCAGTTTAAGTGCTGATCATCCTAGTTATGTTATCCGTCAAGCAGATGAAGACTTATATAATTTTCTCAAAGCAGGTGAATATTGTTTTGTCTTAAATTCTCGTCAGATGGGTAAATCTAGTTTACGGGTTAGAGTCAGTAGAAAACTTCGAGATGAGGGTATTAATTGTGCGTTTTTAGATTTAACTTTGATTGGAATACACGTCGAGCAAGAAAAGTGGTATAAAAGCTTTGCTAGGCAGCTACTTGATAGTTTAGAATTAGAAGAAGTTGATTTAAACTTATTTTGGCAGCAGCATCTAGGATTAAGCGAAGTTAAGCGCTTTCAAGAATTTATTGAATTAATTTTAACCCAAATTTCGGGCAATATAATTATTTTTATTGATGAAGTTGATAGCTTAATTAGAGTTCCTTTTAAAGATGATTTTTTCGCTTTTATTCGAGCTTGTTATAATCAACGAGTCGATCATGTAGAGTACTGTCGCCTTATCTTTTGTCTATTAGGAGTAGCTTCAGCAAATGATTTAGTTCAAGATAAAGAGAGAACCCCTTTTAATATTGGTAAATCTATTAATCTTCCAGGAATAACTTTTCTTGAAGGGAGAGAGGCTTTGCTAGGTGGATTATCTAAATTTAAAGAACCTGAAGCTATTTTAGAAGAGATTTTACATTGGACAGGAGGACAACCTTTTTTAACACAAAAAGTATGTGTTATCGTAACTCAAAAAGCTGAAAATAATAATGTTAATATTACTCAAATTATTGAACAATATATAATTAATAATTGGGAAAGCCAAGATCAACCAGAACATTTAAAAACTATTCGAGATCGCTTGTTGGTTAATGAACAAAAAGCTATTAAATTACTATCATTATATAAGCAAGTTCTTGAGAATTCAATTATAGCAGATGAAAGTGAAGAACAACTGATGCTTAGATTAACGGGTTTAGTTGTCAAGTACAATGGATATTTACAAGTTTATAATCCTATTTATCAAAGTATTTTTCATCCCGATTGGATTGAAGAACAATTAAATAAACTACGCCCTTATAGTACACAACTTTATTATTGGTTACAATCTAATCGCAATCCAATTTATTTATTACAGGGACAAACTTTAAATGAGACTTTATCGTGGACAGAAGGCAAAATATTAAGTAATGTAGATTATGAATTTTTCCAAGCTAGTCAAACTCAACAAGATAGAAAAGCTAATCAAGTTTTAGTAGATGCTAATAAAAAAGCAAAACAATTAATCTGGCGGGGGGGATTAATTTTAGGCATTACTTCTATTTTATCAATTTGTATAGCGCTCGCAACTAGCTTCTATAGTCAGCAGCAGTTAACAAAGATTAAAGAAGCAAATCTACTAGAAAAAGCCGGATTTAATGCATCGACAGAATTTAATTCTAAACAATTAGATAGTTTAGTCTCGGCTATAAAGGCTGGTCAAGAGTTAGCGAAAATAACTTCTAATCAAGAATCTATTGCTAATTATCCAACTGTTAGTCCTTTATTTTCTCTTTTAAGTATTCTTGATAAAATTAAGGAAAAAAATCAACTACAAGATGATCAAAAAAAGGAAAAAAATCAACTGCAAGGTCATCAAAAAAACGCTATTAGAAGTATTAGTTTTAGTCCAGATAATAAACTAATTGTGACCGGAAGTGATGATGGAACATTTGAAATTTGGCAAGCTGATGGCAAATTATTAAAAACTTTGAAACCTTCTCAAGGTGATAGCTCAGTCTATAGTGTTAGTTTTAGTCCCAATGGGAAATTTATTGCTTCTGGAAGTACAGAAGGATCAAGCAATGGAACTATAGGATCAATTAAAATTTGGACTGTTCAGAACAAAGAAATAAAAGAGTTAACAGAGGGAAAAACTAAAGAAGCTATTTTTACTCTGAGTTTTAGTCCAGATGGACAAATGATTGCTACTGCTGGATCTAATGGATTAATTAATCTTTGGAAAATAGACGGAACAATTGTCAAAACTTTTACTGACTCTCATGGTTCAATTTATAGTCTTGTTTTTAGCTCTGATGGAAAAACACTAATCACTGGAGATAGTGAGGGAAAGATTATTTTTTGGTCATTAGAAGGAAAGCAAATTAAGACGATCAATGCTCATACAAAAGAAATAAATAGTCTAGCTTTTAGTTTCGATAATAGTTTATTAGCATCAGCAGGTGGAGATAATTATATTAAACTATGGGGAAAAAATAATAAATTGATAAAAACATTAACTGGGCATTCTGATAGGGTTAAGAGCATTATTTTTAGTCGAGATAATAAAATGATAATTTCTAGTAGTCTTGATAAAACTATAAAATTATGGACTATAGATGGTCAACTTTTGGATACCTTAAATGGACATTCTGATGGTGTTTTGAGTGTGAGTATTAGCCACGATGGAAAACTTTTAGCCTCTGGTAGTAAAGATTCTACGGTCAAGCTTTGGCAATTGGAAACTCATCAACTGATGCAACAAAAGAGCGAAGTGATTAGAGTTAAATTTAGTAAAAATGGAAAAATAATAGTTTCTGGTAGCACCAATGGATTAGTCAATTTATGGCAATTAGAAAATAGACAATATAGAAATAGAAAATGGTTTGAGAAAGAACTAGTTGCTACCAGTATGGATTTTGATTTAGATTCTAAAGTTATTGTTCTTGGTCAGATAGATGGGAAGATTACAATAGTAAATCCTCACGGAGTTAAAACTCTCAATGGACATCAAAGTGAGGTCAAGAGCATTATCTTAAGTCCAGATAAGAAAATATTTGTTTCTGGGGATGATAGAGGCAATTTAATACTTTGGAAACAAGATGGTCAACTTTTAAAAACTCTGAGTAAACATAATGGTTCCATCAATAGTGTTACTTTTAGTAAAGATGGTCAAATTTTCATTTCTGTTAGTGATAATACGCTCCAACTTTGGAAACAGGATGGAACTCTAATTAAATCCTTAATTAATCAAAAAACGAAGAAAATTACTACAGTTGATTTTAGTCCAGATGGTCAAACTTTTGCTATTGGAAGTAGTGAAGGATTAATCACTTTTGGGAATCAGCAAGGATTTTTTGACCCACCACTTCAAACTGATTCGGTCGATGAAATTAGGACAATTGATTTTAGTCCAGATGGTCAAATCATTGCTGTTGGAGGGAAGAGCGGAACAATTGAATTGTGGACAGTTAAAACTTCCCCAACTCTTTTATTAAAACTTGATGAATCTAACTCTAATAGTCCTGTAAATACTCTAAAGTTTAACTACGATGGGAAATTTCTCCTAGTAGGATATGATAACGGAGCTATATTACCATGGACGATTAATCTAGAACAGTTATTAAAACAAGGTTGTAACTGGACAAGGGATTATAGGAAGACTCATCCAGATATTCAAAATAAGTTGACTACCTGTGAAAATCAAGATTTTCTTGAAAAAAAGTGATAGGAATGAAGAAAATCTCACAGTCAGCTTAGTTCTCTATATAGCGCGTTGAATTTTTTCTCTATTTTATCTTGACTACCAATATAAGTGTTATGGTTAGTACTAACAGCTAAGTTATGTTTCTTTCGGAGGGCATTGTGTTTAGCAGTTTTAGAAAAAGGAAAATAATCAACCTAATCAAACTTATTTTAGTAACAATAGCAGTGATAGTCTTTACAGTCTTTATGACTACTCAGACTAATTCTCAAACTATTCCTAAACTACGTTTCGTCTGTTTACAAGGAGTTAACCCTCCTGTTTGGACGACTTTTGCTTGGCAATTAAAAGGGAAAACCCCTCTAATTCGCTGGGAAAAAAGATTAGGTTCTTCTGCTCCAGAACAAAGGTGTAGGGAAGTATCTTTTAATTTTCAATATGCCTATAATAAGGGTTCACTCAAGGTTTTGACTAATAGTTATATTAAGAACCAACCCGTTATTTGTACTGCTAGAGATTATGGTGAAACATGCGAAACCTTGATCATGACGTTAAGACCTAACGAAGACGGACGTAAACTAGTCAATGACCTCAAAGATAACCTCAATGGTTACATAGTTGGTCCAGATAAGCATACCAATCAAGTGTTCATCCAAATAGATCTAGAGGAGTTAATGCGTAATACTCCTGTAGAAACCGAGAATAAACATTAAACAACCAGAAAAAAAACCATGAAAAGACTTATTGCTATCACATTACTCAGCTTTGGTATCATACCTTTAAACCTGAGTTTGATCCCTTCTAGTGCAATGGTTCACGCTGAAGAACCAGTTAAATTTATCTGTGGTCAAAGTTTTGATGCAGCGATAGGAAAACAAATGCCGACAACCTTTGCTTGGACCTCTCGCGGCAAAATAGCGATAATTCGCTGGGAAACTCAATATTTTCCCAACTATTCCCCTGAAAGAAGGTGTAAAGAGGTGTCCCCTCGCTTTCAAGAAGCCTATAATAACAACACGCTCAATATGCTAACCAACGGCAGAGTTAATGACCAACCCGTTATTTGTTCTGCTAAAGCCTATGGAGAACCCTGCGCTACTATGTTGATCACGCTTCGTCCTGGTGATGATTCCTCTAAAATCTTGGAACATTTAACTAAGATTTTAAACGGAGATAAAGTCGGTCCAGTCCCACATACTGGCAATCAACGTTTTGTTCGAATCGATATCGAAGAGTTTCTCCGCACTGCCCCTGTTGAGAAATGACCCTTACCTCTAACCCCTCTCCTACATTGGGAGAGGGGACAAGTTACCTAGTTATAGCAAGCAAGAGGCTAGACAGGGCAGGAGGCAGGGGGAAAGACTTATCATCGTTGCCTTTAGTAGCTTTTAAAATGTCCTAATGTTTTGGCGTAGCGCTATATAAGAAATTTATTTTGAAAAATCACTTACCATGCAAAAAAAACACATATCATTCTCTCTGGTTATTAGCTTAGGCAGCTTATTAATTATCCATAATGTACTAGCTATCCCATCCTTCATCCCCTCTTCCCAAAAACTCATAGCTCAAACCAATCAAGAACTAAGTCAAAAAGCCCAAGCCATCACAGTCAGAGTCTATGCGGGAAATAGTAGCGGATCTGGAGTACTAATAGGCAAAAAAGGACAAACCTACATAGTTATTACTAATGCCCATGTCGTAGAAAGGGGACAATCTTACGGTATTCAGACTCCAGATGGCATAACTCATACAGCCACCCTGCAAACCTCAGAAGATGCAATTACAGGAAACGACCTAGCACTACTAGAATTTCAATCCACCAATAGTTACACCTTAGCAACCCTAGCTAGTCCCGAATCACTCACCCCTAATCAAAGTGTCTATGCTGCAGGTTTTCCCTACGATAGCGCACAATTAGCCTTTAGTGAAGGAAAAATCTCCCTAATTTCTCCGAAAACACTTGTTGGTGGCTATCAAATTGGCTTTACCAATCTCACTCAACAGGGAATGAGTGGGGGAGTCCTCTTAAATCAAAACGGGCAATTAATCGGCATTTTGGGCAAAGGAAACGCTATTTTAGCCAATGCCTACGAGTATCAAGATGGCACAACACCCGATGAGGCAACCAAGAAACAACTCCAGCAAATGAGTTTTGCCATTCCTTCTGAACCTGTCAACTTTCTCACCAAACTCTACACCAATGAAGGGGCAGAAGCCAACATTCCCAGACAAGTTAATCAAATCGCTGAACAGATTACAGTGAGGATAGATAGACCCAATACCACAGAGAATGGTTCTGGAGTCATTGTCGGACGCAATGGAGAAACTTACTATGTTTTAACTGCTCGCCATGTAGCAGAGGGATTTACGGAGCTTAAAATAATTACCCCTGATGGTCAAACTCATCAACTCCAAAAGGATGGCATCAAAACCTTTGAGAAAACTGATCTTGCCCTACTTAAGTTTACTAGTACTAAATTATATCAAGTCGCTACTTTAGCCGATTATCCCATAGGTCAATATGATAGACAAAAAGACACTTGGGATAGTCCCCTGATGTTCATTTCGGGCTTTCCTGTCGTCAAATCGGGCAGTATCACCAGAAAATTTTCAGTAGGGTTAGTCCATTCAAAAGCTTTAAATACAATTCTTACAAAAGATAACTTCTCTCTCTCACAACAGACGGAGTTAGTTTACAGTTGTCTCTCCTTAAGAGGAATGAGTGGTGGAGCGGTACTAGATCATCAAGGTCGGGTCATTGGTATCAATACAGGAGCAGAAGATGAACGAATGGAGAACGTTAAACAAGAAGAAATTCATTTGGGATCTAGCTTAGGGGTTCCTGTTAAAGTCTTTTTGGGACAATTGCTCCGAGAGAAAATCAACCAAAAGTGGTTTAAGATACAAACCAAAGCTCCGACAACTCTCTCCAAAGAACAAATTAAGCAGATACAGCTCACTTTATTTACCGAAAAGCTCCCTACAGAGTCATCAACTGCTGCTGAGTGGTTGAACTATGGTCGCGCTCAAGACCGTCTTGGGCAATATGATAAAGCTATTGAAGCATATAACCAAGCTATTAAACGAGATCCTCAGTTTTATCAAGCATACTACCTCAAAGGCAAAAGTTTAGACTCGAATGATAAAGGAACAGAAGCTTTAACTACTCTTGAGAAAGCCACTGAAATTAACCCAAAGTTTACTCTGGCTTGGTATTGGAAAGCAAGAGTACTCAGAACCCTTAAAAAATATCCAGAATCTCTCATTGCCATTGACAGAGCAATTCAAATCACACCCCTAGACGACGCGAAGCTATACCAATGGAGAGGACGTATTTTAGTGGACTTAAATCGAGATCCTGAAGCAGAAGAAGCTCTTTCCGAATCTATTAAACTCAATCCCAATTTTTTTAGTTACTCGCTCCGAGCATACGTACTTTCGTTCAGCAATCGTCAGAGATCCTACAATGACTATACTAAAGCCATTGAAATACAACCAAATTATTCAAAGCTTTATTTAGGCAGAGCAGAAGTTGCAGATCTCTCAGTTGCCCTTAAGGATCTCGAGACAGCCATTCAACTCAACCCTGACTGGGGTACGCCGTATTTTATTCGCTCAAATTTTCGCTATTTACTAGGAGATATTCAAGGACAAATTGCAGATCTAACAAAAGTGATTGACAATCCCACGCAAATCGAGCCAGAATCGTTAATTGGTGCTTATAATTTGAGAGGTCTTGCTTATGGCCAGTTAAACCAATGGGATAAAGCCATTAGCGATCAAACTAAATGTATTGAGCTAAGTCCCAAGAATGCTTCTTATTACAAAAGTAGAGCATCTGATTACTATAGAAGAGCATTAACCTATAGTATTTCGGGAGATATGGAAAGAGCGCTCGCTGATCTAAATCTATCTATCGCTGATCTAAATAAATCTATAGAAATTGAACCCGATAATCCCGACTTTTATTTTTTTAGGGGACTCTTTCTCATAGATAAAGAAAAATTTAAAGCCGATAATCAAAAAGCTGAGATAGAAAAATTAAAAGGAGATGACGAAAAGGGAGATTTCCAAAAAGCTGAAGAGCTTTTCACCAAAGAAATTCAACAATCTCCTGAGAATCCTTTACTTTATTCATTTCGAGGAGCAGCACGTAAAAAATTAGGAAAAACTCAAGAAGCCGAGGAAGATTTTCAGAAGTCCAACCAACTCAAATCTAATATAAAAATATTATCTAAGGTTAATTTTTATAATGATAGAGGCAAACCTCAGCAAGCTTTTTATACTAAAGAAATTGAGGCTAATCCCAGGAATTTTCAACTCTATTTTTACCGAGGCATAATCGTCTATGCTTTAGAGGATTATCAAGCTGCCTTGGAAGATTTTAACCATTCTCTTCAACTCAAAGCTGACCAGCCTGAAACCTACTATCGTCGAGGCTTAACCTATCAATCACTGCAAAAATATCCCCAGGCTTTAGCTGATTATAATAAAGCACTGGAACTAAAGATATTTGAAGATACTGATGTTTATGTAAAGCGTGGATTAGTTAAGGGAGAATTAGCAGATTATCCAGGAGCAATCAGTGATTTTAATCTGGTTATTCAACGTGAACCTGAGTGGGCTGAACTTTACTTTGATAGGGGAGTCACTTACCAAAAACAGGGCAACAATGAAGCGGCTTTAGCTGATTATAATAAAGCCATTGCACTTCTGCCAAAGTTGTTCCCTGCTATCGTCAATATTGGCTATATTTTCTATGAAAAAGGTGACGTTGAATCTGCCTTAAAACAGTGGCAAACAGCTATTGACATTAACTCCCAACCGACTGAACCTGTATTTGCTCTTGCTGTTGCTCTCTATGCTAAAGGAGAACAAGCTAAAGGATTAGAATTAGCGAAGAAGGCTCTAGTTTTAGATAAAAGTTGGGCAAATATTGACACTCTCAAACGGAATCTTTGGGGTAATCTACTAATAGCTGACGCTCAAAAACTTCTTCAAAATCCAGAGATTACTACTCTTGTTAAGAAATGACCCTTACCTCTAACCCCTCTTTCACATTGGGAGAGGGGACAAGTTACCTAGTTAATAGTTAAACCCTTTATCAATCAGATGGAGAATGAATGTTTATAAAACAAACACAGTTACTCTTGCATTCATTGTTGTTATCCTCTTCTATTTTCTTTTTAACACTGAATAGTCCGGCAATGACACAAGCTAATATTCCTCTTGCCAATTCGTTTAGTTGTTATCCTTTTTTTTTAATCAAGAATAGAGTTATTCTTCCTAAAGCCTTACAAAATGAGTTAGAAATAGAAATTACTCAAGCCCAAAAAGAACTTAATAGACTAACTGAAACTTTCTCTCTCAAATTTAATCAAGAAATTGGCATAGTTTATTTTCATAAAGGAGGAGATAGATGGAAAATTAATTTTACTTTTGGTAATGTAGTCTTAAACATACAAAAAGAGATAGTTCTCTCAAGTTCTGACATATTTCAATTAAAAGATTGTTTTAGAAAAACAGAACAGATAGTAATTAATGGAAAACTCTACACAACTACCCAATCAATGCAACAATTAGGTCCAATGTTACATAAATAATCAACATGCCTGTAGGGGTGATAAGAGTGGGCAGACGTATTGCCTAATAGGCATCACCGTGCCAAAAAAGGAAAAATGTACGTTAACGCTGTAACCTTTATACAGTATATCTTCTAACGATTCAGTGCTATACTAAATATCACTATCTCAACTAGAAAATTCGTACAAAATAACCTATAAAATTTATCAGCTTTATCAATAAAGTTTTTAAGTAATACTTGTGTTCGATGACTTCTAAAGAAGCAAACTGGTTTACCTGCCCCTGTGTGGTGTTTTTGTATAATAAGAGATTAAAAAAGTGGACAAATCTCAGTTTTAATGTATTACACTCCGTTGGTCTTAGTGATATTTAGTATAGCACTGAATCGCTAGAATCCTTGCTGTATATACTTTACAGGCTTAACATACAATTTTCCCGTTTCGGCACAGTGATGCCATGAACTATAAACCCTTACCGAGTTAATTGAAAACTATTTTAAGCAGTACATTTATAAAAGCTAGAGGGATGTTGTGAAAGCATCCTTTTTTTTGTTGTGAATCAATTTGCACAAATCTCTATTAAACAGAATTATTGTTACTATTTATTCACTAAATTAACTCTTAAATTATTGTTTTAGACATATAAAGACTCTGTTTTGAGATTAAATACACCATTAATAAGTTAAACAAAAAACCATGTTTAAATAAACATATATCAGAAGAAAAATGTTGTTTATAACTTCAAGAGGACTTGGCTTTATGCGTAAAATTTTACTGACTTGTGGACTCATTTTAGGAAGCACTTTCACCTTTGTTAATTTTGCCAAAGCTGAATATATGATCGACGCTGCTACTTCATCAAACGGAATCACCTATCAGGTAGACTTGGATGATCGCTCAGAGTACTATTCTGCAGGAGGATGGAGGCATGTCATATTTTGGGTATCAACCAAAGGAAACCCTGGAAAATATCCCGCTATTGCCTCATGTTCCCCCTATCAATTGCAGTCTGATGCTTATAACTGGAAATGGTTAAGAAACTCTTGGGATGGATATTCTGCTGGATCAGTAGGAGGAAATATTGCTCGGGTTGCTTGTAACTATTAAGCCAAACAGATCAGCAAGTCAACTAACTTTATATTGGCAAGATTGGAAGTCAACAACAAGCAATTGAAGAATTAAGAAAATTGCTTGTTGTTAACCTTAACACTAAAAAGTCAATATATAAGAGTTCTCTATCTCTTAAAAATATAAAGTTTTGTAAAACTTAAGAAAAGTTCAGTAAAATATCACTACTCAAACCGAATAGAAATATAAAGGGGTTCTGTCGTTTTTATTCAATAAGGAGTATCTTATGAACCAAGTTGATCTTCAAACCATCTTGCTAAAACTTAATAAAATCCAACAACAAGCTAAAAAAATAGTAGAAGATATCGAAGAAATGGACAAAATAATTAGGGAATTTCAGTTAATGAAAGAATTAATCTCTGATACTCAAAATGAGGATGCCAAATTAGAAGCCTGGATTGAGTCTTGTAGTATTTACTTTGGGGATTAAATAATTATAAAAAAACTAAAAAAAATCCTTTAACCCTTGAAAAAAAAAGAAAATTTTCAATTAGCTTCTCAAAGAATAGGTGTTGAAAATGTTATTAGACGTCTTAAAAGATTCAGAATTTTATCAAGTCGTTATAGAAATAGAAGAAAGCGCTTTTGTTTACGAGTTAATCTGATAGCTGGTATCTATAATTATGAACTCAAATTAACAGCTTAGCCGGAATTCCGCAAGAGGTCTATTGATTGATAGACTATTACTCTTACTCTACTACTCTTCTTAAAATTTTCTTAAGGGCTATATGTTCAATAACTTTTCTTGTAATAACCGAGCCTTGTCTATTTGTCCTTCAAATAACAAATTAGAACAGCAAAATTCTTCTGAATGTGACCTATTTTTAAAGGATAAGGCTGAAGAGAGAGGCTTTCCCCCAATGAGAAAGAAGATTTTCCTCTACGTATTTCATCCTAATAACCGTAACAAAACCTATCAAGAATTAGGTGATGAGATCTTCGGGAAAGATGACTTCAATAGGCGTCAACGAATCCTAACTGAATTATCTAGACTTTACGACGTTTTCCGAAAGGCAGGTGCCAAAATAGATAATTCAGAACGTGGTCGTCCTAGTAAAGAGAATAGTCCATTTGAGCGAGCCTTTAAATGGCTTTGGGAGGTGGAATTTCCTAAATGGCAAGCCCAAAGAAATAATTTCAGTCTTAACTTATACGTTCCTCGACCCTTTTTAGAAAAAGAGTGTTATCAAGCATTAGACAAAAGGGGTTTCCTCCGAATTAAAGGAATTAGTGGAATTGGCAAAACGACTTTGATAGAGACAGTCTTAAACCAACTTGTTAATAATATGTGGACAGAATCTCATATCATAAATATCAACTGTAGTACCGTTTTAA
>Ga0209085_1001694_pt1 | contig 13262 bp, 18 predicted proteins | sample C_131016_EF_Meta_FD_187310 | JGI IMG/M metagenome (GOLD analysis project Ga0209085, IMG submission 187310) | Freshwater microbial communities from Lake Croche, Canada to study carbon cycling - C_131016_EF_MetaG (SPAdes) (version 2) | ecosystem: Environmental > Aquatic > Freshwater > Lake...
TGGTGACGGAACCCCGCACTGGCCTGTCGGTTCAGGTTCGCGAGAACTACGACGTGGTCAAAGGGTTGCTCCAACGCACCTACGCGCTGATCTACGGCGTGAAGGCTGGCGAGACCAACAGCCTCGTGCGTATCAACGGCAGCTAATTCACTCGGGGAGGGCGGTGGGCTGAAAGGCCCGCCGCCCTTTCCACTTTAAGAAATCCTTGCATGTCTGAATTTACTGAATGCCTGAAGGAAAGTCTGGCGGCTCTTTACACCCAGACCGGCACCGCCGCCACCATCGGATCCACAAGCGTCACCGGGATCCTGTCCGTTGTCTCACGCAAAGAGAACGTCGAGTTGGGCGGTTTTGATTTGGATCTAAATTCAACGTTCACCATCGACCTGACCGCCATCTCATCGGCCCCCACAATCGGATCCATTCTTGTGGCCAACTCCGTCAGCTACCGTGTGGCGTCTTTGGATACGTCGATCGGAAGCTACGTCCTCGGACTTCGAGAGGTTTAACCGTGGCCACCCGAAATCCTAAAATTTCAATTTATATGATCGCCGGCCACGAGGCGCAATTCATGGAACGCTGCCTGACTGCATTCAAACCGTTCTGCGATGAACTGGTCGTCTGCATGGCACAGGGATCACGGCCGGACGACGGCACCCGGGCGATCGCTGAAAAGGCTGGGGCCTTGATTACGGAATATCACAACGCACCGGCAGGCGCCGATTGGCCGCATATCGACAATTTCGCAGCCGCCCGCAACAAGGCACTGGACGCCTGCTCCGGCGACTATGCCGTATGGATCGACTGCGACGACCTGCCTCATAAAGACCTAAAAAACGCCTTTAAACGGGCCGTGGCTGCGTTTGAATCCGATCCGAAGGTCGGGATCTATGCCGGAGTTTATGCGGTTTTAAACGCTAAACTTACCCCAGTACGGGAACGGATGGTCAAGAAAACAGACAACGGATGGACGGGCCGGTGGAACTACGCCGTACATGAGGCGCTGTTGCCGCTTCCTGGATTCACTTCAGTCGGCGAGCAGGCGGTCTGGGTTGAACATCACCCTGGCGGATACAAGCAGGGAAGCGCTGACCGGAATCTGCGCATTCTCAAAGCGCAACTGAGCGAGGCCGGAAAGTACGCGTATTACTACCAGCAAGAACTTTTCTTATCCAACAATCGGACGGAATCGATCACCTGGTCAAACGCTGCCGCCCACTGGCCGGATCAGGAAGCAACGCTGGCCTACGAGGCGATGAATAATCTGGCAAGCGCAACGCCTGACCGTGAGAAGCGGATCGAACTTTATCACAAGGCGCATCACATGAACCCAAGCCGCCGGGAATCTCTTTACTATCTGGCCCGGGAAGAAGCGTCCGTCGGCCGTTGGTCGTCGGCTTATCATTATCTCAAATCGGCGATGGTTCAATCGGATCCCGGCGTGACGGTCTGGAACGCTCAGCGAACGGTCTATGACTTTGAATGCATCGATCTGTACATCGCGGCGTGCCGTGCCGTTGGCGACAACGATGAGGCCGATCGAGTGACTGCAAGCTGGCGGAAGATTCGTCCGGTCAAAATTTCAATCTGTCATGCCACCCGCGGGCGACCGCAGGAAGCAATCAACGCGCGTATTCTATGGATGAAAAAGGCGGCCGATCCGGCGGCCGTCGAGTGGATCTTTTCATGCGACGACGATGACGAAAAGGCGAAGACGCTCAAACCGTGGGGGCCAGTCATGGGCAAGGGTAGCTGCATCGCCGCTTGGAATAGGGCGGCCGCTGTGGCACAAGGCGAGATCATCGTGCAGGGCTCCGACGATTGGGATCCGCCGCTGCACTGGGATCAGATCCTGATCGATAGGTTGGGCGATACCAGTAAGCCGAAGGTTTTGGCGATCAGCGATGGCCACCGGAAGGACGACCTACTGTGTATGGCGATCATGACCCGGGCAAGGTTAGAGGATCAGGGCGCCATGTTTGCGGCTCAATACGATCAATGCTCGGGAATCTTTTCGGACAATGAATTCAGCCACAGGGCAAAATTTGACGGAGTGATCGTGGACGCAAAAGACGTCGTCTTCAAACATAACAACCCGTTTTTCACCGGTGCACCGCAGGACGAAGAATTCAAAAAGCATAACGCCAAAGAAAACTACACGCTGGGAGAAAAGATTTTTAAGGAACGCAATCCGTGATTCACACGCACAACGCGTTCAGACTTGGCGACAATTTGGTGCAATTAAACTTTCTGCGCCGCCTATGCCTGCAAAATCCTGAACTAGAGATCACGCATTATTACAATCCCGAGCTGTGCAGATTTGAGGAAATCGACGCGCTCCGGTCTGATATTTCACGCCGGCTATTTCTCAAGACGATTGACCAAGCTCCCAAAAACAGCATCGACTCCTGGCGCGGATCCGACGGTTACTGGTACGGCCATCCCGACAGATTGGATTTTGCAAAGTTTCACCTGTGCTGGTTTGAGGAACTGGCCAGCCGGATGGCCGTAAAAAATTCAATACGCAAAACGGAAGATCTCTTGTTTGATTATTGGGCGCTCGAATCGTTCATTCCTATGACCGAAGACTTTGACGTCGTCGTCATCAATTCTCCAGGGCTATCGAATCAATTCACAAATTTCAATAAAGATGACTTCACCGTTTTAATTTCAAAACTTGTCGCAAAAGGCCATCGAGTAATCACAACGGCGCCGACCGAGATTTGTCCTTCTTTTGAAAATAAAAACGTCACTTGGATCGGAGCCACGGCCGCCAAGGCGAAAGCGATCATTGGAACATCCACCGGGCCGAGCTGGCCGTGCCTAAACATTCACAATAAAAACGCCTTTCACCTGCTTTGTGCTGATACCGAAAACGTGATCCTTACTGAACGCGGGCAGATGGCCAGAAGCGCATTTCACGCCATTCATATTTTGGAAGAAGTGGGGCTGCTTTGAAAGCTGAGCTGACAAAAGCTATGGAAACTTTGGCTTGGGATCCGGCCGTCCGGTTCATCGGATACGGCGTGAAGGTGGGCGGTCGAGCCGCTGGCACACTTAACCGCGTTCCTGATTCTCAACTGATCGAGACGCCTGTGGCTGAAAATCTTATGGTTGGAATGGCGACCGGCCTGAGTCTGGCAGGACTGAAGCCCGTCGTTTTTATCGAAAGAATGGATTTTATTCTGAACGCTTTGGACGCAATCGTGAACCATCTAGGAGCTGCGGCCAAAATAAGCTGCGGGCAATTCTATCCGGCCGCCATCATCAGAGTGGTCGTGGGAAATAAAAAGAAGGCACTTTTTACAGGGCCAACGCACACGCAGGACTTTACCCAGGCGATCAGGGGAATGGTGGACTTTCCAGTCATCGATCTTTCACACCCTTCGCAAGTGGCCGGTGAATATAAATTTGCACTTGAGGGACTGAGCTGGGGCCGATCGACCATGCTTGTCGAACGAAAGGACGATTGGTGAAGCAGAACAAATACAGCGACCTGAAAATCTTTTCGTTTCCCGATAAGATCGCCAGCTTCCGGGACGATATTATTACGGCCCCGATCTACGTGCGGATCAAGCCGACGAATATCTGCAATCATGCGTGCCGTTTTTGCGTTTATTCTGATGGCACAACACGGCCTAAAGATCGCCCGGATCTACATCTGCAAGCCGGAATGCACACCAGCATGAACGAACGGGACGTCATACCTACGGCCAAGGCGATGGAACTGATTGAGGATCTTTCCAACATAGGCACCAAGGCCGTAACGTTCAGCGGAGGCGGCGAACCGCTACTGCATAAAGATATTGTTCAAATTATGACTAAGACTGTTTCGTCCGGGCTGGATCTTTCCATCATCACCAACGGCCAACTTCTCGCCGGTGAACGGGCGGAAGTATTGGGCAACGCCAAGTGGGTCAGGATTTCCATGGACTACACCAGCGCTGAACAAATGGCCGCCAGCCGAAACGTGCCGGATCGATCGTTTGATTCGGTCATGCAAAACATAAAAAACTTTTCCAATACAAAAACCGAAAGCTGCGATCTTGGAATCAATTTCATCATCACCCGTTATAATTACGAAGGGCTCGTTCCATTTGCAAAAGAGTTGAAGGAATGCGGGGTGAGCAACGTTCGCTTTTCGCCCGTCTATGTTCAGAACTTTAAGGAATATCACGGTACGATTGCGACCAGGGTGCGTGAACAGCTTGCGGAATGTCAGTCATTCTGTGACGAGGACTTCACGATCAATACGACTTACGATCTGGATAGTCCAAGCAAGTCGCCGCTGCGTCCGTTTCATCGTTGCTTATACGCTCAAGCCGTTTGCGTGGTCGGTGCGGATCTGGATATTTACGCCTGCCACAATACGGCATACGCAAATCACGGCCGGATCGCATCGATGAAGAATCAAACATTCAGTCAGGCATGGTTCGGCGATGAGGCGAAGGCATGGCACAAGAACTTCAACCCCGGCGTGAGCTGCCTGCATGAATGCGCCAATCACGCGAAGGTTGCGCTGTTTGAAAAACTGGCAACCGACAGCCATGACGCCTTTGTATGAATAAACAAGACCTGATCGATTTTGAGTTGCGGATCAAAGCCCTGTTTGAGCAGGGGAAACTGCCTTATCTGATCCACCTTTGCGGCGGAAATGAAGATCAACTGATCGAAATTTATAAAGAAATCCGCCCGGGCGATTGGATCTTTTCAACCCATCGATCGCATTATCACTACCTTTTGGCCCGCGGGGATCCCGACGCACTGGAACAGATGATCAAAGACGGCAGATCCATGTTCGTCTTTGACCGTAAATTAAATTTTTACACATCCAGCGTGCTGGCTGGAACGTGCGGGATAGCGGCCGGAGTCGCGCACACACTCAAAGAACAGGGCAGCGCATCAAAAGTATGGTGCTTTCTAGGCGACGGGGCGGAGGACGAAGGCCACTTTTATGAGGCCGTGAACTATGTCGCCGGCTCCGGCCTGCCTTGCACCTTTATCATCGAAGATAACGATCGGTCAGTCGATACGTCCAAAGCAGCCAGGGGAAAGGCGACAATGACTTGGCCGGATTGCGTCCGGCGCTATTCCTACACGCCAACGTTCCCCCACGGCGGCGCTGGGTGCAAAACGATGGTCACTTTTGATCCATTGATTCGCCCGATCTGGTGACAACAGGGTTTAGAATATGCCAGCCGTCACCATGCTCGATCGCCTAATCGAAGGCGCTTTTCAGGAACTACTTTCCTCCACAGTCACCGGGCAGGACTACCACCTGTCGCACGATCTGACCGAAAACAAGCCGCCATCAATCGTCATTAAAGCAACCATGGGAACCGAGGAACCCGTGCAGGGATCCGGCGTGTTCAGCGTGCCGGTCGAGATCATCCTAGAGCAACGCTATGACGACACGACGCTGGCGGCACACACGCAGAAATGCTCAAAAATCCTTCAGGCGTTTTATGATACCACCAGTCTAACGGCCAGACTCAACGCCACCACAGCGATCGGTGCGGCCCGTTGCTACAACGTAAAACTAGAAAGCAGCGAGGCAGAGGCCGACAATGAAGAACGCAGCATGAAACGAAACTTTAAACTGGCAGTGATTGCATACCCGAACAGCGTGGCGAGTTGACACAAAAAATAGGGCAATATGGCGACCACAATCGGAACTTCAGGCCTTTCTTTCGGAATGAGCGCAGAGAGCGGAATCCTCGTTTCCAACTTCTCTGAAACAAGGAACATCGAGAAAGCGGAAGTCCGCAACGCGTCCGGCGACGTGGTTGCCCTTGCACTCTATAATCAGACCGACGCTCTCAGCTTTTCCGGAACAATCACCGGAACCTATGCCACAACGGCCGGAGCCGTTCTCACCACCCTCGCCAACGCGACAAGCACCGGCGGGAGGATCGTGGTCGAATCCGTGGCCTTCTCGAAAAGCCCTGACGCATTCGTCACGGTCGACGTCAGCGCCACTCGCTACCCCAACATGAGCTAAGCCCGAAAGGGCGGTTCACCTGAGATCCTAAAATGATCGAGAGTTTTTGGGGCACAACGAACATCAAGGTAGCAGCGGCGGTCGCTGCCTATGGAGCAAAGCTACGCCCCATGGATCCAGTCACCAGAATTCAAAAAGAGGACGGACGCGAACAGGTCACGTTCTGGTTTATGGATGGCGGTGGAGGACAGGACGCCAAAGCTGAAATGGAACGCACCTGGGCGGATATGAAAAGCCCGGAGGATGCGTCGATCAGGTTCGTGAGGGCGGCGCTTGAGAACAGAGAGACACTCCTCGGGCTAGTGAAGCGTGCCGAAAAGATTCTATCCATACAAAGAGGCGGGCAGACGCTACTGGTCGCAGAGAAGGCCCGTCCTGAGCTAAAGAAAGCCCTTTTGAGCAGGCTATGAGCGAACAAGACCTAGAGGCGGAACTGAATTCCGCGTTCGTCAGCCCGGATCGATATTTCAAGGATCAACGGCTGGCGCCCTACACCGAAGGCTCCCGCCTTCTACTGCTCCAAGTCCGAGACGACGCCGACAGTTCAATCTACTTTATCTGGTCGTTTCTCTACGTTCATATTCTACTGGCGAAGGATAGGAAAGCGGCGATCCGGCTGGCATGGAATAAGGACGAATTCCGCGAAAAGCTTATGGAGTGGTCGGAGGATATGACGCCAGAGGACAGGGACACTGCTGGGCTTATGGTAGCGGCTATCCTCGGGGAAGCTAACAAGTCGCGGGTGGCGGTCATCCCGGATAAGAAGCCAATCGGCGACCCGGGAAACGCCTGACGCCGGCCGGATGCGCCGCGAGCGTGTTCGTGCTGGCAAAGGAAACAGGATGGGATTTGCAGAAAATTCTGTGGGAAATTCCAATCTGCCTAGTCAACCAGGCCGAACACGTTTTCATGTTCATAAATGGAGTGAAATTGCGCCGGGTGGAAGCGATCACGGGCGACGATCTTCGTGACATAAAGGATTTACTGGGAATATGAAATTAACAATAGAGGAAAAGAATCTCACCAAAGCGCTGGCCTTATGGGGAAAGCTGACGAATGAGGAGGCCGAAATGGAAATGAGAAAATCAGGTCGCGTTCTCGCTTTGCGCCTGACTAACGCAACAGAACCTTTTGGGATGAACGCAAAGGTTAGAAAGACTTCTGAAAAAGCAGTCGAGACGGGCATTTCACAGGTTTATAAAACTGCGAAAATTGCCGGCAAGGAACTGAAAAGCGCAGGAACGCCAAAAGGGAAAACGAAAACACAAAACCCAGAACAAGCCGCCAAGGCATTCCTTCAATCAATTAAAAAAGGCGACTACCATCAATCGGAAGAAATCGTAAGACGGCTTGGCATGAAGCCATATATTTACACGGAAGTCGGATCGTTTGACGGCGGCAAACTCCATCAACTTGCACGGTACGGATCCACACAAAGAGTCCCGAAAAATCAATATGTTCGCATGATTACGCCTACGGGGAGCGAACTAAATAAATACAAAAAACGCAAGATGTCGCATGTAGGAATTGCAAAGGCCGCATGGGCTGAATGCGCCGCTAAATTAGGTGGATTTAGTGGCAAGGGAGTTAAGGGAGTCAAATCCATCACTGAATGGATTCAAAAGCTGATTTCAAAATATGGTCGCGGCACTGTGACTGTGACGGACAAATATGTTGAACTAAAAAATAGCGTCCCATGGATAGGCCGAGCGCTTGGGCCCGGAACGCTCAAGCAGACCCTTGACATCCAGCGAAACACACTAGCAAAAAGCGTGATTGAAATTGTGAAACATAACTCAAAGAAAGCAGGATTTGCCTAATATGGACGCCGTCGCAACAGCAAAGCTCACACTAGAAAAAAGCTTGTTTGAAAGCGGACTAAAACAAGCAGAAGGAGCTGTTGCTAACTTTGCCAAACAGACCGCCGGGCTTTTCGCCGGCGCGTTTGCGTTTGATAAAATTCTAGAAGGATTCTCGTCTGCTATTGAAAAGGGCGACCAGCTTCAAGATTTGGCAAATCGTTTTGGCGTTTCAGCGTCCGCCCTTCAGGAAGTCGGGAACGCCGCGTCGCTGTCCGGGGCAGGCGTTGAAGACGTGGCCAGCGCCATGAATAAACTTGCCGTGAATGCAGGAAAGGCGATCGGCGGAGATGACGCTATGGTCAAAGCATTTGAAGATATTGGGCTTAGCGTCGCAAAACTCCAAGGGATGTCTCCTCAAGATATTTTTTATGCTTTAAGTGAATCCATACAAAACACGGCAAACCCACTTGAAGCGTTTGCCAAGGCTCAAGCTGTGGCCGGTAAAAGTGTGGGAGCTCTAATGGAAACGCTTAGAATGGGGCCGGCGGCCATTCAGGAAATGGGCGACGCGATGGGGATATGGTCGGACGATGAAATCAGTCAACTTGGAGCCGCCTCTGATGCAATCAAGGAATTTCAAAACACTCAAACAATTTGGTTTGGTAAGACGTTAATCGGCATTTCTAGTTTAATTGAAAGATACCAAGATCTGATAGAAGCAATTTATTTGCATATTAGAGCGAATCGAGATGAAAACCTAGACGCCGCTGGCCGTGCTTCTTTGTATGAACAATCAGCCGGGAAAACTGCCGATGTCGTTATGGGCAGAAGCGACATACAAAAGAATGCGTCGAAAGGGACTTCTGCTGTCGCTGATAAGGAAGCAAGCAACGCAACAAAAAAAGCTCAAAAAGAATTTGAGCAGTCAGAAAAAGATGCAGCAAAACAAGAGTTAAAACTTATTGAGGCAAAAATCAAAGGAGAGGAAGACGCTCAAAATCTTGCTAAAAAGTTTGAAGAAGATGCTGCAAAAAAGAAGGAAAAGGCAATTCAAGACGCAGCCGACGATGAGGCAAAATATCAGGAAGAACTTTTTAAGGCTGAAATGGATGCGGCCAAGTTTGAAAGCTCAGAGAAAATTCGCCTTATGCGTTTGCCAAGGGAAACACAGAAAGCCGAAGGCGGAGCCGCCGGGCAACGTTTAGACATTGCGGCCGGACTGGGTGGCGGAGTGGCATCAGAAGTCGCCAAAGCAAGGGCAAAGGCTGAATCCGATCAGAAAAAAATATCAGCTAAACAACTTGAAGAACAAGTTTTGGCCTCAACTTCGGCAACAACTGATAAAGGAGCTCAGAGGACGATGGCCAGCCGCCGTTCCGAGTACATTCAAACTCAGGCAAAGAAAGAAGCCGAAGGAAAGACTACTTTGGACGACATCAACAAAACACTGCAAGACGCCCTGGCGAAGCTGACGTCTGCGCCTTTAGTGAGCTAATATGGCCGTTTCTATTCTTGGCGCATTATCGTCTGGCAGCAAAATCCTGCGGCGTTCCGAATACAGCCGAGAGATCGTTGGTCTGGAAACCCTGACCGAAACCTACACGATCAGGACGGCGGATCGTCAGACTATTCTGCCGCTGAAGGACGTCACGCACTTCGCATTCTCCACGGCATCGACTAAGTTCACCCGAATGGCGGTGGAGACAGCGGCCGTTCGTGAGCAAGACGGCGACATCAGCGAAATGAGCGTCACTTATGTGGGGCTCACCAGCGAGACAAGTCTGCCGCCTGCTCAGATCAAATATATTCCGACAACAGGGGCGGATATATGGGGGCCGCCTGTCGTGATTGAAGTGAGCTTTGTTACCGATCTGACGGAAAGTCAGTTTGCAAGCGGCCAGCTTTCCGCAAGTTTTCCGGTAAATGAACGATTCGGGCCAACATCAAGAATCCCTATGCCTGCTTACATCAACGACACGGCAACTCCGCAGAATCCACGCACCCCAGGAGTGACCGTCAGCAATCTTCAGGGAACCCTGACTTACTTCGGGTACTGCTTGGACAGCTTGGATTCTACCCGCCGCGGTCAGTTCCTTGTCGCTCGGGCTGTGTTTAAAGAGAAGCAGCAAGGGCAGGGCGTGTACGCGTAAGCTATGGCAACCGAAGCCCGCCTAAACGAAATCGATGGCCCGTCCAGACTTGGAAAGGGATTTTTCAATAAGCTAATTCGGCGGATTGAATGCACCAAACCGATCGCTGGCGACAACGTCACCCTAATCGACGTCCCGGACGGGATCCAGATCAGCGTGACAGGCGTGGTCACGGCCGGAGGCGGCGGACTGAATCAAATCACGCTGAACGTATGTTCAAACGGTACTCCTGCCACAATTATAGTTTATGGCCCGGGGGCGGCCACAACCACTACCTAACCTTGACATAGGCGAGGGATAAAATGGGCCAGCAGATCGATCTTTATCTGGATACAGGGGCCAACGCACTGGTGGCGGCAGGATCCGTGAAGAACGGAGTATTCCCGACGCTCACACGCAACGACTCCTACACGCTCCGCGTCCGCTTGCAGGCCCGGGACAGCTCTGGCCTCCTGCGCGACATTGATACCACAGGCGCCAGCCTGAAGCTCGGCATCGGTTATCTAGACGGAAAGCCGACCGACGGCCAGTTCAAGCTCACCACCAGCACCGGCACTTCGACGGCGATCTCTTTCAATGCGACGACAGCACAGGTCGCCACCGCCATCTCAGCGATCGCTGGCAACTGCACAGTGACGACGTACGGATCCGTGACGAACGGAGCGTGGGTGATCACTGCCGTCACCGCCAATACAGCGCTGTCCTTTGGCGGATCGTCTTTCACGCTATTCCCGACAAGCTCCGTGTTGATCAACACTCGGCGCTATCCGGCCGTTTCAGTCAACGCCCAGCAGATCATTCAACTTTCCCGCAATCCTGCCGTGTACAGCGACACGTTCACCGCGGCCAGCACGGCCGGAGTGGTAAGCCTGACGCAGCTTCAGGTCGGATCGTCCGGGACAACGGGAACAAATCAGACCTGGCGGCTTAGCGTTGGCCCGGATGCAGAAGGCGGAAACATCGTTCTTAACTACGGCGCAAACAGCACCACCGGGATCGCCATCGGAGCCACCGCGGCCAGCTTCTCGGAAGCGCTTTCGGCCGTCACTGGCATCGGATCCGGCAACATCAGCGTGCAGGCAGGCAATAATCAGGGCGACTACACGATCAGCTTTGTCCGCAATCTCGGCCAGCAGAACGTCACGACAGCGCTCACTTTGGATGCGTCCGCCGTGGTGTTTGGAAAGTTCTTCCAGACCACCGTGACGATGGCCACGAGCGAACTGGATGAGCTTTACGCTGAAGCAGGAACCAGCACGATCACGCCAAAACTTGAGATCGAGCTGACGCAGTCGGGAACGCCGAAGACAATCTATCAGGGCGACATCACGATCCGCAAAGACGTCATCACCACCGGATCCGCAGTCCCGGCGTCGGCTGCCGGCTACTACACAAAGGCAGAATGCGACGCCTTGTTTGTTGAAGACAGCGCCACGAACGTGGATGCGACCAACCGCAAGCTGTACAACTCTGGCGGATCCGTGTTCCTAGATTGGCAGAATAACACGATCGGGACAGGCGCCACCGTGTTGGATCTATCCGGCACGGCCGTCACTATCACGGACGGATACAACCTAGGACTAGGCACGACCACTGGGACGAAGTTTGGCGTCAGCACGTCGTCGAAGCTGGCGTTCTACGGATCCACCCCGGTCACGCAGCCCAACGGCCCGAACGTCGTGACCAGCCTGATCAATCTTGGCCTGCTGCGAACCGGATCCACGACTTACGGCGTGTTGCCTTTGTCGGTTGAAACACTGACGACGACGGCGTCGCTAGCGTTTGGAGCTGTTGCAGCCAATTCATCCACGTCGATCACCGTCGCTGTCACAGGTGCGTCGATCAATGACGTCGTGCTGATTGGGGCACCTAGCGCAGTCTCTGAAGGACTCGTGTTTTTTGGTCACGTAGTCGCAACCGATCAGGTTCACGTGGATGCGGTGAACGCAACCACCGCCAGCAAGACACAATCCACGCAGACTTTCCGCATCACAGTCATCGGGTACTAGGCCGAAAGGCGAGGGGAGCGAGATCCTGTGGGAAAGGTTTTGTCGGCACAGGGGAGCGGGTGGTTTCCAACTTGCATTACATACGGCGCAGCATCAGATCCCACAAGTTTTGGTTTGGATTGCACGATTGTGCAAGGAATGTCTTTGTATTGGAAAACTAGAAAATGGAGGGTTGATGCTTCTGGTGGTTATAGATTGTATAATTCGCCAGGTGGTCAGCCTGATTTAGTGGCAAGTTATTCTGGCGGCGGAGAAATTGTAGCTGATTATTTACCATCCTATTTTTCAACCGATCGAATTACACCAAGTTCAGAAGAAAATTTATTGTGCTTGGGTGATTATATAAGAGACATGTCGTCGCAAAATATCTTCATTACATTAGATAATGGAACCTTTTCCTGTTTTTTTAATGTATATTTATCCTTTTCTGCTGGATACCTAAATCAAACAAAAGTTAACCCATATTTTGAATTGGATACGGGTGGGAAAATTCAAAATGGAGGGCAAGCAATTACCGAAAAAGTTGGAACCTTGAGGATGAGTTTTGATGGATATGATCTAGATAGTAATTTGTATTATTGGGACAGAGTTCCAGAGGAATACTCGAATGTTGAGGGAAATGTTTTATTTCATTATACCTGCACTGAATACTGGTCATACGGCGGCACCTACGACACAGTCACCGGTAATCCACTTTGACACGCCCTTGCTCCATATATGGCATACGACTTTCAAATTAATCAAGACACATCCCTTAGCGTTGGCGAATATGGTGGCCGCGTAGCAACAGGCACCACGGCCGTCACTGGCAGCTTTCAGGCCATTCAGTTTATCGCCGACGGCCAGTTCACGTCCGTCAGTCAGACCGCCCTTACGGGTGACGCTCTCACCGGCGTGACTTTCCCAGCCGGGTTCGTCGTGTTTGCGGCCGTCACCGCCTTCCAACTGGCCACCGGCAAAGCCATCGCCTACACCCGGGGGAACTAAGCCGTGTATCTCGGCCTCGGTCTGAGATTAGGCTCGGGAACGTTTGCGGGTTACGACGCCGACGCGGCGACTTATTTTGACCGAGCAGGCGTGACTGACGCAACGGCTAAGCAACAGATCAATGCGTTCGTGGTGGGCATAAAAGGACTTGGATTGTGGAACAGCATGGTCTGCTGGCCACTGCGCTCATCGCAGAACAAGGGAAGCGGAACGACTGCTTATTCGTTGGGTGGATTGGGAACTTACAATGCATCATTAAATGCAAGCCCAACATGGAACGCCACTGGAATTACTACAAATGGAACAAGCCAGT
>Ga0209085_1001695_pt1 | contig 13257 bp, 11 predicted proteins | sample C_131016_EF_Meta_FD_187310 | JGI IMG/M metagenome (GOLD analysis project Ga0209085, IMG submission 187310) | Freshwater microbial communities from Lake Croche, Canada to study carbon cycling - C_131016_EF_MetaG (SPAdes) (version 2) | ecosystem: Environmental > Aquatic > Freshwater > Lake...
ACTAGAATTGTCCTGCTGTGTCACCCTGAAGTGACTTAGAATCAACATTAGAACGACCCGTAAAACGAGCCTCTTCCTGTGCTGTAAGTTTCTGTCGTGCACGTTGTGCCGATGCTAAACCGCCAAACACTTCCTGCTCCGCAGTAGCCTGATTGTACTGATCCCCACTGATTTGTGCCAAAGCACTCAATCCTGGGGTCATAGAGGCAATCTGAGCCATTCCAGCCTCAGCACCAACGCCAGTACCCATACCGCCTGCATAGTCCTCATAATGGCTTGTAGGACCCATAGCAAGACCCTGACGGAGTGCAGCAGCACCATACTCAACAGCCTTAGCCTGCTTCGCTACAAGTGGTGCAGCAGCTTCAGGATCAAGTAGGTGGGCAATCATGTGACCGGCATCAAGACCGTACATGTTTTGTAGCGCATCACGGTAGTAAGGGTCAGTGTTGTCTACTGCTTTAGCGGCAGCATCAACACGTTGCTTCAACTGTGTTGCATCAATGTTGTTAGCAATAAAACGTTCAAAGTCGGACTTGTCATCATAGAAACCTTTAGGTAAGCCAGCATTTTGCAGAATAGAACGGTATGTGGATTCGGTAGCCAAGTATTCTTTCGGGGAAAGAACAGGCAGGCCAGCTTTGAGTCGTGCATCATTTGCAGCGAACCGTTGCTTGTACTCTGGAGCATCCTGCAATAGCAGAGACGTAGCGTCTTCCGAATAGCCTTGGTAGATGAACTCGGCAATACGTGCAGCCAAAGAACCAAGACCATAATTTTCAAAAGTTTTAGTCAAATTAGCAATAGCATTTTGTGAAGTAACATCAGTATTTATTGGTGTTGATTTTGATGCGCTAGAACCAACAGTATCTCTTGCAATCATTTAACTCACCAGTCCAAAGTCAAAAAGAATCTTGCGGGCAGTAGAATCAACAGTGTCACGTGCGTTCTTAGTCGAAGCCCAACGAGGATCTTTGCGAAGGCTAGTCTCAAACTGCCACAGTGGTACAGCAGTCTGCTTGCCAGTCTGGTCAACATTCGTTAAAGCCTTGTTGATAGTTTGGTCATTCAGGCCAATGTTTCCATCTGGAATTTCAAGGATACGAGACATGCTATTTATGTATGGTGAAGCAATCGCCTTGACAGTCATGCCTTTATCAATCTGGTCAGCTGCCCAAGAATACCTTGTTTTAGCAATGTCACTAATCTGCTTCTTCCAACCGTTAAGGTTGCCGTCACCATGAAGAATGTTTTGTGCAGCATTCGTGTACCACACATCATCATGTTGAACACCCATGTCTGCGCCATGAGCCTTCAAAGCGTCAATAGCGGTAAGTGCTTCACCAGTAGTGCCAGTGATAATTCCCGTACCAACAATGTGCTTTTTGAGCATGGAAGTATCAATACGGCTTGATGAACCGGCAGAAAGATACAATGCTTGCTTTGCAAGGCCAGCAACTTGATTATCGGTAAGGTTGACACCAGTATCCATAGCGGTGCTACGCACAAGTTGTGATGCAAGATTGGTTTCATGTGCCCATGAAGGTGGGTCAGTTTTTTCTGCACCATAGGCTACACGCCAAGCATCATTATGGGCCAAATACCATTTAGTGTTGTAAAACTTTGCTTTAAAGTCTTCAGCAGACATTTTGGTTGCAACAGCCTGATTAAACAAAGCTTTAAGTTCAGGAACACTATCGACCATACCGGCCTGAACACCGTAATCTTTAGCCCAATCAGCTTTGCTCTTATCTTTTTCAGGAGCAGCAGCAGGTGCATTAACTGTGACATAAGTATTACCACCAGCAGCACCAGTACCACCACTGACAGGAGCAGGAGGAGTCTTGCCAGCACCCTTAGGTGTAGTCACTAAAGACTTGGGTGGAGGAATGGTCACACCATCTTTATTGACAGCGGCAACAATATGCTTATTTTTGTCAACAGTGTACTGCTCACCATTCTTACCAAAAATAACAGCAGAACCATCTTTAAGGGTGTATGCAGTGCCAGCAGAATTTTTGCTGACCTTAGTCAAATTGCCCGTACCAGACTTAGTGAAATCAAAACCAACATGCTTGGTCTGGTCAGGAGTGACAGCATGGGTCGAATCATGCAACTCTGTTTCAGCTTTAACTAAAGCAACATGGTTAGTGTGCAAAGCGTGACCGGCATCCTGCCAAGCCTTGTATGTATCCTCGCTAGGGTTAGAAATCCAATCCTTAACAGCAGACTCGTAATTAGTCTTAGCACCCTCAGCAGACTGTGACCAGTCAGAAAGATTCTGTTTCGCTAACTCACGGTTCCAAACACCTTTAGCAGCATCCCAGGCAGTAATGAAAGGATTGCGTGGAGTCTGAACACCATACTTTACCTTGGCGGCATTAGCAGACTCTTGAAGATTCTTAGCAACATCAACAGGGGAACCGCCAGCCCAACGCTGACCGCCACCCATGTTATGTTCTTTATCTTGCTTCTTCTTGGCAGCAGCTTTAGCGGCCTGTTGTTTCTTTAACTCTGCAAGAAGTCTAGGATCATTAGGGTCAGTAATTGGCTTAGTTTCAGTCATTAGACACTACCTCCCATAGGACCCTGCAAAGCAGACAGCATTGCATCAAAATACGTTGTGGCCTTCTGGTAACCTTCATACTCAGGGTTTTGTTCAGCAATGTTTTCTGCCAACATTGATGGGTCAGTACCACCAGTAGTAGTGGTTGAAATGGAATTGCCACCAACCCCATAATGGGTAGAGGTAGTTGAAGGGTTCTGACCGGCGTTGAACGAAGTCATAAACGCATCAAGTTCTTGCGAAGAAGGTGCACGACCAATAGCGTTCTGGAACGCCTGCAAAGCATAAGCCTGGGCTTCTTCATGCGTGTACTGCTTGACGCTAGTTTGTGTAACAGTACGTGCAGCAGAAGGACCCTTGGTCTTACTAGGGCCTTTAGGAACTAATGGTGCTGGAGTGTAATCACTCATTAACTCAATCTCCTAAATACGCCATTGATAATAGTAGTCAAACGTGGATCATCTAAAGATTTCTGCTTCAAATACGCTTGCCAATTATCGTTTTCTTCAGTCAAAGTAGTTTCAGTACGGTAGCCACGAATAATGTTTTTAGTTTCCTCATGCTTTTTGTAGCTTTGCATAAGGTCATAAACAAGTTTTGACTGCTCATTTTGTGGTGCTTGATTTGTGCTAAACAAATGATTTAAATCATCAACAGCTTTAACAGCAATGTTGCGCTTCTCAGGTGACATAAAGTCATCAGCCCAAATAGGGTTAGCCAACTTGTAATCATTCACGTAGGAACGCCAAGATTTATTCTCTGCATTAACTTGGTTAACGTTGTCACCAGCATCAGCAATGGCTTTATCGTGCACATCTTTAGCATCGTAATAACCATTGTTGCCGGCATTGACATAGATAGAATCCATGAACTCTTGAGGTGTACGTCGACCACGCAAGTGCATCTTTAACACTTCATCATAGATAGCCTGCTTGTCACCTGCACCACCAGCGTTCTGTGGCAGAAGGAAAGCCGCACCAACAGCACGGTCAGACTTTAACAAAGCCTCATTAGACTGCATCCAGTCCATAGCCTCATTAGTGTAAGCCATGTTCGCACCCTTAATAGTTGCCTCTGAACGGGCAACAGTGTACGAGATAGCCTTATCGCCATGATTACCAAGGAACTCTTGCAAAGCAGCAGGATAATCATTCTTTGATTGAACCAGTTTGTAGAACTCGTCACGCAAACCAGGGTCTTCCTGTGACAACTGTGGAGACAAAGGTGAAATAGAACCAAGAATACCCTTCATCACAAGGATGCTACGGGCATTATTTTTGATACGATCAATAAACTCTTGACGCTCCGTAGGAGAAGCATTAGGTCCAGGTAACTGGTTGTGGTAGTTAGCCGCAGCCATAGCCGACAGCATTGCACTATGGAAAGTAGAATCCTGCTCATTAGCGTTCAAAGCTTTAAACCATGCACGTGCCGGTGCAGACGGAATCAACGTATCAATAGCAGTAGCACCAAAACCACGTGAACCAATAACATTCTTTACAGGACGGGCAAGTTGAGGGAAAAACGAAGTAAGCGTATTTCCTGCAAGATTCACAAACGGTGAAGTACCATGTGCATCAAACTCAGGCAACACAGTCTTCAAAGACTGAGTGTCACCCTTAATAGTCAAAGGCAAATTACCGACAACTGGCAAACCTAATGCAGCAGCAGCGTTCATAACGCCAGCACCAAGTTCACCAACAAACGGCAACGTCACAAACTTGTTACCCTGATCATCAACTTGAATAAAGCCAGGGTCATTCATACCCTGCTCGATTAGTTGATATTCACGCAATGCTTGTGGATTATCTGCACCAAGTTTAATGTAACGCTTAATGGCCTGCTCTTGAGCAAAATAGAACGGCAGGAAGTTGCGGGCTAGTGTAGAAAATTGTGTACGCAAAGCAATATTGTGGATTTGTGGAAGCATGGCATGCGTTGCACGGGTCATAGCAAAACGTAACGCAGTTTCTTCACTGATTTTTCCAGCTTCAACCATAGGCTTGTAGAACGCCATAGATTCTTTAGTGTGCAGGAAGAACAATGGCTGACGTGACAAGTTACCTACGATAGGGTCAATAACTTTTTTGAAACCACCCTGAATAATGCGGTTCATTACATTAGGGCCAATGTAGTTTTCCAACTCTGGACCAATAATAGCTTTAGGTTTAGCGGCAGAATCAATTTTTGTTAACTGTGTTAAATTAACTTTTGCTTTACCAGCAATGGCTTTAGCAAAAGCCTCATGGAATGTACCATCAACACCAGTAAGCGTGTTACGCATGTCATCTGCACGTTGGAACGCAAACTCAGAAGCGTCCTGATTCTTGTAGCGTGACAAGATGTTACGTTCGTTAACGTACAAGTCTGCATCTGGAGGCAATGGTGTACCGGTATGGTAGTCAATGCCTTGGATACGTGCCTCTTCAAGGCGAGCAACCTCAGCCCAAGCCTCATCCTGTGACTTGCCAGACTTTAACAGACGCAAAGCGTCGGCAGTCATCATGCGCTGAGAAATGTTTTGTGAAGCCTTCTGCAACTGTAAAGCCCAATGAATGTCAAAATGGTCATTATGTGCAGAATAAGAAGTGAACTTGCCATCAGGACTTTCAACTTTAGCCCGCTTGACACGCTGACCAAGTAAATCCATCAGTTGACGTTGCTTCTCAATAAAGTCCTGATCAGTGCCATGACCTGCCATAGTTGCACCAGAAGCCATGTGACCGTTAGTAGCAATAGCAATCTGTGACGCTAATTCAACATCATCATCGTCAGCAAGGGCAGATAAACGCTTAGCGGTAGACTTACGTACACGAGCACCAGCAACTTTACCGGCTTCTCTTTCAAGATAATCTTTCATGCTAGTACCAGCAGAAAGAGCCAACATAGCGTTAGACATGATGTGTTCGTCTTCACCAGCAGCAAGCTTGTAATTCATTTTTGCTGCTGCACCAGCAACCTTAGACTTAACAACCTCAACAGTTCCATTACGGATAAATGTTGGGATAAGTTCAGAAGCAGCAATACGCAAACCAAAACCAGCAGTCAACAAAGCAAATGGCTTAAAAATGCTGTCAGTCCAGTTTTTTGCCACAAACTCGTCAACATGGCCGTAAGTTTTACCAGCAGCACCCATGCTACGCATAGCAAGTTTTACTTGACGAAAATCAGGGTATGCCCACATACCTGCATGGTGCGTATGTAAACCAGCAGCATGCGTAGAGTCAGCATTGCGAACTAAAGAAACATCATCGCCCTGCTGGAAACCATGACCGTAAGTTTGAGAACCAATAGTTCCCTCACCCTTCATGTGCATGTGGTCAATCATGTCTTCAACAAGATGCGAATCATTAGGTAGACCAGCAGCTTTAAACATTGAATGAATACCATCAACATAGACACGTCGGGCAGTAGCCAAATCACCTGCACCAATAGCGTCAGCAAAGTCGCTAGTAACTTCACGTGCTAAACGATCACCCATAGAGAAACGCATAACACGGTAAACACCTTGCAATGAGCCAACATCGGAAGGGTTAAATTGTTTAGTCGACAAATCTAGAGTGCCAGAATCAATAGCGTAAGGCTGGTAGCCAGAAAAAGTACGAGTCTTTTTGGCAACTGCTGAAGCATACGCTTCTTTACTTAATGGACGAAATGCTAAAGGCATAATCCATTTTTCTGCACCAAGGTCATCTACACCTTTGCGTGGAATAAAAAAGTTTGCAGCATTACGGTAATCGTAAGCAGTATCATCAAGTGTTTCCGCAAAAGGTTGACGCAACTTTTCTGAAGTTTTACCAAGAACTGCACGTGCAACACTACGCGAAGGCAACACGGGTGTACCGGCAATAGCAGACTGTGCCATAAGGTCTGAACGGAACTGTGTTTCCAAAAATGCTTTATGTAAACTTTCAACAGTTTCTTCACGCGTAGCACCAAATGCTTTAGCGGCACTATTGACTTTACCTAGACGGTCAGCACTGCCCGTAAGTTCAGGAAACTTAGCAACAATGTCACCAGCATCCATACCAACAAGTTGCTCCAAAGCACGATGGTATTGACGGCCAGCAGTAAAAGATGCAGAATTAGCGTTCAAGCCAGCTTGAAAAACTTTTTCTGCCTGGTCAGCATTGTACAGTCGAAGACTGTTACGTTCCAAAAAGTTTTGCATACCGACAGAGCGGAAAGCCCAAGGCACACGCTTACCGCTTTGTGCAAGCCAATCGCCCGACTTAGTGACTTTAGAAATAGCACCAAGTTTCATGATTGGATCAAGATAAATGTCCATACCGGCATCTACAGCACCAGAAACAAACTTGCCCCAGCCTTTATCCGTATTGCCATGTGCGCCCAGAAGGTTAGCAACGTCACGGCCCATAGAAACTTTGTACTTTTCGTTCTCTGAATCGGCGTAAGAATCACGGTACTCGTCAAGGTTGCCACCAATTTTACGCAAACCCATGCCAACAAGGTCAGCACCAGCAACGCCACCTAAAGGGCCACCAATAAGAGTGCCAATAGTTGCACCGCCAGCAACAGCAAGAGTGGCAAGAGTGCCAGTAAAAATACCGTGACGGGTATACAACGAATGAATGTACTTGTAGTCACGTTGCACTTCATGCAAAGGCTTAGATAAAGACTCTAAAGCAGACGTTGCACCATGAACTAAACCGTCATACCAATGGGTAGGGTTAGCGTTCTCGGCAGCATAATCTTGTGCAGCTTGCTGAACACCAGACATAGTAGCAGCGTGAGAAACAACAGGTGCAGTATGTACAGGATTGGGTGACTTCACCACATCAGAAGCAAGAGCAGGAGAATTTTTTAGGTGAGGATTATCTGTCAACGCTTGGTTGATAAGATCATTAAGGCTATCGTTAGGCAACTAGAACCCACCATTAAACCGTGCAGCCAAAGACTTTAAAGCAGGAGAAGCATCACTGTTACGGGCAAGAGCCTGAATGTAATCTTTAGTATTCTTGTACGATGCCACTTCAGGTGACTGCAAACCTAAAGAAGCCATACCGGGACCAGGACCTGCATCAACACCGTGAGTGACAGGACGGTCAGGGAACTGGTCGGGAGCATCTAAAGGAACAATAGGCATAGGTTCAGATGCAGGCTGTGCCTGCTGTTGCTGACCTGCCTGAGCAATCTGTGACGCAGAGGCAGGAGAAGGATTAGATGTTGCTTCCATAGGAGCAGCCATTTGTGTGGCCATCATCTCATTCCCCTGCCCATACGGTAAACCAGAAATGTATCTAGCTGCTTGCTTGTCTGCTGGACCACCATCGGTACGTTGGGATAAAGACCCTGGGCCTGAAACTGGTGCTGGACTTGTAGGGCGTTGATAGCCACCTTTGCCTGCCATGAGTTTACCTGCCTGTATGTTTTAAACCGAATAGATTGTCACCGCATCCAAGACTGCTAGAGTCTGGACAGTTATTTAATTAGAACTTCTGCGACTTGCCGACAGTGCCAGTACCGCCAACACCACCAGGTGCATAGCCGAACTGAATCTCTGACTTGCCAGGCTTACGAACACCAGAAGGTGTACCTGACTTGCGAGTTGGTTGCATGTAAGCACTGCCAGCAGAACCCTGCGTGGCTGGCTTATTCTTTGATCCGAAAGCCATAACTTTCTCCTTTTATCCTGCTGGACTCATTCTTGCAACGGATGCTGCAAGGGTTGGGTTTCCTCGCGAGTTTAGACCCGCAAGAAGCTGTTGAACGGCAGGACGGCCACCAGGACCCATACCTGCCTGACCGGGAACTACCGTAGGTGGAAGACCCGTACGAGGATTTAACTCTGTACTCTGCTGTCCACCACCCTGAGCCATCATCGCAGCCTCTTCAGGGCTACCCGGTGCAGGAGCAGGAGGTGGTTCAGGTGGTGCAAATGCTTCAGTCACAATGTCTTCAAGGGTACGGCCTTTAGAACGACCAGCAATAATAGCTGCAAGTTTAGACAAAATCTCACCAGGATCCCCACCATTCTGTGCAAGAATAGGAATAGCCTGTGCATAACCAGAAACTGCCTGAATCAGCGCATCGCGCATCTTTTCAATTTCAATTTTTTGTTCTTCCATCGTGACATTAACTTCCCAAGGCATCTGCCTGCGCAAGAAGTCACGGCTAATCAACTGGTCTCCGCGAGCCTGCAAACCAAACACAAGAGCCTGATTAGGGTTAAGACCAGCCATTATACCATAAGTTACGTCAACAATATGCTCACCAGCAATGTCTTTGCTAGGAGTGTACGTAATCTCATATGGCGAACCAGCATCAACACCACGAACAGTCTTTTCCGTGTTACCAAAAACTGCTTCATCAATCATGAAACAAATTTCCATAACGTCACGGAACGAGCCAGCAAGCACATTGTGTGCAGTCTTAACCTGTGTATCAAAACCGCCCATGAGGGCTTCGACACCACGACCAGTAACAATAGAACCAGACTGCTGACCTAGACGGCCCTCAGGATAACGTGCACCGACACGAAGTTCCTGATCAAGCGCAGCAGATTCTTGGAACAAACCGGGTGGAACGTCAAGATTAACGCGACGAATCTTTTCAGGCTGTGCTGAACGGATAGTCGAATCGGGACCAATCTCAAGTACGTTAACGTCAGCAGGTAAAGCAAACGGAGCCTGTACAGACTTTTGTGCAGCCTCAAGACTTAATGTCGCAAAGCGACTACGTGCAACCTGAACCCACAACACATCATCAAACTGGCCACGCATAGTTTCATGCGAATCAATACCAGGACGAACAGCACAAACCACCATGATTTTACCAATAGGGTTCTTAGACTTTGCCAAAACAAAGTCCTTGCGTTCAGGAAGAAACAGCACAGTCTGGTCAGCATCATGGTAGCGAATCAAATCAAGCTGGGCGTTCTGCCCACCCTCACGATAACGACCACGAATAACAGACTCGTGCTCAGGGAACTCCATGCACAAATCTTCAACAGTCTTCAAATAACGCTTAGTGTAAGACTTCAAATGACCAAAACGGTCAAACTCAGGATACGAACTGTACGGATCATCAACACGAATAATCGGTGTCTTCTTTTCGTAATCAATCTCAACAACGAAAGGAACCATGCCGTACGTGATGTAGCGGTCTGCACCAGTAAACATGTTGGTTTGCAAACGTGACTGGTCACGATAGCCAGCAACAATCATCGTACGCTTATCTGCACGTTGTCTAGCACGGTCAGACACCACATTAGTGGCATTACAGTTAAACGCTGGTAGAGGTGCAATAACTTCAGCCACATCGCGAGCAGCAATGTCAATAAAGTTAGCCACCATAGGCTTCGGATAGTCATCAGGGAACAAACCAGGAAACACTTTATTGATGTTGCCACGACGTACTTCACGTACATCAGCCCAACGCTGGTCACGTTCAGTAGACTCACGGCGCAAATAGCGTACGCGAGTTGAGATTTCCTCAACACTTCTAGCCATTAGTAGCCTCCTGCAACCATTTTTTGTCTTCTAGCAAATTCTTCCAAATCAACAACCTGACGCTTAGCCAAATCGTGCGGTGTAGCAAACGGATTCCTCACCCACGTCTCACCAAAACGACCAGCAGTATTCACATAATCCCTGATCTGTGTCTCCACAAACCACAAAGCCATAGGCCCATCCTGCTTATTCTTAGTACCAGGAGACCACGTAACAAGCTGCTCAATCAGAGCCTTAACACCCTCATTGTCAGTACGAGGCAACTCAAGAAGGCTCGTACCCTTCATGTGCTTACCGTGCTGGTCAGTTTGCCCAAACAAAGGACCCATCGAAGCGACACCATACTCAAGGTCCATCTTGTTAGAACCCGTGTAGTGGCTAATCAGACGGACACCACGCGAAGCAAGAAAAGAGTTAATCTGCTCATCCTGCGTCAAAAACAACTGGAAAGCGTTCTTCTCAATAACCCACGCCTGAGGCTTATACCTGTCAGTCCACGACATGATAAGTTCACGAATACGTGCAGGTGTTGGGGCCGGCATACGGGACGCATCAAGCAGATACCGTTTTTTCGTCGCACGATCAGCCGACACCACAACACCAAACGTGTCACCCGACATGGCAGGATCTAGACCGCAAACAGTATAGAACCCGTCAATGTTGTCGGGATGACCGGCAGCACCAGGAAGAAGAGGACCACAAGCCCTCATGCCATTCACCGAACCCCTCACGGCTTCAGGTGAAAACACAGCTTCAGACTCAACGTCTTGCTGCTGATAAACCATAGCCCACGTTTTAGGGTCAAGCACACCACGACGCTTACGCAGATTAGTGCCATCCCAACGCGGGAACAAACCATCACTGTCAGGCTCAATAGGATCATTAGCCCAAGGGCGGTCAGACCTAGGCCACAGAGTCACCCAATCGGCAGGATCATCATGGAACTCAAGAACAGCCGGCATAGCCAAATAAGTCCAAGGAGAACCATTATCAGGATACCTATCAGGGTTCCGAATTTCACGATACAAATCAACAGGGTCCACGCGCGTACCCACGATAAGAATTTTACCCGTCGGTCCGACACGTGTCAGGACTTCTTGCTGTATCCAGCGTATTTGTTTCTCGTGCTCTCCAGCGTTGGAGAGCGTGATGGTATCGTCAAGAATAATGAGGTCTGCACGTGCACCGTAGATTTGGCCACCGATACCCAACGCTTGTAAAGTAGGGTCTTTTTCACCGGAGTCGCGTTCTAGGTAGATGGAGTCGGAAGTCCATTTGTCGGCGGTGGCCTTGAAACCGTCAGCGGGAGCATAGCGACGCTGAAGTTCCATGTAGCTTGGTGACGTTAAACGTTGCTTCACGGCGTAAAGGAACTCTTTGGCCATTTCGCGCGTCTTAGACACAACCTTGATACGAATGTTCGGGTCGGTACAGATACGGTATGTTACGTAGTCGATACTGACAGTCATGGACTTGGCATGCTCTGGCGGCATGTTGACCAGCACGTACTGCGGAATACCAGCCTCGTACGTCATTGACGGGTGAACCCAGGAAGGTTCCCGGTTCTCAATAAGATCAATAACATTCAACTGGTGGTCAAACGTTTCCGAGTTTAAAAACTCGCGGCGAAAATCCGCGAAGCCAATACTTTTATCTTCATCAGCAATGTGCCCCTTACGGGCCTGCACTGCACGAAGAAGTTTAACCTTACGGTCAAAATCAGGATCAGACTTCAAATAGTAGTAATAAGTCTTCTCCGACTTATTCACACCGGCACAAGCATCCGCAACCGAAAAGCCATCCTGCAACAGCTCAAGCAAACGAACTTTCGCCGAATCGGCCGACATAGTACCTACAGTGCGGTGCTGAGAATTTCTCTTCGGTGCAGCCATAATTATTCCCCTCGGCTCGACCCCAAGGAGAAGCCGACATTAGTAGTAGCCTTGGGTAACACACTTAGTAGTGCCCTAGGCACAAAACAAGCCCCAAAAAACCTAACTGTCCCCACCAGTAAACCAACCAGTTCGTTCCGCCGCAGGCTCCACGAACCGCAGTGCAAACGCAGGTTCGGGCACTTCTGTGTACGAAGTACCCTCACTACTATTAAGGAGGGATATTGCATGCTTTATCCCGCACTTTACAAAAATAATTTATGTGACATACATCACACTACAAAAAACCCTTTATTTACAAGCACTTTACAGGCCCCCACTTTAAAAAAAATTGTTGACTGGATAGTACTGTACACCCTCGCCGCGTAGTTAAAACCCCCTGGTCGTTGGTGCAGCTGTGCCAGGTGGTACAGTGTGGCAGTGCTTTATTGCCAGTGTGTAGCAGTGCAGACAGTGCCGACAGTGCAGGACAGTAACGCGACAGTAACGGCAGTGTGTGGGTGAGGGTAGGTGACCCGTGTCTATCCCGTAGAGATTAGACAGTAGGCAGGTGCATGGTGCAGGGTGTAGGTGCAGGGTTCATGCAGTAGGTGTGCAGTGTTGAAAGATTTTAAAATTGTTTTGTGTGTATGTGTTGACATGTTTTGAAATGTGTGCGCACAATTGGTTATGGGCAAATTGCTCCGCCGATTAGATAGGAAAATGGTTATGTGTAAGGGATGTACTGAGGCCGATCAATTCGGCAAGTTTGCGGACATGGATGCGGCAGATATTGCGCAAGCGCGCGCCGGCATTGCGTTAGTTATTCGGCAGTATGGCCTAGATCTAGGCGATAGTAGCGTGTTGTTAGTTGCGAGTGACTATATCAAATTCTTGCAAGGTTATGACACGTGCGCCGGCGAATTTACGCCGCGTGAATGGGTTCAGATTAAGTTGCAGCAGTATGGCGGGGATCTGTCCTCATATGTTGCAGTGTTAGCGGGTGCATGATGGTTAGTTTTCCTACTTACTTGCAGGAGCTAGGCGTGTCACTCGCCGTTATTGTTGTGTTCGCGGTTGTGTCAGATCTTGCCGGCATGAATGAAAGCTTGCGCCGTGAATGTTTGAAAATGTTGTGGCTATTTCCTATTGTTATTGTGACGTTCATAATAATGAACGCGGCACTGTTACTTGTAGCGGGATAGTGTCTATGTGTGGCCTAGCGCGTACGTGTTGACACGTTAGGCCGTGCAGGGATACTATCCCTATGTAAGACAAATAACGCCTACGCCGTAGGCACTTGATTAGATAGGAACTAATTATGAATAACAAAACATTAGCACCGGTG
>Ga0209085_1001696_pt1 | contig 13256 bp, 11 predicted proteins | sample C_131016_EF_Meta_FD_187310 | JGI IMG/M metagenome (GOLD analysis project Ga0209085, IMG submission 187310) | Freshwater microbial communities from Lake Croche, Canada to study carbon cycling - C_131016_EF_MetaG (SPAdes) (version 2) | ecosystem: Environmental > Aquatic > Freshwater > Lake...
TATAAAATGATCACTTTTACCACAATTCATACACAAATCAATAGCACCAAAAATTTCTCTTTTTAAAGCGACAATTTGATAGTCATCTAATACATTTTGACAATAACTACCGCCCCTTACCTTATCGATTCCATACATTGCCATGAATTCTTTGACATATCTATCTTCATCAAAATCACTTGCATTTTCTATTATTTTCAAAATACAAATAGGTTCATGAATAGTAGTCCAAGTAGCACCATTACCTTCTAAATGATCAATAAATCTTTTTTCTGGATCATTAGATTTACCAACATAGAAGCAATTATCTTTTAATTCTAGAATATATATATTTATTGGCATTTATGATAAATAAATAGATTGGAGAATAAGATTAATTACATTTCAAATTTTAATAATAATTGAAACATAAACAATAAAATATTGATTTTTCTTTATACAAACTACTAATACAATAATGAAATAATAAAAAATGGATAATAATATTAAAGACATTTTTAATGAATTTAAACCAAAACAAATAAATAAGGGAGATATTGATTTCGCTTTTGGATACTATAATGAATTAAAAGTATCACCAGATAAAAGTTGTTGGCAGAAATTAATAGATAAAAAATCAACACATTATAGAAGATTTATAATAGAAGAACAATTAAAATATATAAAACAAAGTTGCGAAATGTATCAATTTGAATATACATTTGATAGTAAAAAATATGATGGTATATCTAATTTAATGTTTGAAGTACTCAATCCGTATGTATATTTTGATAGTAGTATATATATTGAAGAAAAACTAATTTTTAAATTAAATAATGATATGTATAAAAAAATAAAAACAATATATCCTGAAACAGAAAAATACACAAAAAATAAATTTATACCTTTACAATGGTTTATGATGTTTGATAATATGCTTCCAATAATAAGAGATGATATAAAAATAGTGATATATACTTTAAATAAAGAAAATATAATGATAACATTTGAAGCAACAAAATTATCAAATGAAGAAGCAAAAAAAAATAAATTATGTGCAATACAAATACCAATAATGCAAATAGTAGAAAAAAACTGTAAATATAAATTTGATGATATTGAACAAATTCCTACCATGTGTATTATAATAGAAAAGGAGGGAACAAATATTATTGAAGTAAAAGTATCAGAAGAGGAAGCAGAATATAATAGAAAACATATGACATTAGAAGAGAAATCTGATATATTTGATGATCCTACTATAAAGTATATACAAGATAAAAGTAAAAATGAATATTATCTTAATGATATAAAATTCATCTCTGGATCAAATCCAATTAATACTACTATTAATAAAGTTATAGATAATAATGATTATTTATATTTAATAACAAAACCGATTGTAAATAGAACTATTTTCACTTATAGTGGTCTATTATATCCTACTAAAGATTGGAAAATAATATCATCTGTTAATTTTGAAACATATCCAACAATTTTATACATATATCATAATATATTGTGGATAGATGCTGGTTTAACATATTATGATAGTTATAAAACAGGTATTGATATTAATACTTTATCAAATTATCCATTAGTAAAACAAAATGAAACTACTTTTACAGAAGGATTTTGGTATGATGATAGAGATTTTTTTAAAGATGATTTTACTAATTTACCGTATCCAAAGGAATCAACAAATGAAATAGATATTGAATTTATAGAAAAATATAAAAAAGTAGTTGAAAAATGTGATTATTTTAGTTATATGGGAAATTCTATTTGTAGATTATGTAAACAAGATAATGGCAATAATGAGTATGAAATAGTGGAAGATGATATTAAATATATATTTCCAGAAGGAATTCTACATTATTATGAAAATCATAATATAAAACCATCAAATGAATTCAAAAAAGTAATAATGGAATTTAATTTAGATAATAAAAAAGAAGGTGTATCATTAGGTGCTAAAATATCTTCTATTTAATTTATTTTGATGTCTAATTTGGAATCTTTAAATAATTTGCTAGAATAAAAAAATAAATTTATACCTTTGCAATGGTTTATGATGTTTGATAATATGCTTCCAATAATGCAAATAGTAGAAAAAAACTGTAAATATAATTTTGATGATATTGAACAAATACCTACCATGTGTATTATTTTACTGTTTAATTTGGAACTTTAATACTTTTTTATAAGATAAAAATTGAATAATAAAATATATTGAAATCCGTAATATAACTAATACATATAAAAGATACAATAAAAAATGCAATCATTACTTATTCACAATTCTCATAAATTTATCAAAATTGCAATTGGTACTGCGGGTGTTGGAGCAATTGGCGGTATTGGATATCTGACATATGTTGCAAATCGTGATAAATATTCAGATAAATATTCAGATAAGTATCCAGACAACAGGCCCGTCGTATTTTCTGACCGTACAAAACAACGTCTCCAAGCAACCTTCGGATATATTGGTGAAGGTATTGGCGTAACTGCAATTGTTGCAACTTGTGTATTTCGTTCTCAACGATTTCAAAATACTTTATTGCCTATGATTGAAAGACATCCAATTGCTGCATTTTGTGGATTAGTTGGATTGACAGTTACAACATTATTTGGAACAATGACAACAAATAAAGATAATATAATACAAAAACAAGCGTTATATATTGCATTTTGTTCATCAATTGGATTAACATTGGCACCGGTTGGAATAATTGGAGGACCATTGGTTTTACGTGCAGCTGCATATACAGGTGCATTAACTGGTGGCCTTGCATTAATTTCTGCAAATAGTCCATCTAAACAATTTTTAACATGGGCAGCACCTTTATCAGCAGGTCTTAGTGTTATTGTGGCTGCATCAATTGGATCCTTATTTTTCCCTGTATCTAGTGCAGCATTTTCAGCATTGCATTCAGTCAGTATATATGGTGGATTGATTGTATTTACAGGTTTAGTTATGGTAGATACACAAAAAATAATTAAAGATGCAGAAGATATGGATGATAATAATTTTGATCCAATTAATTCTGGTTTATTGTTATATTTGGATTCAATTAATCTTTTTATTAGAATTGCCGAAGTACTTGCCAAGAATCAATCAAAAAAGAAATAAAAATCAATGAATGTAATATAATAAAAATATTAATGTATACCAATATGTTATAAAACAGGTATTGATATTAATACTTTATCAAATTACCCATTAGATAATAAAAAAGAAGGTGTATTATTAGGTACTAAAATATCTTCTATTTAATTTATTTTGATGTCTAATTTGAAATCTTTAAATAATTCGCCAGAATAAAAAAATTAACAGACAGAATCAAGTTCGTAAACACTATAATCATCATTCTCCTCTTCATTATTTTCCTCTTCATCATTATCCTTTATTTCTTCAAGTTCTATCGATACATACGGCATATAAGCGAATGGAGCAAATGGTATAGATTTAATATTATAACAAATATCACATTCATCATCATTAACAATATGTGAACATGTATCATAATATTCATCATTATTAACAAGTTGAAATGCTTCATTAATATAATAATATCTTACAATCATACCATTTAAATAGTTAATAGAGCTATCTATTTGAAAATATCCGATATTATGAGTATCTTTATTAAATGTAATCAAAGAGCAATCAGAATTAACATAATATAGTGTTTCATCTGATTTTTCACTATACAAATTTTCATTTATTTTAGAAGCAATATAATTATGCAATGCATATATAAGCTTATATTGCATATTATTCTGAAATTCAGAATCATCTTCTTTAATAGTATCAAACTTACTATTATATAACTTAAATGGATTCTGAATCCCAAATGCTTTAATACCATATTCATCTATTTCATAATCATCAAGAGACCTATAATGAAATTTATCATAATAACTTTCTCCCCTGACTGGCTGGAACTCATCATCCGTTTTTACATCATCTGGAAAATATCCATAATTATGTTCAAACTCACAGGACGTTCCAGACACATCGGGGGAGATTGACATAATATTAGTATGAAAACTTTCTATAAATAAATAATACAGTATATTTAATATTTCAATTTTTTGCTAAAAAATTGAAATAAATAATAATTAGTACTTTCTTAATATAAATTAATTATAAAATACATAATCAATGGATTTCGATTTTGATTCTGTATTATCTTCAATACCTGAACTTGATGAAGTAACAAAGCAAATGAATAGTAAAATTCAAGATATTATTGATGCATATTTTTTACAAACAGGTAAATTTGTAACAATACGTGGAAATATTGATAGTAAAAAGAATACTAATACAGAATTTACTTTACATGGTGGTCCAAAACCAGAAATAATATGTAGACTTACAATATGTAGAAATTTACAAAAAAGAATTGATCAAAAAATAGATAGTTATAATGAAGGTAATTTAAAACCTCTTAATGAAAGAAGTTCAAATCATGATAAATTTTATACATCTCAAATTAAAAACGCAGAATATCATCTTCAAATGGCAAAAGATCTATTTAAAGATATGAAAAATTATATTGGTAATAAAGATGACAATATTTACATTGATATACCTTTTGGGGATATAAAAAATATGATAGATGCAATTGATAAATCAAAAGAATATGAAACATATCAATATTTTTGGCCAGATAAAATTTGTTTGTTAGGAGGATTTATGGGATCTGCTGGTGGTAGAATGATACATCAAATGATAGATATTGAATTTATTTAATCACAATATATTTCATTAACAGGACATAAAATACTTTTTAATTTAATATTATTTGAAAGATAAAAAGATTCTACTTTATTTAATTTTGCGAAATCAATATCCTTTGTATTTTTTCTAGACAAATATTGATATATTAATTCAAAACCATCATTAGTAAATAATCTCAATGTGACATTTAAAGATGATTTTAATTTTTTAATTATAAAATTATTAACAAAACCACAATCACCTAATATTTTAAATCTTCCAAATGGTGAAAAGAAAATTCTATTATTTTTCTTTATTAATTTATATTTGTAAAAATTTTCATAATCTATTACTAATGTTAAATCTGCATTAATAATTTTATTATCCATTACAAGATTTTCTATTTCATCTTTCAAAAAAGATTTAACTGAATCAAATGTTTTTTCCCATTTAATAATAGAATATTTTCCATTAATAATGTATTTTAATCTATCAGTAATTGATTCTACTTCCATATGTTTTATATTATCTAAATATTCTAATTTTTTTATTGATGATTCACATACTGATTTTAAAATAGATATTGTTGTAGGACAAATATTTGTTGATTTCTTAGAAATATGATGGGTTGTATAGTATATTCCAGTTCCATCAATATCATCATCAAATGAAATAACAAATCCAAACACATCATTTTTATTTATATCAATATATTTGCAAAATTTTTTTATTTTCTTTGTTTGATTAAATTTATCAGCTTTTATCCAATTTATAATACTAGTAGTATATCCATTTACAATATTTAAAAGAAATACTGACAAATCACAATATATCATAAAAAACCCCTTTTTATCATTATTATAATGACTATTTGAAAATTGCCAAAATAGTTCAGCTTTAAACATAATAATATCTAACATTAATTTTGTATATACCTCTTTCCAATTTGTATTAATTTTTTTAGCTAATATAGAAATAATCATTAAATCATCTGTATCTTTTTCTCCATAATTATCTGATGTAGTAATCGAATCATACATAATCCTATAATCATCTATCTGTATTCTATTAAATATTTCCTTTTTTGATATACCAATTTTAATTAAAAATTTAAAAATATTTTTTTTACATAATGGACAATTAGGTCTTTTTATTTCATTTATACAATTCTTATGGAAATAATGATTACATGGGGTTTTAATTAATTCATCATTATTTTCTAAACATATTGAACATGTTTGTTCCATTTATAAATTTATGTACTGTTTTTTATGATAATTAGTTTGTTATAAATAAAAAAATCAACTTTTTAAATAGATAGGTTTTTTAAAATAATGATTAATTGTGCATTACGATAATATTAATAGGTAATAAATTACTTTGATCTACAAATATAATTTGTTTTTTTCTCCTATAATATTTATTTATAAACCAGAAAATAGTAACAATACTACATATACCTATTGATGATCCAAGCATACATCCACCAATAATAGCTAAATTAATAGCATTATTATGATCATTATTAATATTATAAAACCCTGAAAATAATAACATTATAAAACCTATAAATCCTATTATACAAGGTAATATTAATGAATAAAATATGATTTTCTGTCTATTACATATCATTTTTATGCTATATAAGCAACTATGTTTTATTATTAAAAAGAATTATTATATATCAAAAAGTTCAATTTTTTAATACTGTTGAATTGCTATTTATGATGCTATATGGACTGTGTTAATTTTTGGTTCAATATTTTATTCAAAAAATATTTTGCTGGTTAATTAGGACTTTTCCTATGAAATAAATAAATCAATCAAAAATTAAATTTTATATCTTTTTTTTAAATCATCAGGAAAGAATTTCATAACAGATGATTTTATTTTTTCAGGTACCTCATCATAAGGTCTGAATAGCCTATGAAACAAAGTTCCAGTAGCATCAATAAAATATTCGAATAGACCGAATACAATCTGATTTTTTACTGTTAAAGTTCCATAAAAATATTTAAGATATATTGATCCAAATTTATTTACATCGTCATCCGCTCTTTTTTCAAAACATGTTATAGATTTTAATTTTTTATCTAATACAAACGGAAACATATGATTTATATCACTTTTATGTTTCAAACCTATATTGTAGGAATAAAAATCAAACCATACTTGAGGAACTCTTAAATTTTTTATTTTAAAAATATTTACTGCAATATCTCTATAATCATCTCTAACAGTTATACTAGTTTCACTTTCTGTCATGATACAATGTGAACCCCTAATTCTATTACACATATCATTATAATGATCCAGTTCGACCGGATATTTTAATTTAACAAGAACTCTTTCAATATATGATTTATCATCATTTGCATAACATATAATATAATTTTTATTTTCCAATATTTCATCTTTAACTTTAGATTTGGATTTTTTATAACATTTTTCTACTAATAAAATATAATTTTGTATATTTTCTATTTCTTCTAATAAAGTTATATTTTGTATATCTAATAATTTTTGGAATAAATTATCAATAAAATCTTCATCATCTAAACATTTTACAATAGAAAATAATTCATTTACATCTGTCATATTTGTTGTTTTTAATATTAAATGTAATCCTTTTTCTTGTAATGGTTTAAAAAATGATGATGAACATGCTGAATAATATTTATTAACTAATCTACCTATTTCTGATTTATTTTTAATTGTCGCACATATTTTTAAAAAATTTAAAATATTTGATAAACATGATAATACTTCAATTCTATTATTTTTATAATCTATTACTGTCATGTCCATTTTTCTTTCTAAACTATCTAATTTTAATTGCATTATATCTAAATTAAGTGAATTAATAATATCATCCTGAACAAATTCTCTCATTATTTCTCTATTACCATCTCCATTATTAATGACAAATTCAAATAATAATTTATTTTTATTTAAACATAATTTTCTTATTTCATCTCTTTTATTTAAATACTTAATTACCTTTTCATTACCACATTTTATTGCTATTAATAAACTAGTTGGTAATCCTGTATATTTATTATCAGGATCATAATATATATTTATTACTACTTTTTTATTTAATAAAAATTCAATCATTTTTGGATCTCCTATTTGAGCAGCAAAACCTAAAATGTCATTGTTATTATGTGGTGGGAAATATATCTTATCATTTTTTATTTTTCGATCTAATGTAACCCCATATTTCATTAATAAATTTATTACTTCTATACATCCTAATTGTATTGCAATATTCAGAGTTTCATATTTATCTACAACATTACACCCTTTATCTAATAATAATTTTACCATTTTTACTATATTTTCTGATATTTTTATATCTCTAATTGAATTTAATAAAAAGTATTCTATAGTAGAAAAATTATCATCACATTTATAATTAATGGCTTCTTTATTTTTCTTTAATATATATTCTATATTATCATAATCATAATGATATGCTAAATAATGTAAATAAGGGGGGTTTGTAATCACTTTAAAATCTGTTGTATCTAATCTTAAAAATTTATCTATAAATTCCTTATTTTTTGTTCTTATTATTTGTAACATTAATGTATCTCCATTAATATTTTTATTTATAGATTCTGGAAATTTTGTCAGTATAAGATCAGCTTCTTTATAATTTTTTTTTGATATTAAATCAAACATGTGAAAATATGTTTGTTCTGTAAATGATTCAATTTTTGGTAATACTAATTCTATAAACTTCATATGTTTTGGATTATATGAATTTATTATTATATCAAGTGCATTTATATATTTTATTTTTTCTTCATCATCTATATTTTCTTCATCTTCTTCATCTTCTATATCATCACTATCATCAATATCAATTAACTTTTCCTTATTCCTACTAAATTTATCCAAATCAATAATATCGATATCTTTATTTTTATCTTTATTTTTGTCAATAATTTCATCAATATCTTCATTATATTGTTTTTGTAATTCTCTTTTTCTTCTACAAGAACTACAACAACTAAATTTATCATCATCATAATCAATCCAAGTTATATTTACATTGTAATTCATTAATACTTTTGCACATTCATAATTTTCATAATATAATGCTACCTGCAATGGTGTTAATCCATTATCTAATTCTTCCACTATATTTGTATCTGTTTTTATAAGTTCTTTTATAATCGCTTTTAATAAAACATCATAACCTTTTAAACAACAGTAATGTATATAACTTACATCATCTTCATCGTTTTTTAATGATGCTCCATATTTTAAACATAATGCTAATGATAATATATCATTGTTTTTTATTGCTTCAGATAATGGTTTATTCATATTGCATCCTAATAATTTTGAATATTTTAATATTGATGCTTTATTTTCATTATTTCTTCTTATTGTATTAGAAGCATATGCTGCTAGTTCCCCTTTTGTTAATGTCAACATAAATTGAAATGTGCTATCATTCATGCAATACATGAGTATAATTTACTTTATATATAGTTTTTTATATATAATGTATTAATATCAACTTTTTTATAAATAAAATACTAATTAATTTGATAGATACATTTTGATATCTTAATTTTTTGTGTACAATATGAACAATCTAATTTATTACATTTTATATACCACATTAAAAAACATTCTAAACAAAATGTATGTTTACATGATGATATAAAATTATAATTATCATCATAACAAATTAAACATTTATTATCACAATCTATTTTAAAATTCTCTTTTTGTATTCCTAAATTTTCTATTATTTTTTTATATTCTTTTTTGTCATATAAATCTTCTAAAGTATTTTTTATTTTCCAACTTTTTATTTCACTATTTTCAATTTCAATATAATAGTCATCACATATAGTTACAAACCATTGTGCTAATTCTATATGTCGATTACAACATGCATTTCTAAAAGCTTCATTATCATTAGCATGTATATTTGGTTTATCATCTAAAGTCATTAACCATTTTGCAACTTCTATTTTTCCGAAACAACATGCTAATCTAAAAGGTTCATCATCATTAACATGTATATTTGGTTTATCATCTAAAGTCATTAACCATTTTGCAACTTCTATATGTCCATTAGAACATGCTAATCTAAAAGGTTCATCATCATTAACATGTATATTTGGTTTATCATCTAAAGTCATTAACCATTTTGCCACTTCTAATTTTCCATTATAACACGCATATCTAAAAGCTTCATCATTATATGCATGTATATTTAGTTTATCATCTAAAGTCATTAACCATTTTGCAACTTCTATAAGTCCAGATTGACATGTATATCTAAAAGCATAATCATTTTCAGCATGTATATTTGGTTTATCATCTAAAGTCATTAACCATTTTGCAACTTCTATATGCCCATAAGAACATGCTTTTCTAAAAGCTTCGTCATTTTTAGCATGTATATTTATTTTATTTTTAGTATGTATATTTATTTTATTATTAATATACATTTTTTGTGCCTTTTCTAATTTTCCAGTATAACATGCCTCTATAAAAAGGTGTTGCATAATCTAATTTATGATAGAATATATATAAAATATAATTTAAAAATAAATAAATCAAATTTTTACTATACAATTTTCAACAATAATATTCTGTTTACAATAACAACACTCTTTTTTATTATGTTCTATTTTCCACATTAAAAAACAATCTAAACAGTAACAATGATCACATGATGATAAACAGTTATAATCTTCTGTAAAACATATACAACATTTATCTTCCTTATTAATTATTATTTCTTTTCTTTGAATTTTTAATTTATCTATTATTTTTTCATATTCTTTTTTGTAATATAAATCTTCTAAAGCATTTTTTATTTTCCAACTTTTTATTTCACTATTTTCAATTTCAATATAATAGTCATCACATATAGTTACAAACCATTGTGCTATTTCTATATGTCCATAACTACATGCTAATCTAAAAGCTTCATCATCATTAGTATGTATATTTGTTTTATCATCTAAAGTTATTAACCATTGTGCTATTTCTATATTTCCATCACTACATGCTAATCTAAAAGCTTCATCATTATCAGCATGTATATTTAGTTTATCATCTAAAGTCATTAACCATTTTGCAACCTCAATATGTCCACCACAACACGCATATTTAAAAGCATAATCATTATCAGCATGTATGTTTGTTTTATCATCTAAAGTCATTAACCATTTTGCAACCTCTATATGTCCACTACAACACGCATATTTAAAAGCATAATCATTATCAGCATGTATATTTGTTTTATCATCTAAAGTCATTAACCATTTTGCAACCTCTATATATCCATTATGACATGCATATATAAAAGCTTCATCATTATATGCATGTATATTTGTTTTATCATCTAAAGTCATTAACCATTTTGCAACTTCTATAAGTCCAGATTGACATACATATCTAAAAGCGAAATCATTATTAGCATGTATATTTGGTTTATCATCTAAAGTCATTAACAATTTTGCAACTTCTATTTTTCCGAAACAACATGCATTTCTAAAAGCGTAATCATTATAAGCATGTATGTTTGTTTTATCATCTAAAGTAATTAACCAGTTTGCAACTTCTATATGTCCATTAGAACATGCTAATCTAAAAGCTTCATCATTGTCAGCATGTATATTTATTTTATTATTAATATACAATTCTTGTGCCTCTTCTAATTTTCCAGTACAACATGCCTTTATAAAAAGATTTTGCATGATGAATTTGTAATATAATTTATATAATTGTATCATTTAAAAATAAATAAATCAAATTTTTACTGCACATTTTTCAATATCAATATTTTGAATACAAATAGAACATGCTTTTTTATTATGTTCAATATGCCACATCATAAAACAGTCTATACAAAATTTATGATTACATGATGTTAAAAAGTTAAATTATCTTCATAACATATTGAACATGATTATAATTTTATATCATCATTTTTTTGTATTTTTAATTTATTTTTCATATTCTTTTTTGTAATATAAATCTTCTAAAGCATTTTTTATTTTCCAACTTTTTATTTTTCTATCTTCAATTTCAATATAATAGTCATCACTTATAGTTATCAACCATTTTGCCACTTCTATTTTTACCAAACAACATGCATATCTAAAAGCTGCATCATTTTCAGCATGTATATTTGGTTTATCATCTAAAGTCATTAACCATTTTGCAACTTCTATATGCCCATTCCAACATGCATATCTAAAAGCTGCATCATTTTCAGCATGTATATTTGGTTTATCTTCAAATGTCATCAACCATTTTGCTACTTCTATATGTCCATTTTCACATGCATTTCTAAAAGCTTCATCATCATTAGCATGTATAGTTGGTTTATCTTCAAATGTCATCAACCATTTTGATAATTCTATATGTCCATTAGAACATGCATTTATAAAAGCTTCATCATCATAAGCATGTATATTTGGTTTATCTTCAAATGTCATCAACCATTGTACAACTTCTATATGTCCATAACAACATGCATTTCTAAAAGCAAAATCAATTTCAGCATGTATATTTGGTTTATCTTCAAATCTCATTAACCATTTTGCAACTTCTATATGTCCATTACAACATGCATTTCTAAAAGCGTAATCATTTTCAGCATGTATATTTGGTTTATCATCTAAAGTCATCAACCATTTTGCAACTTCTATATGTCCATTACAACATGCATTTCTAAAAGCGTAATCATTTTCAGCATGTATATTTGGTTTATCATCTAAAGTCATTAACCATTTTGCCACTTCTGTATGTCCATTACAACATGCATATCTAAAAGCTTCATCATCTTCAGCATGTATATTTGGTTTATCATCTAAAGTCATTAACCATTTTGCCACTTCTATATATCCATTACAACATGCATTTCTAAAAGCAAAATCAATTTCAGCATGTATATTTGGTTTATATTCAAATCTCATTAACCATTTTGCCACTTCTATATGTCCATTACAACATGCATATCTAAAAGCTTCATCATCTTCAGCATGTATATTTGGTTTATCATCTAAAGTCATTAACCATTTTGCCACTTCTAAATGTCCATTACCACATGCATATCTAAAAGCTTCATCATTTACAGCATGTATAATTGGTTTATCTTCTAAAGTCATCAGCCATCTTGCTATTTCTATATGTCCATTACAACATGCATATCTAAAAGCTTCATCATCTTCAGCATGTATATTTGGTTTATCATCTAAAGTCATCAGCCATCTTGCTATTTCTATATGTCCATTACAACATGCAAATCTAAAAGCTTCGTCATTTTTAGTATGAATATTTATTTTATTATTAATATACAATTCTTGTGCCTCTTCTAATTTTCCAGTATAACATGCCTTTATAAAAAGATGTTCCATGATGAATTTGTAATAGAATATACATAATGGTATCATTTAAAAATAAATAAATCAAATTTTTACTATGCAATTTTCAACAATAATATTCTGTTTACAATAACAACACTCTTTTTTATTATGTTCTATTTTCCACATTAAAAAACAAT
>Ga0209085_1001697_pt1 | contig 13250 bp, 19 predicted proteins | sample C_131016_EF_Meta_FD_187310 | JGI IMG/M metagenome (GOLD analysis project Ga0209085, IMG submission 187310) | Freshwater microbial communities from Lake Croche, Canada to study carbon cycling - C_131016_EF_MetaG (SPAdes) (version 2) | ecosystem: Environmental > Aquatic > Freshwater > Lake...
CTTTGGGTACTACTTGACATCCAGCACTCCAATTGTCGATTAAATTACCTAACCCCGCTTGGTGAAAGTTAATACCAAATAATCCTTTTTGAATTACTTTCTCATCTAAATTTGCATCTTTGTTCCCATCACGAAATATTTGAATAGGTTTGATTTGTTGAAAGTATGGCATACCTAACCACAAAGATTTCCAATTTGCAGAGGTTTTGAACTGATGTGATCCAATTACTAATTGTGAACACGCAATTGCAGTACCCGTTACACCACCATAAGTGATAGGGTTTTGAATATAGTGCTTACCAGCAGTTGTTGAACACGGAAATACTTCTACAATCTCACCACCAACCCACAATACACCAAAGTCGTCAAATGTATTGGTTAGTTTTTTGTCACATCTTACCCACGTGATTCCTTTGGTTTGGTTAAAAACATACTTCTTTAATTCTGTTTTTGTCTTGTCGCCAATGATTCCGTCAACTACCAAGTTGCACCCAAACCTATTTAAATATTGTTGTACCTGTTTCATCTATTAACCTTTTTAAATACCATTCTGCTTTCTGCAAATCTTCTATACCACCCTTTCTGTCATAACGCCAAATGTACTTTTCAATATTGCCTTTCAAATATCCTTTAAATGCTTCTTTTGACATTGACGATTTGATTGCTTCTATGCACTCAATACTTCCTTCGTAGTGTGCTGGTTTATTTACTTTATCCATTTTTTACAAAAGTCGTCAAAATCTAAATCAATTACAAATGTGTGTCCACTTATGTAATGTATTTCAGTATAATCCCAATGTTGATTGGCTGCAATAATATAACCAGTGTCAAGAATTGCATCTTCTAAAAACTCACACGCTTGTTCTTTGTCTTCGTAGACAGAATCAGCGAGTATAACGATATGACATTTAATTTTAGGCACGATATGTAAATGCAGTTAATATTGATTGTTCTTGTCCATTAATTATTTTTCGTTCAGGGCAAATCTCTAACCATCTTCCACCCAAAGGTTTTGGTGTTGCACCTCTCTCTACGTGCCATCCACCAAGTCCATTATTGTATTCTTCTTTATATGTTGCAGTACGAACCATTAAAATATTACGAAGTCTAATATTGTTTAATTTATCCAAACATTCATTTGTATAAACTACCTCGTTACATTCGTGAACGTGTCCCATCCATATCATATCTGCACCTTCTATAAATGTTGACATTCTATTGAACTGAATTACACCACGTGTAACTGGTCCACCACCACCTGAACCGTGAAAATATTTTATTTTAAATGCTTTACGAATTGTTTTTCCATCTACAAATTGGTAAACTATCCACCCACCATAACCACCAGGTTGTATTTCAGTATTGCATTCACGATTAAGTCCAAAAACAAATCTTTCTATAACGTCTGTTTCTTGCCTTTTTATAATGTTAGTTTCGTGATTACCATAACCCACAACTTTAATAATTTTTGCATAAGGTTTGAACCAATCAATTGCAGTATTTACAACTGCGTCTAAATAGTTATTGACGTTGTGTTCAGGTCTTATGCTATCTTTACTTTTTCGTGGATCGTATGCACCTTGCATAAGGCAAAAAGTATCTCCGTTTAAATGTACATCGTGATTACCAGCAAGTGCTAAATCTAAATGCTTTTTCAATAGTACCCTATCACACTTGGGATTATCCCAATGCAAATCCGAGAGTAAAAGTATCTTTTTGTTTTCAAAAGGTACTACAAATTTATGTACGTTGTTTTTCATTTAAATAGATAAAATATTGTCACAATTATTGCATAAAATGTGACTGTGTAAAAACGTTCTTTGACTATTCTATTTTCTTGTTCAACTTCGCAAATGCCAAATTGCAAATCTGTAATCGTACTATCTAAAAAAACTATGTGGTTGCTATCGTTGTGAATCTTTGCCTTTAAGATTCGGTTTTCTTCACGTGCTTTTGCCCCTTTAATTAAATAAAGGTTTACGTTCTTCAGTGTCGATGAATCTATGCAAATTGATTGCCCTTTGCAAAAAGTCGGTGCTATAAAAAGAATCACGCAAATGTATTTCAATAGTGTCATATTTAATTTTTAGTTTTTCTTTCTCTTTGATGATGATTTTTTCCTTGTTGAAGTAAAGTGTATCAATACTGCTATCGGTGTCATAATGCTTAATAACACTGTCAGCATAGAAATACAATATACTACAAAGGAATATCGCAATAAGACTCGCTATAAGGTACTTCAACATTGATTTCAACTCCATATCCCGCTAATATATCAGCTTTGTTATCCATTATTGCCTCTGCATTTCCATTCACACTAAAGAACACACTATCTTCATACGTGTTGCGTTTGCATAGTGTGATAATGTCTTGCATAATTAATGCCGTGTCGCTTAAGACTTCAATCATATTTGTTTGTGATTCAAAATGACGATCTAAAATCATAAGCATAAAATTGTAAACGACTTTTTTACCCTCTGTATCAAAGTTAAATCCATTAGGAACTAACCACACTAAAGGGTAGTATTTTAAATTCTCCTCTGTAAAGTCAAGTTCACCAACAATAAATTTATTTACTTGCTTGTGGCTTTCCGATGCAGTTTGGATTGTCGATATTATTTGATTTAACGTCATTTAAAAAGTTTAAAAGTTTAGTTTCATTTTTTGTTCGGACTTTCCCCTTTTGGGAAATTGTAATATCTGTATTCTTCGTCATAGTCGGGTGGTAAATAAATTCCTCCAAATAATTGTGTGTTGTGTGGTCTTATAGTGTCGATGGTAGAACCAGGATTGAAGTATAACGGATAAATTGTGCTATTAGCTTGTAGAAATTCACGCAATCTTTGTGCGTAGTATTCTGCTTTATCCCTATATCTACGTTCAATTAACGTCATTTCGTCAATTGATACTGGTTGTGTGTTGTCCGATGTCCTTGTTCCAAGCGTCTTATTTAGCATTTTAAACGTCATAGGAAGCATTGATTCAGTTAAGGTGTAGTATTTCAAACAAGGTGCAATATAAACGTCTAAAAGCGTTGTATTGGCATTTGTAATTGTACCAGCAAATGCTTGTGTTTGCAACTCGTTGTAAATACCACTACCAATAACGTCACGAATGTAGATTTCTTGTGCTTCTTTTATGGCACTTTTTAAAAGTTTATCGTCTACGTTTTCGTTTATAGGGGTGTTGTCCTTTAAAAACGTGGTGCTAATTAAATATACAAAGTTGCTCATATCTTTTTCCTTACTAATTTACTATTCCAAATGTGACGGCAATGGTGTATGTGAACAGTTGTGTCAGGTATTGTGTACCATCCACCACGTTCTGTCCAAATGTCACGACCTACTCTTGCACTAATTGTATCAATTTCGCTTCTTAAATACAATCTATTTGCACTTACCATTTGCCTACAAAATTCACGTGATGTTTTTATCAATTTACGTTCACCACTAAACGCAGGATCTAATGCGTATTCGTATCTAATCTCAATTTGTTGGTCACTTACTTTCTTTAATTCTGTTGTACCCAATTTAGAAACTGATAGTTTACCTTTAACATCGTCAATAAGTCCATTAGAAGTCATCTGTGCAATTGTATCGACTACCTTTTGTGTATCTATTTTTAAATACTTTGCAAGTTCACCCGTTGTTGTCCCATCATTTGCGTTTAGTAGTTGCAAAATTGCAGTTTCTATTGCAGTTGCGAATTGCATTTTTACTTCTTCAAAGTTTTCTTTGTCTTCGCCACATTCCATAAACATATTTACAACATCGTCTTCACTATATGCACTTGACATTGTTTGTTGTACTGGCTCAATAGGTTCAAACCCTAATTCAGCACGTGCTTCGTTTTGAGTGATTATACCTTTTGTGTACAAGTCTACATAATCTTGTCCGATTGGTGGTTTATTGATGGTTACAACTTGACAAGGTATAGCATACTTTAAAATTGAATTTAACGCTGAATCAAATTGCTTTTGTCTTGGTTCAATGTATGCTTGTTGAAACAATTCATACGCTTCAATAAGTTCGTTACGTTGTCCCAAAGCACCCGCAGTAGAAATACCAAATAAAACGGGGTTAGATATACGATGCCCAACAAATATTTCATCACGGACTGTATCGTTTAGTTGTAAAAATTGTTTGTCAAAATCACTTGGTTGTAAGTTGGTTATTTCTGCTGGTCTTTCGCTTGGTTCGTTATAACCGATAATCATTCCACCAGCATTGTGTGTGCCAGTCTTTTGTGATTTAAATCTGCGTTCAGTCATTCGCATTTCTTCAGGTGTTGGAATACCTTTGAAGAACTGAATCAATGTTTGTGCAGAAAATCCGTTTTTAATTGAATTAAAATGCCAGTTTTGTATCTCGCTATCAATCTCAATATACCTTAATGCACCAATATATGATGGCAATGGGTATTCTTTTTGACCAGCACGATATAATTTGAAGTAAAATACTTGTTTATTTTCACGTGTGTTAGCGTTAAAGTAAGGATATTCGCATATTTCTGCACGTTGGTTTTGCCAATCTTCGCTATAATATGCACAATCTTTGCCTAAACGAACGTTTTGAAAAGGTAAATGATAGTATTCTGCGGGTTTTGTCTTCGCTTTATTCCAAATAACTTCTACTGCAAACCCATCAAATAGCTCATAGTCTTGTGCTAATTTAGATTTAAGGTTTTCAAAGTCTTCATATGCGTTAATATTTGCCAAAAAGTCTTCGGTAATTGCAACATCTTCGGTGTTTTTACCTTTTATATCTGTGTTTGCACCTACTATGTATGCTGCTTTTTGGTTAATAATAGCATTGTGTTTTGGGCTGCTATTGTATAAACGTATTAGTTCTTGTGGGTATAGATTGTCCAAGCCATAGGTAATATAACCCTTTGCTTTATTCTCTTTGAATATCGGTAAACTATCGTCTAAAAACGAAAGTCTGTGTAAATTAAATTTGTTTTCCATCTGTAAAGAAGTTTGTTATGAATTTTCCAACTGCACCACATACGCCACAAATCAACATAAACTTTGGATTGTTTACGTTTAAACTGGCAATGAATAACGACATACCAGCAAGTGAATCACCAAGTACACGAAATCTTTTTGGTGTTGGTTGAAAATATCCTTTTAATCTCATTTTTTAGTTTTTAAATAGTAATAACGAATAGCAAACAACCCCGAAATGATAGCAATCAACCCAGCAAGTGCCGTTATAATAGGTTGCATTTGTGTTGACAATGTTGCCAAAAAACTAATTATAGACGTTGTTGCAAGTCCGTCTGCCGATGTGTCGTTAAGGTGTTTCATCAATTAATTTCAAAAATACTGCGTAATATTCTGCTGCTTCTAAATTCTCAAACTGCTCAAGTGTAAAGATTGCGTGACTAATTTCTTTTTCGGTTTTTAACAACTCAACATATTGTTCTTGAAACTTTACAAAATTAGGACTATCGGTTTTGATTTGTACTTGCCCGTCAATTTCTTCACCAAGTTCTTTGATTAAACCGTTACGAACTTCGTCAATTGTAGCAACTTCACTTTTTAATTTATCAGCTAATCTTTGAAGCCAATATTTAACTTTTAATGGTAACGGTTGAGATAATAAACCTTTGTTGTTTTCGTTACCAAATAACTCTAAATTAAGAGTATAAATTTCGCCTAATGTTAATTTCGTTTGTTTCATACTATTACAAAATTAAGCAAATTACAAGCCCAATTGATTACAAAATTGTCATCGTTATTCCATTGAGAATATGTTTCAGCATCCATTGTTAAGTTGCCTTGCAAAACTGATGTGTAAGTTTCGTCTGTAACTGATAAAACTTGCCAATAGAAAGTCACGCTTGTTGGATTCATTGGAAAATTCAAAGCGTCAATTTGAAAGATTGTTCCTTCGCCTTTTGTAGGCACAATTATAGGTTGTATAGTTATCATAATAAAGTAAATGTTTTTGTTACTGCTCCTATTCTCATTTTTATATCAGTTCCATCATACCAAATATCGCCGTTAACGGGTGATGTTGGTGCAGTTCCACTTGGCATTCTTAATGATGCTTTAGCCGTTGTTGATGCTCCAAGAATTGTTATGCCATTTGATATTTCAATTGCTCTAAAATCAGCAGCAGCAGTAATAGTTGGTTGAATAAATAGTCCTCTTGTTATACCATTTGCAGCACCCGTTTGGTTTATAGTAAAATTTAATTTTAACGCATTAAATGATGGTGTACCACTTGTTGAAGTAGGTGCATAAGTTCCTGAAAAATTAGCTAATCCTTGTTCTATGTTAGAAGCGGTTAAATTATTAAAACTTTGACCATCTACTACATACCCTGAACCACCAGCTAAATTTGAACGCAAGCTTACTGAATTTCCATTATTGTAAAAATAACCTAATGAACTTTGAGTAATATTACCTTGCACCCTTGCCGTTCCGTTGACGTCAATTTTAAAACCAGAATCAGTAGAAGTATTTATTCCTATATTCCCAGAACTAAAAAAGTTAGTATTTGTTGTGCCTCGTACTCTTAACGCAAAATTACTTACTCCCGTAAATATACCATTCGTAAACGTAGGATTAATATCTAAACCGACTAATACATCACTATTCGCAGCAGCAACAAGTGTACTTGTAATCTGTTTACTAATTGCAGAACCAGTCGCAGCAGTAACCGTATAACTTGACAAATTACCTACTCCACTAACTGCACCCGTCAATGTCAATTTAGCCATTGTAACGGCAGTTGTTGTACTTGCACCCCTACTCGTTACACTTGCTAACGTATCGCTTTCAGCAGTCAAATAAGTTGCAGTATCTAATGCAAACGTACCCGCCGAAGTCATCTTTACAAATGATGTTGACGCATACGTTAACGCTGCAACCGATGTAAGGTTTGCGTTTAATGGTTGACCACCTAATCCACTTAAATCATAATTAGGTATGTTAAGTACATTCGAAACTAACGTAGACGCACCACTTGACCCCGTTGTTGTTAAACTGATGGTGTCTTGTTTTAAATTTAAAGCCGTTTGCGTAGCAGTTGATATTGGTTTGAGCAAATCCGTTGTATTGTCTACATTGCTTAATCCTACGGCAGTTTTATCGAGTGTTTGGAACGTTTTATCACCTCTATAATATTGTGAAGTTGTACCAGCAGTAATTGTACCCTCTTTTAAATTTAAAGCATTTTGTACAAGGGTTGAAATTGGTTTGCTGATGTCACTTGTATTGTCGACATTGCCCAAAGAAACGTCTGTTTTGTTTATTACAACTACACCCGTTTTACCATTTACACTTTGCACATTTCCTTGTGCTGCAAAAGTTACCGTGTCGTTAATATCGTCATAAGTCAATGTGACATTACTACCAGCTATTGCGTAATCTTTAAAGTTTTTAGTTGCCATATACCAATGTCTTTCCTTTTTGTGATAATAATTTATAGTTCTTATTGCTTAATAACGCATTGTCAGCCCGTGAAATTATACGTTGTATATTCGTAGGGTTGTACGTTTTTAAATTATATTGTATGGTGATTATTTTTTCCATTAACTTGGCGTGTAGTAAATTTCTTCTTCGGTAGATAATTGAACTTTTAGTAAACCTTCTTCAACTTGTTCATTGGCAAGTAATGGGTTTACATTTGAACTTGACGTTTGTGCATAAACTACATAGTTGTATTCACCTTCAAAGAAATCATATGTATTTTCGTTTATCAAAAACTTATTATATCGGTCTTTAAACGAACTTATATCAGTCAACAAAAAGTTATATTGTTTTTCAGTTTGACGATGTGTAATGCTAAACAAATATTTAGGATTTGCAATTGTCACTTTTTCTGTAAGTGTCAAGTACCAATTCTTCGATTCCCCTTTTGTAAGTAGTAGCATTATATGTAAATTAGCATTTTTTAGAATTTGTTACAATAAAAAAAGGGTAGCAATTACGCTACCCCAATTAAATTATATGAAAAACAATACTAAATTCCTAATGTAGTAACTACTGCACCACTCAATTTGTATGGTTGTTCGCTATCCATTGCTTGTAAAGTAATTTCATAACCATTCAAATCACCGAAAGCAGTTCCAGTATTTGCAGTCATTGAAGAAACTTCACATCCACTTTCTTTACCTACTAACCAATACTCATCGTTGTTATTTTTCACAATGCAGAAAGTTCTACCTTGTGCTAATAATTTTAATTCGTTTCTTTTGGTAGTTGACATTCTACGCAATCTAAATGCTACATCAGTAGAATTGTACACAGTTCCATTCTCAACACTTACATTGGTAGTATTTGTCATAGAACCAGTTGCTTTTGGAATGTCGTAGGTGTAAACATCACCACTTACAATAGTTGTAGCAGTTACCTCGCCACTTGCAACTGTAAATCCAGTTTTAGCCCAATTCACCAAGTGAATCGACTTAATACCCCCGACTGCATCTTTGCAGTCAAGGGCTATACTTTGGGTTAATAAACAAGGCATCTATCTATAAAATTAAAGTGTGAAAAGCACCGTTTGATCGGGGAAAGCTACCTGTGTTCCGTATTTCATTGTCAAACGGAATCTTACCTCGTCCGAATCTTGAGAATACCAAATTTTGGCGTCCTCTTCTTCATGTGCCAAATCAGTTCCTACAAATAAATTGTCTAAATTAGTACAAACCATTTTGTTTGTTCCGTTCAAACCACCTACACCGATAATTTCAACGTTAGTACCAGGCCAAATCATTTTCAATTCACTTGTAGCATCTGCAACGTAGTGGTAAAGGTTAGCATTTTTCAAGTTAACCAAAGCCAATTTGAAGTTGTCTACACCCATAAATAACTTCAAGTTATCTTTATCAGCAACACGTGCTGGTACTGCTGCGTAGATAGCATCTAAAATAGTACCAATATTGGTAGAAGTTACGGCAGTTACTGAACCAGTATTACCACTTACAAATGCAGCACTATCAGTAATAACTTTTAACAACCCATCAAATTTGTTGGTGTTAGGATTAGTGTTAGCAGTTGCAGTTGTCCCTTGCCACATTGCAATTTCCAATTTTTCAGCAATGTTCTTTGATTTTTCCATACCGATTTGCTCTTCAAAAGGAACAGCAGTTGGTGAACCAGGTGCGATTTGTGTTTGCATCCATTTTGCTTCAAGTGTTTTAGGGCATAAAGTTTCTTCAACTTTAATTTTACCTACTGTGATAACACGTTGTGTGAAGTTAGTTACACCACTCGGAGAATATCCACATCCATCAGTTTGGAAGTAAACATCAGAAGAAAGAATGTTCAAAGCACTTGCAGATTTTACACCTACTTGCACTTGCCCAGCATCATAAAGCAATTTAGCAGTCTTACCGCTGAAAAGAGCTTTTACCAACAAATCGGTAGATTGTTCGTTGGTATAGTTAGTTAAACCAGTTACGTTAAATGACATATTTTTATTTTTTTAGTTGTTGTGCAAATTTTTTGATGTTCTCAAATTGTTGATCTTTTTTAGACAATTTTGTTTGGTCTACATTCATAGGTGCTTCACTTGGTAAGTTAGCAACTCTTTCTACCAAATCAACAGTCTTGCTGAATGCTTCGCTTTGGTGTTCAAGACTTGAAACTACTTTGTTTAATGTTTCAGTCAATGTAGCAATTTTGCCTTCTAAACTTGCAACTACTTCGTCAAACTTTTCAACAGTTGCAAATTCTTTTGCCATTTCGGTTGCAGGTTGCATACCAGGTGTTTCAATTTCAGCTGGTTCTACAATCTCAGTTACTACACCGCCGACAGTTGTTACTAATGTGCCATCTTCAAGTTCGTGCGTTGCATCAGGTGCAGGGATATCACCATCGGCAGTTTCTACCAAAATAGAACTTCCAACTACTAATTGATTATCCCATTTGATTACTGTGCCATCAGTCAAAACGGCACTTTCCATTTTAACTTCTTCGTTATTGAAATTGAATTTAGACATCAATTCTCTAACTTCTTTGATTAAATCTTTTGTGTTCATTTTTATATAAATTAGTTTTATGTGTTTTTTGTTGCATTTTTTATGTGCTTTTGTAAAATCTTTTTCAATTGTGAAAGAAATTGTATCTCTGCATTGATAGGAAAGTTAAAGAATCCTTCTACACTAAACCCATTCCAAGTACCATCTTTGCATTTTAGCCATACTTCTTCGTCTTCTACTAAATAACTGACAAACCAACTGCCGTCTTTTGCATCTTCAAACCCTTTTGGTGGCATGATTCCACGTTCAAAGTTTAATAAATAGCTTTCAAATAGTGTGCATCCCTCAATTGGTTGTGCGTGATCTGTATTAACTGCGTTGTATTTGTTATTTAAAGCCCACTTTTTTGCAATTTTGAAGATAGTTTCTTTGTCAAATACTACATAATATTCGCCTTTTTCTTCATCACGTCTATAAATTGGCAAATCAGCATACATTGCTGCACCCGTTATAATGCGTTTTTCTTCGTTTTGAATAGCAAACTTTGTTTTCGGTTTCTTAATTTGCTTAATGTAGTTGGGTAAATCTTTGACAATGATGTCAAACTTTGCACCTACACTACCAATTGCATTTATTACGTCTTGGTTATTATCGTAATGTTTGGTAATTCCAAGTTCTTTGATTTTCTCAACTTTTGCAGCATTTGAACCAGTTGCATAAACACGACTTTCTGCAATCCCTAAATCATTTGCAACACTTAACATTCCTTCTTTGTTATCACGTGCGGAAATAATGTAAACAGTAGAACCGCTTTCTATTTCTTGTTGTGCAAGTTTTTTGCCGTGTGCAGTAGATAAGGTATCATCGTAGTCAAAACTTACTTTGTCACCTTTTGCAAAGTTTTTGTTATCCCACATACTATTGCAAATAGCAACTGCTTGTTCACTATCCTTACCTTCGTCAATTACGTACTTTATGCACTTTGGTAAAAACTCCTCTTTTGTTTCGCCTTGTGTTGGTTTTAAAAATTCTATTTTATTAAATGCTAAAAAGTTCTTTTGTATTGCAGGATTTTCAACAAGCGAAATGAAATCTATTCCACTTTCAAAATCTAACTCGTCTATTGATAATTTGTATATTGGTAAATCCATATTTTATAAATTAGTATTATTGTTAATTTGTTGCATTATTCTACTACGCTTATTGCTTGGTTATTGCTTACCCTACGTTGTGTACGTGTGATATCGCCTTCAGTTACAAATACCTTTCGATTCTGTGTAAGTGATTCATTTGTATTTAAAGTTGACATACGTGGTGCAAATGATTGCATTGTGCCTTGACCACTTGCTTGTGATGGATTTGAGCCATTTGTAGATTTGCTTTGATAAGTTGTACTACTAATTTTCTTTAAGTTTGCAAGTCCAAATGCTATTGCAGCACCTGCTTGTACATAAGGATATGCGGGAAATATTGCAGTTAATGGAGATTTATTTGCAGTTGTAAACGCATTTTGCGTACCCTCAATAGTAGATAAAATAGTACTTGCATATTTAATTGCTTTGTCCATTTCAAATGCCTTCTTTTGTTCTTCTTCACTACTACCAGCAAATGCAGAATTTAATTCACTAATTGCATTTAATGAATCACCAATGCCTTTGTAAATGTCACTTTGAATTTGTAATTCCCTTGCTGCCTTTTTTTCTTGTTCGGAAATATCTGTATCACGAATAGCACGTTTTTTGTCAAGTATTTGGGTTTCAATTGCAGTTGTATCTTCTTTAAATTTCGCTTTTACTTTTAATTGTTCTTCTAAACTTTTTGCTTCTAAATCTGCAATTTCTTGATTTGTATTTGTTTGGTCTGCTAAATCTTTATCTCTTAATTTGACAAAGTTTATTTTGTCTTGATATAGTTTTTGCGTTGCTGCTAATTCTGCTGCAATAAATTTATCACGATTTGCTTTTGTCTCAGCATCTGCTTTTTCTTGGTCTGCTTTTTGTTTATCAGTAAATCCTTTTGTTGCTTTTTCAATTTCAGCATTGCGTAGTTTTAAGATTTGTGCTTCGGTATAACCTTGTTCACGCAATCCTTTTACCTTTGTATCAAATGAAGCATTTGCTGCTGCTTGTACTTCTTCTAATGTGTTTTGCTCTAATGATAATAATGTAGCCCTACGTTCCAACGCATCCGCACTTTGTTTGTCTAAATTTGCTTTCCGTTTATCACTTGCATCTTTTTTTGCTTTGTCATCCGCATTGGTTTGTTCTTTAATGTAATTGCTTTCCTCAACTCCTAAAATTGCAAGTGAATTTTTGGTATCATCAATTATTTTACCCCACTCTTTTTCGTTGTTCTTGCCTAAATTGGCACGGGCTTGATTTAACTCATTAGTTAACTTTTGCCTTTCTTTTGCGTATGCTCCTAATTTGTTTCCTTGTGCTTCTAATAATTTTGCTTCACGATCTAACTGGTCATTGCTTCTTGAAGTCGTTTTATTTAATTTTTCTAATGCCCTATCTTGTGCACTTGTTACACCAATCCAATCTGTAAAACCTTGAACCAATGCACCCACGTATTTTGCAAATGTGGCTAATCCGGGTACTGCATTTAATACTGCCTTTTTTACTTTGTCAAAGTTTGCAATCACATAACCAAGTGCAGCAACCAATAAACCAATTCCAAGTGCTGACATTGCACCCTTCAAACTGCTAAATGATTTTACTACATTTCCTTTTACTTCACTTGCAAGGGTTTTAAATTGTTGTTGTACCTTACCAAGTCCTTCAAGTCCATCGGCAAGTGCCATTGCACCTTGTACTTTTACAAGTGTTTTTTGCAAATCTTCACTTTCACTACCAAACAATGCCATTGCACCTTGACCAGCTTGAAATCCACGTGATATTCCTTGTACAACTGTTTGAACTTTGGCGAATTTATCAGGATTTAACGCTTTGATTCGGTCGTTGAAGTCATCCATTTTGTCTGATAACTCTGCAACTTTCTTTTGGGCTGCCAATGCTTCATCCGAAAACTCACCAAATGTAATAACCATTTGTTGTGCTTCAAGTTTTGCTTCACGTAATTGTTGTTTAAAGTTCTTTACTACTGTATCTGCACCACCTTTTGGTAATACTTCGACTTCTACTGCTGCTGTTGATTTCATTTTATGGTACGATTATGTAATATTTTGTGCCAGTGGAAATAAATTGATGTGATTGTTTGTCATTTGGTATGTCGTGTGTTGTTGCTCCGTCTATTAAAATAGAACCATCACCAGCACTTACTATTATTTTGTGTGGATTTCCTAACTTTTTAAC
>Ga0209085_1001698_pt1 | contig 13250 bp, 12 predicted proteins | sample C_131016_EF_Meta_FD_187310 | JGI IMG/M metagenome (GOLD analysis project Ga0209085, IMG submission 187310) | Freshwater microbial communities from Lake Croche, Canada to study carbon cycling - C_131016_EF_MetaG (SPAdes) (version 2) | ecosystem: Environmental > Aquatic > Freshwater > Lake...
CTACCTGGTCGCGGGTCTTATCTGGCTCACTCTTTTTCACAACATAAGTGTTGCGTAATTCGGCGATAAGCGCCAATCCAACCACGCCTATTCCTCTGTGAAATTGGACTTACACCTGTTCAATCAGGCGGGTGAACTCCTAAAACCAATAGGCTTAAATCATGTTGGTAAGCAAAGGCTCAATCGCAGGCAAGGTTTTTGGCTTACTAGTCTTTTTACAGATCGCAATAGTTGTCACCGGAGGCGCGGTTCGTTTAACCGGATCAGGTCTGGGTTGTCCAACCTGGCCAGAGTGCACTCCAGGCTCTTACACGCCTGTGCCACACCAAGTAGAGGGACAGTTACATGCCTGGATCGAGTTTGGAAACAGACTTTTAACTTTTGTACTTTTACTCTGCGCACTACTTGCATTTGTTATCGCGATAAGAGTTTCTAAAAATGCGGTTATGAAAAGTAGGGTGAGATTGCTAGCTGCGCTGCAAGTTATTGGAATATTTGGTCAAGGTATTTTAGGTGGTATTACAGTGTTAACAGATTTAAATCCAATACCAGTTGCAGGTCATTTTTTACTTTCAATATTTTTAATTGCTGGCGCGATTTCACTTCGCTATGAAATAGTTGGGATAGTTAAACAAAAAGCAGATGGAATAGTTGCAACCTTAATGCCACTTCTTATTTGGCTCACTGTGTTAGTTTTAGTGGTCGGAACAGTAGTTACTGGAAGTGGTCCTCATGCCGGAGATATAAATGCAAAAAGGTTTGGGTTTAATCCTAGAATCGTTTCTTGGCTACATGCGGATCTAGTAATTGCGTTAGTTGTCTTGACTCTAGTCCTTTGGCTAATAACTAGAGTTTCCCAAAATAAAGTAATTCATAGGTACTTATCAATTTTTCTTCTAATCTCTATCTCACAGGGTTTAATTGGATATATTCAATACTTTACTGGCCTACCAGAGCTAATTGTCACCGCACACCTATTGGGCGCAACCTTGGTTTGGGCAAGCGCCTGGTCACTTATTAAAGTTTCACAATCTGGTTTTAAAATGCAAGGACTATCTAGATGAAGTTAGAAAAGTGGCAAACACTAGATGATCAGGCAGTTGTAATCTCGCGCGCACTGGCAATGGATGCAGTGCAAAAGGTTGGAAATGGCCACCCTGGAACTGCAATGTCATTAGCACCAGTTGCTTACACATTATTTCAAAGAATACTTAAACACGATCCATCAAATCCGAATTGGATTGCGCGAGATCGTTTTATTCTCTCCTGCGGTCACTCATCACTGACTCTTTATATTCAACTTTATTTGGCTGGCTATGGCGTCGAGTTAGAGGACTTAAAAAGTTTTAGAACATATAACGCGCTAACACCCGGGCATCCAGAGTATGGCCACACGGTTGGAGTGGAAACGACAACTGGACCATTAGGTCAAGGCGTGGCAAATGGTGTTGGTATGGCAATGGCTGCTCGATATGAAAAAGGCTTGCTTGATCCAAATAATAAAACAGATCTATTTGACCACAATATTTGGGTAATTTGTTCTGATGGTGATTTACAAGAAGGTGTTAGCGCAGAGGCATCCTCCCTTGCTGGTACACAACAACTTGGAAATCTAAAGGTTATCTATGATGACAATCGTATTTCAATCGAAGGTGACACTCACGTTGCTTTTACAGAAGATGTTAGCGCCAGATACCGCGCATATGGTTGGGAAGTTATTGAGGTTGAAGCAAAGGAAGATGGCGATGTTGATCGGGATAAATTAGAGAGTGCAATGCTTAAAGCATTAGATCAAAAAACGAAGCCAGTACTTATTAGATTGCATACCGTAATTGCTTGGCCAGCTCCGAATGCGAAGGGAACATCTAAATCTCATGGTTCTGCATTAGGTGCTGATGAAGTTGCGGCAACTAAGGTAGCACTAGGTTTAGATCCGGAAAAAGCATTTATTGCACCCGATGAAGTTATAGCCCACACAAGACATATCAAATTAAGATCATCTAACTTATACAATGAATGGTTAACTAAATTTAATAAATGGCAGAAAGAGAATCCAGAGCAAAGTGCTTTACTTTCTAGATTGGTAGACAAAAAACTTCCTAAAGATTGGGATAAATCATTACCGGAGTTCTCAATCGAAAAAGAGATCGCAACAAGAGCAGCCTCTGGAAAAGTAATTCAAGCAATTGCAAAGGTATTGCCAGAGTTTTGGGGTGGATCAGCAGATTTGGCCGATAGCAATAACACCACAATTGAAGGTGGGGGTTCATTCCTGCCGACAAGTAGCAAAATGGTTGGAGCCAATCCATTCGGACGAATCATTCACTTTGGCATAAGAGAGCATGCTATGGGCGCGATTATTAATGGAGCTGCGCTACATGGATTGGTTAAACCGTTTGCTGGCACATTTTTGGTATTTAGTGATTATATGCGTGGTGCGGTAAGGCTCTCGGCCTTGATGCAATTGCCAGTTACTTATATTTGGACACATGATTCAATTGGCTTAGGTGAAGATGGTCCAACTCACCAACCAGTTGAACATCTTGCAGCGCTACGGACAATTCCTGGCTTTTCGGTTATTAGGCCAGCGGATGCCAATGAAGTGAGTGTTTGCTGGGGAAGAATTATCTCCGATGCAAAACCTGTTGGATTAGCTTTATCAAGACAGAATTTGCCAGTTATCGACCGCAGTAAATTCACCAGTGCACAAGGAGCTGCAAAAGGTGCTTACATACTTGCATACGGTGATAACAATGAAACTAATAAATGTGATGTAATTTTGATTGCTACCGGCTCTGAGGTTTCACTTGCTCTAGCAGCTCGAGATAAATTAATTAACGAAAAGATAAAGGCTCAAGTTGTTAGCGCGCCATCGCTTGAATGGTTTATGGAACAACCAGAGAGCTACCGTAATCAAGTTTTACCTCAAATCGTAAAAGCTAGGGTAAGTATCGAGGCAGGGGTTGCTCAACCTTGGTATCAATTTATTGGTGATAGCGGAGTTGCAGTTTCACTTGAGCATTTTGGTGCTTCGGCAAGCGCCTCAGTACTTTTCACAGAATTTGGATTTACTGTCGAAAAAATAGTTGCAGCAGCAAAAGAGAGTATAAAAAAAGCAAATGGATAACGCACTCTCCCAAATTAGTAAGGCCGGAGTTGCTGTCTGGCTTGATGACCTCTCGAGGGAAAGATTAAAGAATCAGTCACTAGAAAAATTGATTAAAGAAGATAATGTTGTTGGAGTTACTACAAACCCAAGCATTTTCTCGGCAGCAATCGGAAAATCTGAGCTGTACAGGGATGACATTATTAAACACAAGGATAAAACTATTGAGGAAATTATTACTATTTTAACAACTGATGATGTAAGAAATGCTTGCGATCTTTTCTCTCAAACATTTGCTGGTACCCATGGTCGTGATGGTCGTATATCGATTGAAGTTGACCCAAGATTCGCAAAAGATACAAACGCATCAATTGCACAAGGAATGCAACTTTGGAAACTCATCAACCGGCCAAATCTACTTATTAAAGTTCCCGCGACCACTGAAGGTCTACCAGTTATTTCTCAATTGATATCTGAAGGAATAAGTGTAAATGTAACTCTGATTTTCTCTGTTGCTCGTTATAAACAAGTATTGGATGCATTTGCAATTGGTTTAGAAAACCGAATAAGCAACGGCAACTCAATCAGTGATATCCATTCGGTTGCTTCATTTTTTATTAGCAGAATTGATAGTGAAGTTGATAAGCAGCTTCCATCTGATTCAGAACTAAAAGGAAGTATTGCAATCGCTAATGCGATAATGGCTTACGATGCATTTTTAAACTTTGAAAAAAGTGAAAGATGGCAAAAACTTGGCGCTAAGGGTGGAAATATTCAGCGGCCATTATGGGCATCAACGGGTGTAAAAGATCCCGCATATGATCCAACAAGGTACGTAATGTTGTTAGTTGCTCGCGAAACGGTTAATACGATGCCAGAAGCTACGCTTGACGCAGTAAGAAAATCCGGAATTTTCACTGGAGACACAATTACTCCAAATATATTGAACGCAAAATCTACATTAGGTAAATTGGCATTAAGTGGAATTGATTTAGATAAAATTACTGATCTATTAGAAAGTGATGGGGTTTCGAAGTTTGAGGCTGCTTGGTTGGATTTAATGAACTCAATTAAAACTGTTTCTGGCAAATAGGATGCGCATAACTAGCAGGCTAGATTTAATCAATAACCTAGAAATTATTTCAAAACTTAAAAGCGCCTCACTTCGAATTTCTGCTAAGGATCACACAATCTGGGGTGAAAATACAGAAGCTAAAAATCGGATGGGTTGGATAGATCTACCAACTAAATCTAGGGATTTATTACCTAAATTAGATGCGCTGTCGGCTTGGGCGCGCAGTAAGAACCTGACAGAAATTGTTCTATGCGGAATGGGTGGCTCTTCACTTGCGCCTGAAGTTATTGCAGCCACTTATGGGAAAAAATTAACAGTTCTTGATTCCACTGATCCAGCCCAGATATTAAATGCTGTGCCGAAGGAATTGGCAAAATCAATCATTGTTATTGGCTCTAAGTCTGGTACAACAATTGAAACTAAGTCACATTTTGCTTTCTTTGTTGATTTGTTTACGAAAGCGAACCTATTACCTACTGAGCATATTGTTATTATTACTGATCCAAATACATCACTCGATAAAATAGCGCGCGATGAGGGTTATAAAATAATCAATGCTAATTCTGATGTTGGCGGAAGATTTAGTGCACTCTCAGCATTCGGTTTAGTTCCGGCAGCCTTAATTGGTGTTGATATCTCAGTTCTGTTAGATGATGCCCAAGAAGCTTTACTAACATTTAATCACGATAACTCCCCTGCCGTTGAGATTGCATCGTTACTATTTTCTGGTACCGAGCAGATAGTTAATTTCTGCGATAAAAATTCTCAAACCCCTGGTCTTTCGGATTGGATTGAGCAGCTTATTGCTGAATCCACTGGAAAAAATCAAGTAGGAAGACTTCCAGTTGTAGTTGAATCTACCGAGGCTATAAGAAATAATCTTACAATCGGATTTGCAGATGGAGATTTTGACTTAATTGTGCAAGCCACTTTAGGTGAGCACTTCATACTTTGGGAATGGGTTACTGCACTCCTTTGCTATTTGCTAAAGGTGGACCCATTTGATCAGCCAAATGTTGCTGAAGCAAAAGATCGAACCTCCAAAATACTCACCCAAATAACTGATAATAGATTTGAAATCCAAAAGCCGGTATATGAGGACAATCAGATAGCAGTGTACTCAAACCGCGATGTTAAAAACTTATCTGAATTCTTGCAACTACCAATAAATTACTTTGCGATTATGGCTTACTTAACCAGAGGTGCTGATGATGAAATTGCCAAGCTTCGATCGCTTGTTTCTAAAAAGACGGATAAGCCCACAACTTTTGGTTGGGGTCCAAGATTTTTGCATTCAACCGGTCAGTTTCATAAAGGAGGACAACAGAACGGTGCATTTATTCAAATAACTGCTGAGACTGATGTTGATGTTGAGATACCAAACCAAACTTATACCTTTGCCCAACTTATAATCGCGCAAGCATTAGGTGATGCTCAAGCACTCACAGAGCGAGATTTGCCTTTAATTCGATTACACCTTAAAACTAGAAGTTCTGGAATTACTAAACTCCTTACTGAATTAAATTAATCTTCACCGCGTAGTTTTTTAAGTGCAATATCTAGAACCTTATTAGCCTCAGCTTCAGTTCTTCGTTCCTTAACATAAGCTAAATGAGTTTTATACGGTTCATTTTTAACTGGCATCGGTGGCTTATTTTTATCTTGCCCAGCCGGAAAACCGCATCTCGGACAATCCCACTCTGCAGGAACTTCTACTGTTCCATCCTCTGCAAAAGAAGGCTTAGTTTCATGACCATTAGCGCACCAATAAGAAACTCTGAAGCGAGCAATTGATTCACCGCGCTCTGCCTCACCCATTGGTCCTGCACCAACACGACTACCGCGTATTGCACTTCCACCGGCCATTTTTACTCCTTAAGTTTTTTGTTACTTCAAAAACAAACTAAGCGCGACTACTGATGCAAACCAGATACCACCAATTACAATCGTGATTCGATCTAAGTTTTTTTCTACAACAGAAGATCCTCCATAAGTTGAGGAGATTCCACCACCAAAAAGATCAGATAAACCTGATCCTTTTCCTTTATGAAGAAGTACCAAAATAATCATTAAAATACTTGATAGAACAAGTACTATCGAAAGAGCTAAATTCATTTACTCGCCTTCATCTGTCCATACCTTTTGCCCTTTGGCACCCGGCAAGGATACTATCTTTTTGTAAACTTTTCTTATTCAAGCCAAATTAAGCCTTATTTAGCACCCGGTGGAATTTTGAAATTCTGGCAAACTCTTCTGGGTCCAAAGATGCCCCTCCCACTAAAGCGCCATCTACATCTTCTTCTTTCATAATATCTAAGGTATTAATTGACTTTACAGATCCACCGTACAAAATGCGACAATTTTCAGCGATCTCATCACTGCCGATTTTCCTTAATTCACCCCTAATTGCTGAACAAACTTCCTGCGCATCTTCCGGTGTTGCAGTTTTCCCAGTTCCAATTGCCCAAACTGGCTCATAGGCAATGACAATTTTTTTCAAGTCCGGCTTATGGAAACCTTTAAGGGCATTCCGTAATTGTTCTAGGACATGTGGAATATGGTTGCCAGCCTCTCGGATAGATAACTCTTCACCAACGCAGAGAATTGGTTTAAGTTCATTTGCAAATGCTGCTTTGATTTTACGGTTAATCAATTGATCATCTTCTTTATGATTAGCGCGTCTTTCGCTGTGGCCAATCAATACATATGTGCAACCAAGCTTTGCAAGCATTGAACCAGATATATCACCAGTATGTGCACCAGAGTCTGATGCAGATAAATCTTGTGCCCCATAAAGCAAACGAATTCGATCACCATCAATCAGTGTTTGAACGGAACGAATATCTGTAAATGGTGGAATTATCACTATCTCGACAGCGTCATAATCACGATCTTCAAGTGAGTAAGCCAATTTCTGGGTAACAGCAATGGCCTCTAGATGATTTAAATTCATCTTCCAGTTACCAGCAATTAATGGTTTACGCATTTCTCTCTCTTCTAACTAAGTGCAACTAATCCCGGAAGTTCTTTACCTTCAAGATACTCTAATGACGCGCCACCACCAGTAGAGATATAACTGAAATCCTTATCATCAAATCCTAGTTTACGAACTGCAGCAGCTGAATCTCCCCCGCCGACAACCGCCATTCCATCTACTTCAGATAATGCTTGCGCAACTACCTTGGTTCCACTAGAAAAATTGGCAAATTCAAAAACTCCCATCGGACCGTTCCAGAATATGGTTTTGCATTTCTTGATTTCTGCTGCAAACAATGCGCTGCTATCTGGACCGATGTCTAAGCCCATCTGATCATTTGGGATACTCCCAGATGAAACTACTGTTGGTTTCGCATCTGCTGCGAATTCTTTAGCAACAACGATATCTGTCGGCAATAGAAACTTAACGCCCAAAGAATCTGCTCTTATCATTAACTCTTTAACAGTAGGAATTAGATCAATTTCAACTAATGATTTACCAACCTCTTTTCCTTGTGCTGCAAGAAATGTAAATACCATCCCGCCACCAATGGCTATTAGGTTAACTTTGTCTAAAAAATTTGAAATTACTCCAATTTTGTCGGAAACTTTCGCTCCACCTAAAACAACGCCATATGGTCTTATTGGATTCTCTGTTAATTTTTCAAGCACTTCTACTTCGGCTGCTACAAGATTTCCTGCTGCATGGGGCAGCAATTTTGCTAACTCGTACACCGATGCATGCTTACGATGAACTGCACCAAATCCATCTCCAATATAAACTTTTCCATAACTTGCGAGTTTTGTAGCTAGTCCAATGCGCTCTGCCTCATCCTTACTTGTCTCCGCAGCCTCATACCTAATGTTCTCAAGTAGTAGGATCTGACCCAGTTTTAAGTTACTTACTTTGCTATCAGCATTAATAATTTCAGTAGAAAATTCAATATCCATTTTAAGTAACTCGCCAAGTCGCATTGCGACCGGAGCTAATGAAAGTTCACTCTTACGCTCTCCTTTTGGTCTACCAAGGTGAGCAATAATTACAATGGAACAATTTGCTGCTAACAGCTTATTAATCGTGCTTAGTGAAGCAATAATTCGCCCATCATCAGTAATTGCACCATCTTTAATTGGAACGTTTAGATCACAGCGCAAAATAACTTGCGTATTTTGGGGATTTAATTCTGTAAGTGTTTTTATGCCCATTAAAATTAAAGAGTCTTACCAATATATTGAATTAAATCAACTAAGCGATTTGAATAACCCCATTCATTGTCATACCAGCCAACAACCTTCGCAGTTGTTCCAATTACCTTTGTTAGGCCAGCATCCAAAATGCATGAGCTCGGATCAGTAACAATATCTGCTGAAACAATTGGATCCTCGGTATATGTTAGATAGCCCTTTAGTGAGCCCTCGCTTGCTTTCTTAAGAGCAGCATTAATTTCAGCAACTGAAACTTCTTTTGAAAGTTCTACAGTTAAATCTGTCGCTGATCCAGTTGGAACTGGAACTCGAAGCGCGTATCCATCTAACTTACCTTTTAGTTCTGGTAATACCAATGAAATTGCTTTAGCTGCGCCAGTTGAAGTTGGAATAATTGAAAGCGCAGCAGCTCTTGATCTGCGTAGATCTTTGTGAGGGAAGTCCAAAATAACCTGATCATTTGTGTAAGCATGAATGGTGGTCATTAAGCCACGGACAATTCCAAACTCATCATTTAGGACTTTTGCCATAGGAGCTAAGCAGTTAGTTGTACAAGATGCATTTGAAATTATATTATGTTTTGCAGAATCATATTTTTCATGATTTACGCCCATAACAATTGTGATGTCTTCATCGGTTGCTGGAGCAGAAATAATTACCTTTTTAGCGCCGGCTGTTATGTGCTTGCCAGCATCGGCAGCTTTTGTGAAAATCCCAGTTGACTCAACAACTACATCAACACCCAATTTACCCCATGGAATATTTGCTGGATCACGTTCAGCACTTACTGAAATAGTTTTTCCACCAACTGTGATTGTGGTGTCCGTGAATGTAACGGGCAGCTTTAAGCGCCCTAGGATGGAATCATATTTAAGTAGATGAGCAAGGGTTGCGTTATCGGTTAAATCATTAATTCCAACGATTTCAAAATTGGCACCTGATTCAAGTGATGCTCTTAAGAAATTACGACCAATACGACCAAACCCATTAACACCAACTTTTAACATATTTTCCTCGCTCAAATTTAATTAATTCAGAAATCCGATTCACTTCTTTGTGAGGTGCTTATCTTACCAGCCAAAAAGTGGCGATTAATTCAATAAATCGGGACTAATGCTCGCTTCAGTATCTGGCACACCTAACTCACGAGCACGCTTATCTGCCATTGCAAGTAAACGCCGAATTCGACCAGCAATTGCATCCTTAGTCATTGGTGGCGTTGCAAGTGAACCCAACTCTTCAAGGCTTGCCTGTCCATGATTGACTCTTAGGTCACCTGCTTCCTTTAAGTGATCTGGAATTTCAACTCCCAATATTTCCATTGCCCGTTGAACTCTGGCAGATGCAGCAACAGCTGCTCTGGCAGACCGTCGTAAATTAGCATCATCAAAATTTGCTAATCTATTTGCGGTTGCTCGAACCTCTCTGCGCATTCGCCGTTCTTCCCAAGCCAATACAGTTTCATGTGCGCCAAGTCTTGTCAGTAGTGCGCCAATAGCATCACCGTCTCTGATTACAACTCGATCAACACTTCTTACTTCTCTTGCCTTTGCGGTAATTCCTAACCGGCGAGCTGCGCCTACTAATGCCAAAGCAGCCTCAGGCCCTGGGCAAGTAATTTCAAGTGCAGAGGATCGGCCTGGCTCTGTTAAAGAACCATGAGCAAGGAATGCACCACGCCAAGCAGCTTCAGAATCGCAAATTGCTGCAGATACCACCTGTGGTGGCAATCCCCGTATCGGGCGATTATTTGCATCTACTAATCCAGTCTGTCTAGCCAAAGCATCACCGTCAGCTAAAACTCGAACAATGTAGCGACTACCTTTTCGGATACCACTTGAAGAGACAACTGATAACTCACTTTCATGACCAAATATTTCGGATATATCTTTTCTTAATCTGCGAGCACTTTGCGCAGTATCTAATTCAACTTCTATAATAATTTTTCCAGCAGCAATATGGAGTCCACCAGCAAATCTAAGTAATGAAGAGACCTCTGCCTTACGACAGCAGGGCTTAGTTATTGAGAGCCGACTTAGCTCATCCTTAACTGCTTCCGTCATTGCCATTTATTCTCCTTTTACTTCTAAGGGGTTATCTAAGCAGGTATCAGCCAAAAATGTGGGCGAAAGCAGAAATTAATTTATCTCTATCATGGTGGAAAGTTTGCTTATTTTCTGCTAGATCAAAGGCTAAAACTTCTCCACCACATTTAGCCACCAACTCATTAAACCTTGGCTCGGTACTATCCAGGGATTTATCAATCAAAGCTACATCAATTTGTAAGTCCGGAACATGGTCTAAAACAAGTTGTAAGTGAGCCTCAAGCGAAAAGCCGGAGAATTCATCGGAAATATTTTTATCTGGAAGATTAAAAATCATAACTTTCTTTGCCTTACTCTTTTTTATCTGAGTAGCCTGTTCCTTCAGTAAGAAATGTGGCATAACGCTAGATAACCAGGAACCGGGGCCAATAGTTATCCAATCAGCTGCTGTTAACGCACTCAAAGCCTCAGGTGTTGCTTTAGGTGTTTCTGGGATTAATCGCAACTCTTTTACTTTGCCAACTGCGGCAGCAACCTGAACCTGTCCTCTTACCAAATTAATACCATCTTTGCTTTCAAAACTTCCTTCAATATCTAATGGTTCTAATGCCATTGGCAATACTCTTCCGACCACCTTTAAAAGTTGGCCAACTCGATCTAGACCCTTAACTGGATCCCCATCTCGATCCCAGAGTGCAGTTAAAAGTAGATTACCAACTGCGTGATTATTCATCTCTCCTCGACTGGTAAACCGGTACTGCATAATTTGTGCCCAACTTCTTCCCCATTCATCATCTGCGCAAAGGGCGCCAAGCGCTCTCCGCAAATCACCAGGCGGGAGGGAATTAAACTCAGCTCTTAGTCTGCCAGAAGATCCGCCATTATCGGCAACGGTAACCACAGCGGTAACTTGATTAGTGAGTGTTCGCATTGCAGCAAGTGTTGCTGCAAGCCCATGACCGCCACCTAAACAAACTACCTTTTGATTCGAATTCATAGCTAAATCTCCCGGTCTAAATCTCGATGCAAAGCGTGTGCTTCGATTTTATATTTCACCAAATTCTCATGCTTAGTCAATCGCTTAACTAGTTCGACGGCTACAGCTACTGACCTATGCTTTCCACCAGTACAACCAATTGCTAGGGTTAAATATTTTCTTCCTTCTGCTATGAATCCAGTGGCCATAGTTTCAAATAGTGCTTGATACCTATCTAAAAACTCCTGCACGTTATGGCTATTTAGTACAGCATCACTGACTGGCTTATCTAGTCCGGAAAGTGGTCGAAGTTCTGGTACCCAGTGAGGGTTTGAAATAAATCTGCAATCAACGACAAGGTCTGCATCAACTGGAATTCCATACTTATAGCCAAATGAAAGTACATTGACTCGCAAATCTGAATCAGAATCTTCATGAAAGTAATCAGCAATCTTTTTTTCAAGTTGGTGAATATTTAGTGCTGAGGAGTCGATGACTAAATCAGCAGAATCGCGCACTTCTCTTAATCTGTCCCGCTCTTTTGAAATGCCAACTAAAATTCGATCTGATCCTTGAAGCGGATGGGGCCGTCTAGTTGATTCAAATCTTCTAACCAAAGCATCATCAGCAGCATCTACAAAGAGAATTTTTCTAGTAATGCCTTGATCTGCTAGATCAGAGAGTGATTTAGTTAAATCCCCAAAAAAAGCACGCCCTCTAACGTCAATTACTACCGCCACTTTTTTAACTGAAGTGGTTACTAATTCAATAAGATTTCCAAGCAACGCTGGTGGCAAATTATCAACTACATACCAGCCAAGATCTTCTAAGGAGTGAGCAACTGTGGACCGGCCAGCACCACTCATGCCAGTAATAATTAAGATCTCGGTATCGCCCTTCATGCCAATATCTTGCTATACCTGTCAAGCATCTAATATCTCACCAGTTTGCATATCAATATTTAAAGGTAAATCTTGGCTATTTATCTGATCAAATATTGTCTTAGCCATTTTTTTACCGATCCCAGGCACAATAGCAAGTTCATCAACTGTCGCAGCTTTGAGAGCTGTCACTGATCCGAAATGAGTTAGCAAAGATTTGCGCCGGATTTCACCTAGGCCTGCGACCTCATCAAGCAGTGATTCAAGCATTACCTTAGAGCGTTTACTTCTATGGAAATTTATCGCGAACCGATGGGCTTCATCTCTTAATTTCTGTAATAAGTAAAGAGCTTCACTATGTCTTGGAAAAATAATGGGTTCACTATTATTTGGTAACCATACCTCTTCAAGTCGCTTTGCTAGTCCGCATATTGCGACATCTGTAATGCCTAATTCCTGCAATGCTTTAGCTGCTGCATTAACTTGTGGCTTACCGCCATCAACAACTACAAGCTGTGGTGGGTAAGCAAATTTAGGCCGTTGCCCGCCTTGTGAAGTAGCTTCAGCAATATCAATATCTTTTTCCTCTAGATACCGCTTGAATCGGCGGGTAATAACGTGATGCATTGCTCTTGTATCGTCAAAGCCAGCCTCATCCGAAATGGAAAACCTTCGGTAATCACTCTTTTTTGGCTGTCCATCTTCAAATACCACCATTGAAGCAACCATGCTAGTTCCTTGAATATTTGAAATATCAAAGCATTCAATTCTAAGCGGCAACTCGGCTAACTCTAATTGTTCGGCAATTTCAGCTAAAGCAGAGCCACTTACTGCAGCATCGTTCGCTCGCTTACTTAGATACTGAATTAAAGATTGGTGTGCATTTCGTTTAACCATTTGCACCAACTCAAGTTTTTCACCCCTTTGTGGTTCGATCAATGCAACATTCGTACCTCGCTGCTCACTTAGCCACTCTTGATGCACT
>Ga0209085_1001699_pt1 | contig 13246 bp, 19 predicted proteins | sample C_131016_EF_Meta_FD_187310 | JGI IMG/M metagenome (GOLD analysis project Ga0209085, IMG submission 187310) | Freshwater microbial communities from Lake Croche, Canada to study carbon cycling - C_131016_EF_MetaG (SPAdes) (version 2) | ecosystem: Environmental > Aquatic > Freshwater > Lake...
CAAGAGATTGAATTGATTTTGGCCAGAAAAACCAAAGCAAATTCTATCTTAGTGGGCGATCCCGGTGTGGGTAAAACCAAGGTAGCAGAAGGTTTGGCTGTAAAAATTGCCGAAGGCACTGTGCCAGAATTTATCAAAGATCACACCGTTTATAGCTTGGACATTAGTTCTATGGTGGCGGGATCCAAATATCGTGGTGATTTTGAAGAACGATTAAAAATGGTGATCAATTTCATTGAACAAAAAGGCAAGGCAATTTTGTTTATTGATGAAGCACACATGATGAGTGGTGCCGGGGCCGGCGGCGGCAACAACAATAACGACATGGCCAATATGTTAAAAAATACATTGGGCAAAGGCACGATTAAAGTTATTGCCAGTACCACATGGGAAGAATATCGCAAATATTTTGAAAAAGACCGTGCGTTGATGCGCAGATTTCAGAAAGTGGTGATTGATGAGCCAGATGAAGAAACTGCAATTAAAATACTCAAAGGTGCTAAAAAATATTATGAACGCCACCATAATGTTAAAATTACTCAACAGGCCGTGACTGATGCAGTAAAATATAGTATAAAATATTTGACAAATCTTAAACTTCCAGACAAGGCGTTGGATTTGATTGATCGCGCTGGTGCACGATTCAAGGTTGAAGACAAGACTACTGGAATCATTGACCATGATGAGATTGTTTTTGAAATCTCTAAAATGGCCAATTTGCCCGCAGAACAGATTGGTGCCAAAGAAACGCCCAATCTAAAAAATCTTGATAAGAGCTTAAAGACACAAGTTTTTGGCCAAGACAAAGCCATCGATGTTTTACTTGAAAAGATTTTTATTGCACAGGCCGGATTAAAAAATCCAGAAAAACCCGTGGGCAGTTTCTTATTCACTGGTCCCACCGGAACTGGTAAAACACAAACTGCCAAGCAATTGGCCATGAATCTAGGTGTCAAGTTGCTGAGATTTGACATGAGTGAATTTCAGGAAAAGCACAGTGTAAGTAAGTTCATTGGAAGTCCCCCGGGATATATTGGGTTTGATGATAATGCTGGTCAATTAATTACTGGTCTTCAAGAAAATCCAAATTGTGTTCTGTTACTGGATGAAGTTGAAAAAGGACACCCTGATGTTATCACGGTGCTTTTACAATTAATGGACAATGGTTTTGTCACTGGCAGCAACGGCAAAGTAGCTGATGGACGCAATGCCATTATAATCATGACTAGTAACGTTGGTGCTGCTGATGCCGAAAGAAATGCTATTGGATTTGGTAATTTGGACCGCAGCGGTGAAACCAATGATGCTATTAATCAATTCTTTGCTCCAGAGTTTCGTAATCGCCTAGATGGAATTATTAAATTTGGCAAGTTAGATCGTGAAACCATGTCTAAGATTGTTGCCAAATTCATTCGAGAACTTAATGCACTGGTCAAAGATCGTAATATTGTAATCAACGTTGATGATAGTGCAATTGATCTACTGATCAAGCGTGGGTTTGACGGCAAAATGGGAGCACGTCCGCTGCAGAGGACCATTGATGACATGATCAAAAAACCAATGAGTCGTGAAATGCTATTTGGTCAATTGACCAAAGGTGGAGTTGTAACCGTTTCGGAATCAGAAGATCAATTAGTTCTAACATATGCAGCCATCAAGCCTGCTAGGACAAGAAAACCAAAAAAAGTAGAATCCGATGCCAATAGTTAAAAGCTTAAAAACCACCAAGTTATTCTATAAGCATTGGCCTTATAAGATAACTGTAGATCTGGAAATGGCATATCTGACTAGAAATATGAGTTTGAGAACAATCATAGCAACCAGAGAGGATATACAAGTCAGTAACCGCTATCTTAAAGTAGTAGAATTTTTCGATTTGATTAATGAATTAAAAGGCGATGATATAAAAAGACGGTGTGATTATTCAACAGTCAGTCTTTATGCAAAAAATCATGACACCTATAGCAAAATAGTCAATTCTTTAAAAGAAGAGTTTTCTATTACAGTTACTGAGCCATCTAATACATCAGAATTGGATATAATAGAAAGTGATCACGATGTTATATTATGTGATAAATTACCATTAAATAAGTATCAGTATAAAATATCTTTTAGAGAAATGTTACCCAACGACAGGCCAAAATTTGCAGAATGGCTATCAAAATATGATGAAAACTCTCTAAGGGTTCCTAATGGGTTTAGAACATATTTAAAAAAGACATATACTTCTTGGGGAACCCATTATGTCTATGCTGTTGACCAAAATATGGCTACATTGGTCGCATTAGCTGCATCTGGATATGCGAAAAGGATACAGCGATATACCGTTCGAGCAGACATAAATACAGATAGAGATCAAACGGATCTCATCCATCAAGGAGAATAATTATGTTAGAATCATTATTTTGGTTTGCGTTAGGCGCATTTTTGGGCTGGAATATGCCACAACCAAGCTTTGCTAAAGCAATTCAGGCTAAAGTAGTAGCCATGCTTACTGCTGCCAAGTAACATGCCAGCTTTAAGTAAAAGTCTAACTTTTTCTATCTATAACAGTACCAGTAGCGTGGCCGTGGTTTATCCTAACACGGCCACCGGTACTCTGGTCTATACCAGCTATCCCGAAAAGGGAGATGGATATTATGGTGCCAGCGATGGAATTCATACAGTTATGTATACAGCCACCCAAGATTTCTCTGGAACTGTGACCATGCAGGCCAGTTTGGCATCCGCACCGGTAGAAGCAGATTGGTTCAATATTCAAAATACCACAGTTAGTTACAACGCTAATAATAACAGATCCACTGCCACGGTAAATTACTTTAATTTTACTGGAAACTTTGTCTGGGTGCGTGGGTATGTTGCTATATCTGCTGGGGCTGTTGAGTCCGTTCTATATAATCACTGAGTCTCTGGCATAAATACTCCTAATAATAGGAGTGTTTACCATAATGAAAATCAGAGAATTACTAAATGAAATGGGTGCCTTGGATGATATAATCCAAGAAGGCGACATTTTTGAATTAGAAATGGACGATCTGTTATTAGAAACCGTGGTCATTGGTATGAAATCCGATGGACCTATATTGGCTATTGATGAAACAGGTCTGGCATATTTAAATAATCATTTAGTTATGGAAGATCATTCAGACATCGGTGGATGGGGTCTGGGATCATATTCCACCTTAAGTAGTAATCCAAATCCACCCGGTGGCACAAACAGCACAGCTGAGGCTAAATATCATGGGCGAGATGTGCCATTGGGCAAACCCATGAAGGGCGATGTTAAAAAAAGCAAAGTTTATGTCAAAGACCCCAAGACTGGGAATATCAAAAAAGTAAACTTTGGTGATAAGAATATGCGCATTAAGAAATCTAGCCCAGCACATCGCAAAAGCTTTAGGGCTAGACATCACTGTGAGAATCCAGGACCAAGGACAAAAGCTCGTTATTGGTCATGCAGAGCTTGGTAAAATTATGAGACTATACGAATTTTTTGGTAAACCCAACGATGTGCTAGATAACTTGGACAAAAAAAGACAAGATCAGGCAATGTCTGATGATGTTTTTTGGTTTATCGTAGATCATGATTTGCTACACAAGCATTACTTTCATCCTATCTCAGTCAAGATTAAAAAAGATCCAGATGATGCTGATTTAAAAAAAGATTTTATGCCTATGGTGGAAAAAGGATGCATGGAATTCCATCATTTTAATAAAATCCCCGGTCATGCAGAAACCATGTTTACCAAAGAATTCAAAGATGATTTGTGTGAACGACTATATAATCATTATCGCGAAGACATAGTCAAAGACCATTATAAAATTGGAATTTGATATGCTTTTACGCGAATTATTTGCAAAAAAATCAAAGAAAATAACAAAAGTTAAGCGATTTTCACAAGAAAATGCTGACAGGCAGGGTAGCCCAACCAATGCCAAACGTGGATGGGGTAGTCAGCCATGGACAGCATCAACTGGCTATGCTGGTGGGATTTCTGAGAAGAAAGAAAAGTGAAACAATATTATATCACCACTGAGAATCTGAATAAAGATTCTCCTGATGATTGTGTTCTAGATCCTTCGGATCCAGTGCATGAGTTAAAGATTGTTCAATATTTGGCTGGTTTGGGTGCAGAAGCCAGATTGCATGAGTATCGTGCACAAAATGAAAAACACAATGCTGAAATAAATAAAGGTAGCAATATTAGCGTTACTGGCACTGAAAAAGCGCAGATTATGCGCGAACAGAATATCAAACCAGGAACCCCAGAATGGTTTAGATTGTGGTTCAGTCGGCCATTGTGGTTTAAAGAACCTCCTATTGGAAATTAAATGAGAGCTAGAGAATTTATTCGTGAAGAATTGGTAACCAAGATAGAGCAATCTGCCAAAGATGCTACTCCCGGTGCCAAAAAATATCCACAAATGAACCAATATTATGAATTATATCGGTTTGGTGTGGCCATGGCTAGTAGTCCAGATAATATTCGTGACCAGATTAAAGGTCCCAGTGGTGATGCGCCAGTGACGATTGCTTATAGTTCTGGAGATGAAGAAATCATCAACGCTACATTAAAGCAAACTGGGCATAAAGGTATTTCCATGACTCCACCCGGTAGTCGAGAAATGAAAGATACCAACACAGTGAGTCCAGTGTCTAACTGGATGAAGAAAAAATGAGAGCACGAGAGTTCATTGGGGAATCTACCACCGAGAAACTAGACATTAGTTTTCAAGATGCTAGCCCTGGTGCATCATCCTATCCAACGGCATTAAACCCATACAAGCGTTATAGATTGGGTATGGCAGCTGCTGGTGCTCCAGATTATGAACATGATTTTTGCACAGATGGACCCAGTGAAGATTTCTTAGTCAGTGTACATTATTCTGTGGCGGATGAAGAAATCATGAAGGCAGCGCATAAGAAAACTGGATATAAACAAAAAACTATGGCTCCCAAAAATAGTCATGAAAGTGATTACATCAACAAAGTCAGTCCAGTACCCGATTGGATTAGTAAGAAATAAAAATAGAAAAATAAATAGTGGAAACAAGGATCATCAAAAATGACTAAAGAATTCAAAGTTAAAAGACAATCAGATGAACAAACCGTATATGTATTGGAATCTTCCATGGGTGGATCAACTACCGCTGGCGCAGTTGCCAGTATTCCGATGGAAATGGGTGCTGTTAAACAAAGACAACCATCTGCTGTTAAAAAAGCAGTAACAAGAATTCCTCCCAAAGTCGTGCCAGCAGGTAAAGGAAAAGGCAGTGATCCAGAAAGCCGTTCAGCCAAAAAAGATAGGACCAAATTAGGTGAAAGTTTAGATTATACTGAAGATTCTGGCAGCCATTATGAACAAGAAATGAGTATGGCGCAAAGTGAATTATTCAGTGCAGCAAAGAATGCCATGCACTTATTGAAATTATTGCAAAGTGAAACAGAATTAGAAGCATGGCAGCAAAGCAAAATCACCAAAGCCGCTGACTACTTAGATGCAGTTTATAAAAGTATTGATTATGATGTATCTGGACATGATGAAGATACCATGGAAGCGCATGGCCATTCTCGTAAACAACAAGCTGCTATCGCCATCAATAAAAGGTCAATGGATGAATCTGTCGATGTTAATGCTATTCGAAAACAAATCAAAGAATTAACCAATAGAAAATATAACGCCGAGGCCGTTCTTAAACAGGCAGAAGTTATAACTGGTGAAATACAATACGCAAAACAAGCTAATGAAACCATCGATCAGTTAAAAGAATTAGCAAATACGTTAGGTATTGATGAATTAGAATTTAACTATCATGAGTCTATTATATCTGACGCAGCTAAAAATTTAGCACAAGCAGTTAATAATACTGAATCTGTTTTTGAAGAGCACATTCAAAAATTGGACTTTAAAATTGAAGATTTACAGAATGAAATTGATTACCCAGATGAAGAGAATATGGTTGAAGGGAATCTTGGTATCAACTATGATGGTTATTTCACAAGTTTGACTGAGCAAATGGATGCATTATTGACTGAGAAAAAAACTCCTAGCAAGTCTAAGAAACCCAATCCTTATGCAATTGGCATGGCTGCTGCAAAGAAAGCTGCAGGTTATGGTAAAAAACCAGCACATGATTTGCCAAAGTCTGTGGTCGTCAAGGGCCACGAAATTGCTAAGAAAATCAAAGACAAGCAGAAATAACTTGCATTTGTTACAGATTTGGGGCATAATTATACCTCAACAATAAGAGGATAATACCCATGAGTAAAGCATACGGTGCACCAGAGCAAGCTAAAATCAAACAGATCGTATCAGAAGGAGTCACGGTTTTATCTGAGATCGCGGCATTGACTGAAGGATTGAATGAGACTATTGCTGCGGTTGCAGAAGAATTGGAAGTAAAGCCAACCGTGATCAAAAAAGCTATTCGCATTGCAATGAAAGACCAGTGGGATCAAGTATACCGGGAATTTGATGATCTTGAATCAATTGTCGATATCAGTGGTCATGCCAACCGGAAATGATTACCATTTTAATAGACATTTATCGTTGGGCCAAGGCGGATTATCGCACTTGGCCATTGAGGTTTTGTTTTGAAATATTGGCATGGGCATTAAGTATTGGTTGTAGCATTACCATGGCCGCCACTGTACCAAATCCACCATTGTTGGTAATTTACCCCATTTGGATCACGGGTTGCTCAATATATTGTTGGGCTGCATGGACTAGGGGAAGTTTTGGTATGGTTGCAAATTATATGTTGTTGGCCAGTATTGATACTTTTGGATTCATTCATCTCTTAACAAAGAACTAACCATGAGTTATGTAGACGCAATGTGGTTCAGGGACCAAGACATTGTCAAGGTTGTTGAACGAGATTCTAATCAGAATAGAGTCTATAAAGAATATCCGGCTAATTATACTTTTTATTATCCAGATAAAAAGGGCAAGTATCATTCTATTTTTGGTGAGAAATTAACCAAGGTCACGTCCAAGACTTGGAAAGATTTTATGCGTGACCAAAAAATAAATGATAACAAAACACTCTATGAAAGTGATTTAAATCAGACATTTAAATGTTTGGCAGAAAATTATTTGGGCAAAGAAGCCCCAAAATTAAATGTAGCCTTTTATGATATTGAGTCTGATTTTGATCCAGAAAGAGGATATGCCAGTCCTGAAGATCCATTCATGCCCATCACTGCGATTTCAGTACATCTTCAATGGTTAGATACATTGATATGTGTGGCTGTTCCTCCAAAAACATTATCGATGGAACAAGCCAGAGAAATGATCAGCGACATCCCAAATACGTTCTTGTATGATACGGAATATGAAATGCTAGATGCATTTCTGGATTTGATTGAAGACGCCGATGTTATATCCGGGTGGAATTCCGAGGGATATGATATACCATATACGGTAAATCGCGTAACCAAAGTCATGAGCAAGGACGATACTCGTAGATTTTGTTTATGGGGTCAATATCCAAAAGAGCGAGAATTTGAGAGATATGGTAAAAAAGCAAAGACATACGATCTTGTTGGGAGAGTGCATTTAGATAGTTTAGAACTATATAGAAAATATACCCCAGAAGAACGACATAGTTTCAGGCTAGATTATATTGGTGAACAGGAAATTGGAGAAACAAAAACTGTTTACGAAGGAACGTTGGATCAGTTATATAATAATGATTTTAGAAAGTTCATTGAATATAACCGTCAAGACTGTGCACTATTAGATAAATTAGACAAGAAATTAAAATTCATGGAATTGGCCAACGCAATTGCCCATGAAAATACTGTACTATTACAAACAACAATGGGCGCAGTTGCATCTATTGAGCAGGCAATCATCAATGAGGCACACCAACATAACTTAATTGTCCCTAGCAGAAATAAAAATCTTGACAAAACCGAAACTCAGGCAGCCGGTGCATATGTGGCTCATCCAAAAAAAGGATTACATGATTGGATTGGTATTATGGATATCAACAGTCTGTACCCAAGTGTGATCCGGGCCATTAATATGAGCCCAGAAACTATCGTTGGACAACTCAGACCAGATTATACCAAGAGAGAAATAGAAGATAAAATGTCAAAGAAAATGACATTTGCCGCTGCGTGGGAAGGGAAATTTGGTTCTAATGAATATGAATTCGTAATGTCAAAAGATATAGCGCATGAAATAATCATAGACTGGGAAAACGGAGAAAGTGATGTATTAAGTGGTGCTCAGATTTATGATCTTATTTTTGAAAGTAATCGCCCTTGGATGTTAAGCGCCAATGGTACTATCTTTACATATGAACGGGAAGGAATCATTCCTGGGTTATTAAAACGTTGGTACTCCGAACGAAAACAAATGCAGAGGAATAAAAAAGAAGCGCAAGATGCTGGAGACAAAGTACTAGAAGAATACTGGGATAAAAAACAACAAGTAAAAAAATTAGGACTCAACTCGACATTCGGGGCAATGCTTAATGCGGGTTGCAGATTCTTTGATATTAGGATGGGACAGAGCACGACATTATCTGGTCGTCAAGTTGTTAAACATATGAATTCAAAGGTCAATGAAGTCATTACCGGAGAATATGATCATGTTGGCAAAGCATGTATCTATTCTGATACAGACTCGTCCATCTTTAGTGCATATAGTACATTAAAGAACGAAATTAATAAAGGAAACATTCAATGGGACAAGGATGTAGTCATTCAGTTATACGATTCTATATCTGAAGAAGTCAATTCTACTTTTCCGGACTTTATGCACAAAGCATTTCATTGTCCAAAAACTCGCGGAGAGGTTATCAAAGCGGGTCGAGAGATTGTCGGGACCAAGGGATTATTCATTACCAAGAAACGATATGCTATTCAATATTATGATAAAGAAGGAACTCGTTTAGATGTCAATGGTAAACCCGGAAAAATCAAGGCCATGGGTTTGGACTTAAAACGCAGTGATACACCTGAATTCATGCAAGACTTTTTGGAAAAAGTATTGATTCGTGTGTTGAATGGCGCTGAAGAACCAGAAATCTTGGATATGATTTCAAAGTTTCGCACAGAGTTTAAAGCTAGGCCGGGCTGGGAAAAAGGCACACCTAAGCGTGTTAACAAGTTAACTCAGTACGGAGCCAAAGAAGACGCTGCAGGAAAGGCCAATATGCCGGGACATGTTCGTGCAGCTATTAACTGGAATACTTTAAAACGCATGAATGGTGACAAATATAGTATGAACATCGTGGACGGCATGAAGGCTATTGTATGCAAACTGCGTGACAATCCTATTGGGTTTAAATCAGTGGCTTATCCCACAGATGAAATGAGACTGCCAAAATGGTTCCAAGATCTACCATTTGATGATGATGCCATGGAATCTACTATTATCAATAATAAATTAGATAATCTTATTGGCGTACTTGGATTCGATTTAGAATCTACAGTTGAAAATAATACGTTTAATTTGTTTTTCAAATTCAAATAGTTTGACAAAATTGTTGCAATAATATATAATATATTTTTATAATTCAATAAGAGCAATTTATCATGAAAAGTATTCTCATGGATATTGTAGCACATACTCACAAGTTGGGATTTTTAAATACAGTAAGAATTGTTGGCACTGAAGAAAGTACCATGATTGAATCTGTGGCTGATGACCGATCAGTGATTCTTTTTGGTCAGACTATTGAACCTCAGGAAAACATGACCGGGGTATTTGGTATGCCCCAGTTAGAAAAACTCAGATATTTGCTGGATTGCAAAGAATACCAAGATGATGCCACAATTGAATTAGTCATGGCTCAGCGCAACGATGAAACCATTCCCGTTGGCATTCATTTCGAAAATAAAGATGGTGATTTTACCAATGATTATCGCTTTATGAATGAAGAATATCTGTCCAAGAAAATGAAAGCGGTAGAATTCATTGAACCAAATTGGGATTTAGAATTAAGTCCATCGTTAAATTCTATTAATCGTTTCCAATATCAAGTTGGTGCCAATTCTGATAATACTACGTTTTTGGCCAAAACCGAAGATGATCAATTAAAGTTTACATTTGGGGATAATACCACTCACGGTGGAGAATTTGTGTTCTCTTCTGAAATCACTGGTAAACTGCGTCAATCATGTGCATGGCCAGTGGCACCTGTGCTAAGCTTATTAAAGTTAGCCAATTCAAATAAAACCAGCATGAGCTTTAGTAACAAAGGTGTAATGCAGATTACCTTAGACAGCGGTATTGCAGTTTATCGGTATATTATTCCGGCCAAGGTGTAATCGTGATTAATAATATAATATTTTCAAATCCTGAACTATTTACAAGTCCAGTAAGTAATTACTATCCAGCTATATACCAAGATCATAATAATCCATCTTTGGGAACTATTCGAGTCAAGGATGGAGGAATTGAAGCTTGCACTGGATCGGGTATTTGGACAAGAATAAGCTGCACGGCTCACATCAATGTCAATCCAGCTGCAGTAGACGGAATAAAATGGGCGATTGATAAAATGAATGAAGAAAGACAACTTAAAGAATTATCTGAGAAATTTCCCACGGTCAAACAGGCCATGGACCAAGTTACTCAAGCCCAAGAACAACTCAAAGTTATTGCAGCTTTGTGCCAAGAATAATCACGAAAGTGATCATATGTAGCAAGTAGTATTTTTCAAACCATAATAACTATAAGGAAATTGTAACATGGCAACAATCCCAAATTATATTAAAAAATCATTGCGTTTCAAGCCAGAAGTGCATAAAATCTATGATGATTTAGAAAAGTGGTTAGATCATTGTAGGTTTAATCTTCTGCCCTATAATCCAGCTGATCTTTATAAATCCAAAGAGTACAAAGAATATCAGCGTACCCAGGAATACTTGGAACGCAAAGCTCGACGTGAACAACGGGCCTTGCAAGAAGAACAAAATAGCAAAAAGGCATGACATAAGTAGACCACTTTTTATAGTGGTCTACTCTTTTTAGAGTGTTAAAAAATGACAACAGAAATATATATTGTAGAGATGTTACGGCTTAGTGAAGCTGATTCTCATTATTATTTTTTGGGAGCATATTCTAATCAAGAATCGGCTGAACTAGCAGGAGAAGTTGAAAAAGCTTGGCTTGCACTGAGTTATCAGTATCGTGTTAGAAAAGTTGAATTAGATGTGATTGATCCTGAGAAATTGGATTTCTATAATCAATCCAAAAATATAACATGACAGTCAAACAAAATGTAACTGCGGTAATATATGATCGCCGTGGTAGAGTATTGAGTATTGGCAAGAATTCATATACCCGCACTCATCCCATGCAAGCTAAGCATGCTGAGAAAGTTGGGTTGCCGGATAAACAATTTTTGCATGCTGAAATCCATGCAGTGTTACGTTTGCGTGATTTGACCAAGGCGCATCGCATATCGGTATTCCGGTATGATTCAAAAGGCAATCCCAAGCTTGCCAAGCCATGTCCAGTATGTGAAAGTTTGATTGCTAGTATTCCTAGCATCAAAGTTATCGAATGGACCACTTCTGAACAAAGCGATTGACTTAACAATCACTAATTTGTTATAATTATCATCTATTAACAAATCATAGGTGTGTGCAACATGCGTAAACTTGCTACCATTCGCAAAATCGATGCCATTCTTCCAATACCAGACGCAGATGCTATCGAAGTGGCAGTGGTTGGTGGCTGGAAGGTTGTTGTTAAAAAAAATGAATATATTGCAGGTGATTTAGCAACCTATATTGAAATTGATTCTTTTGTTCCGCATAATATTGCGCCATTTCTATCCAAAGGAAAAGAACCCAGAGTATACGATGGAATTGAAGGAGAACGTTTGCGCACCGTGCGACTCCGTGGTCAATGCAGTCAGGGCTTGTTATTGCCGATGAGTGATTGGAGCGATGGAGATATTGAATTTAAAGAAGGTGATGACATAACTGAAAAACTTGGAATTATAAAATGGGAAGCCCCTGTCCCCGCGCATTTAACTGGCCAAATCAAGGGCAATTTCCCTACCAGAATACCCAAAACTGATCAAGAGCGTATTCAAAATCTCAAAGAAGAATTGTCTTACTGGAAGCACAATAATTATACGTTTGAAGTCACTGAAAAATTGGATGGTTCATCCATGACAGTTTACTTTATGGATAATGAATTCGGGGTATGTTCACGTAATTTAGATTTGAAACGTGATGAAGAAAACTCATTCTGGAAAACTGCTATCCATTTAGATCTTGAAAGTATCATGCGTGATATGGGACTACAATACGCCATACAGGGTGAATTAGTTGGCGAGAGTATTCAACGAAACCCATATAAAATCAATGGACAAAAGTTTTATATTTTTGATGTCTATGATATTAGCAATGGTACCTATTTGACCCCCACTCAGCGATTAAAGTATATTCGTGAGTTATCAGAAAGAAATCCAGAGATTGAAGGTGTTCCACTGGTGTTTATCGATCATTATCTCAAGGGCACCATGGATGAACTATTGAGTTATGCTGATTGCAAATCTAAGTTGAACCCGTCCACAGACCAAGAGGGATTTGTATACAAGTGTAACCAAGATCCTAACATCAGTTTTAAAGTAATTTCTAATAATTTCTTATTAAAGGCAGAAAAAAGTGAATCACATAGACCAGATAGTAGCAAAAATAGTTGACGGGGAAATTGACGTCGAATCATTGAGCGATCATCAAAAGACCTTGGTAATTTTTAGACTTTATGAAATAGCTGAATCATTTTTAGACACCGATCTTGATAAGCTAGGATCAGAGATGTTGGATTCGTTGGAAGATGTCATTGAACTCGCAATAGATGCTGAGAGCTGGGACGAACACCCAGATCTGGAAGAATCTATTCAATCAGCTGAAGATTCGGGAAGTTGCTATTTACCACCAGACGATTATGTGTTACAATAGTGTTACTTACAACGGGGGATTAAAAAATGCATAATAAATGGAGTTACATTATGATCACAGTTATAACTATTGCAGCATTAATTGCCCTGATTTATCAACAACATGAAATTAACGAATGCTATCTTGCCGCCATTCAATCAGGCATGGACGACGTTAACGGCATTATCAAACTTTGCAATCATTAATATTTGGAGAAACAATGGAAAATTTTGATTTGTTAGATGAAGACGGTTATCCCACAGATGAATGCTTGGCTAAAATTTGTGAATGGAAAAGTGATTTTATTGAACTAATGCAGTTTATTAAACC
>Ga0209085_1001700_pt1 | contig 13238 bp, 29 predicted proteins | sample C_131016_EF_Meta_FD_187310 | JGI IMG/M metagenome (GOLD analysis project Ga0209085, IMG submission 187310) | Freshwater microbial communities from Lake Croche, Canada to study carbon cycling - C_131016_EF_MetaG (SPAdes) (version 2) | ecosystem: Environmental > Aquatic > Freshwater > Lake...
CGAGGCGATTTTTTTACACGCGACAACCCCACGCGTGGAATATATCCACACGCGGGGCGGTTTGTGTCGGGCGACTACTTGCCTGCGAGCATATTCGCAAATGCTTCGCGTAGCATCTCGGTTAATTGCTCATCTTTGTAGTATTTCGGTTCGGTCTTTGTTGCTTTCTTGCGTGGCTTTGGCTTCACGCTGGCGATAATCGCTTGACCTTCTGCGCTGTCCACATCATGCCATTGTTCACGCGTGGTTTTTGGTGTGGCTTCGGTTTTGTTATCCACGCCAATTTGAGCGCCAATTTCGAATATGCGAGCGAATAAGTCCGCGTATCCATTTTCATCTGTGTCCGCTTCGTACTTGCTTGCCAACGCGTTCAGGGATTGGCTTGCCATGCGTAGGCGACTTTGTGCGCTTCCTTTTTTGGTTAGCGCGCTTTCCAAGCGGTTTGCGATTGATTTTGCTACGTCTGAGTTAACTGGGATTTGCTCGATTAACTCTTTGATTTGTGCGTTCATTTTGTCCTTTCCAAACTCTGCCTATTTGGCATTGAGATAACTCTACTCTCATTTGGCAAATAATCAACTTTGAGCGTAAAACTGGGGCGATTTGTCCTAGTTTGTCCGTTTCTATTCGGTGGCTTTGGTTTGTGTTGGTGATGATCTTGGTTATCCGTGATGAGCGCATTGTCCGTTTTGTCCGTTTTGTATGCGCACTCCTGAGCGCACACGTGCTACATACATCGCTGTCGCACACACGCACAAGCGTCATCTAGCACGCACGCACACTACATAACTCGCTGTCGCACGCACAACTCGTTTGCGAACCAAATCAAAATTGCTTTGACTTACATACGCACAGGTTTCTTTCTTTCTTTGGGGCTTTTTTGAGGCTAAAAACCGATCTGCTATGATGGTTTTCGGTGGTCAAAAGATCACCAAGAAACTCTCTCAGGCGAGGTTAGTTCATTTCCTTCGTAGGCTTGAGAGGGTTTCTTTATCATCACGAAAGGAACTACATGTATATCGAGATCGCAGACGGCATAGCAATCATTATTGCGTTGTCGCTAAGTATCACGCTAATCACCACCACCGCACTACACAATGCTCGCCTAACACGGAAAATCCGTGAGATGAGTGATTGGGAGTAACACACATGAAACTCACAATCAGTATCCCTAACCCACGCAAGGTATGGAAAAATAAGCGTGGCGTTAAACTCACAATTCGTGAGGCGCAAAGCATTACGTCAATGCTTGAGTGGCTTAGAAACTCTGAGGCAGGTGAGCATTACACTTTCGGACAAGATGCGATCAAGCGCATGGAAAATGTAATAGACGCACAACTCTTTGATGGTCGTGTGTATCATGGTCAAAGTCTTGGTTTATGGGTGGACGAAACGTTCATACCACAAGATTTTATACATGGGAAATGGATAACTAATGTCTGATACACGCTATCGGTGCGATTTACCAGTTCACTTCTCATTGTTTGATGCTCGCACCGAACCAGCAGTTGTAAGCGTATCAGAAATGCTGATACACGAAACAACTGCTCACACAACGCTATGGGGCGCTGTGTTCCCTGCTCAACTCTTAAAGTGGAGTGAGCGCAGTAAGATCACATACACAATAACACCAGCCGTAGACGACACCGAGTTGGCTACATACGCAATTCCCGAAGGGGAGTTGTGTAACTGTTCACTACACGAAGGAGAGGTAACTAATGCCTAACACACGGATACCCCCTAACGAGGGTACTTACGCTGGCTACTATCGTGAGATAGAAACTCACGAGTGGTACGCACAACTCACACAAGCAGGGCGTGATGCGCTTAATAAAATCATCATTGCCCCTGCTGGTTGGGGCATGTGTGCTTGCGGTGCTGGCGGTGCTTTGTACCAGCAAGAGATATACCTTGACGAAGGCGGATACACGCTTCTCGTACCACGCTGTAAAAAGTGTTCACGCAACAAGGCACTCGAAGGCGCACTCGAAAGCGTAGATTTTAATACTCTCTACGCATATCTACCTAATCACAGTACGACAGGCTTGTACAATGAAATCCTGCCGTACACTTTCCTACCTATACACGATCAACAACGAGATACATGTGAAGTGTGTTCAGGATACATGTTCGAGGCAACAGATCTTCGTGTATCAGAACGCCAGACACTCATAACTATCGCACAAGATGATGCTGGTGATGAATACACAGTTCACTCATCATGTATGTTTAAGTGTGAGTGTGATAAGTACATGATTGACTCACATGTGTACAGCAAGATAGACGGAAGCAAAGTGTGTGAAAAGTGCTTCAGTAAACATCAGGCAAGCGGTGATATAAGTACATGCGCTTGGTGTGATGGTTTCTTTACGGAAACCTATTACTCCGAAGCACGGGACAGACGCTTGTGTGATAGTTGCTACGATCAATCGTGGGATTGTGAGGAGTGTGGCTACGAAATGTACGAGAACACATCTCACGAGTGTTATCGCCACAACGACAGCATAATCTACGAGTACATGTACAAGCCTGACCCTGAGTTTTTTGGGTCAGCCGATTATTACTTCGGGCTTGAGTTAGAGGTCGAGGACAATAGCGGTTGGGGCTGTGAGAGTGGTGCGCAGATAGTTAAAGATGCGCTTGGCTCTCGTGTGTACATAAAGCGAGATAGTTCGCTTGATGACGGCTTCGAGATAGTATCTCACCCACACTCGTTCGAGGCATGGAAGTCTATTAACTGGGACTTCTTACGCTCACTACGCAGTAAGGGTTTCCGTTCATGGGATACAACAACATGTGGTTTACATGTTCACATATCTCGTACGGCTTTCCGTAAAAATGGACAGCGTGATGAAGCACACGAGTTGCGCTTTCAGAAACTCATCTACGATAACGGACAACAGGTTCGTGCGATAGCAGGTAGAAGTAGTTCTTTCGCACGATTTAATGATAAAGGCGCACTCGTACCTAAGATCAAGTACGGCAGATCAGCCGACAGATACGAGGCAATCAACATACAAAACGATCACACGATAGAGGTTCGTGTGTTTCGTGGTTCACTCAAGCCAGCGCGAGTGTTATCAGCGATAGAGTTTCTCCACTCTGCTGTTGAGTACACACGCACCATGAAAATAAACCCAAGAGATAATCAGTTAGGCTGGATACGCTTCATGGGATATGTGCTAGACAACAAGGACAAGTACGAAAACTTTGCGCAGATCGCGCTTAGCACTCTCGATAACACGAGAGAGTTCGAAAGTGAGGAAATGTAATGTGTATGTTATGTGTAGTTCCGCCCAATGTATTACCTTCGCGTGATAAGTTGATGTATTCCGCGATCAATAATCCTGACGGCTTTGGCTTCGCTATCGTGGTATCACGAGAGAGGCGCATCATTGTCGAGCATACAATGAACGCAGATGATGCGGTCAATCGCTTCCTTGAGATGCGTGCTAAGTATCCTGATGACTATGCCCTATGGCACGCAAGATACGCAACACACGGCACTACCAATCTCGAAAACTGCCACCCCTTCTATGTGCTAGACGATCAAACTGTACTCGCACACAATGGCGTACTGCCAATAGATATACCTGCTGGTGATACAAGATCAGACACACGCATCTTCACCGAAGATGTGCTTGCCAAAATGGGTGGTGTTAAGGCGCTAGATAATCCACACATGTACAACATGATCGAGGAATACACTTCAGGCTCTAAGGTGTGTGTGCTTACAGTAGACCCAACGGCTGACTATCAGATGTACTTGATACACGCAGACAAGGGTCAGACAGACGACAGCAAGGTGTGGTGGTCTAACACCAGTTGCGAGGCTGGCTACGGCTACGCATACAATAACTGGAAGCCTGTTAACTCTCTTTATCCCTACGATACTGAGGGTGTGTTCCCATGTGTGGCGTGTAATTCGCTCATAGATGAGGACAGGCTAGAGAAAGATGGCGTGTGTCCAATGTGTCAGACCTGCCAATGGTGTGATAGCGCATCAGATATGTGTATGTGCTACAAGCCAACGACAAAGCAACACACAGATACCGCATACCAAACAGCATGGGGGCTAATGTGAAACGCGTAGCAACCACACCACCAACAAGGGCATACGCAAGTATGGCTGAGATGTGCTACAAACATTACGAGTTAGCGGTTGCTGATCGCAAACTTGTAGACGCAAGCAAGTGGCTACTCAAGGCTCACGCATATCGTGAGAAGGCTGGACAAATCGGACACGAGAAGGAGTTATCTGATGCGAACAACTAAGTGTGTAGACACACGCTGTTGGAAATGTGATACTCCTGTATGGATACCCCTGTACGATTATCACGAGGAAAGAAACTACTGCTATCCGTGTGGCATGGCAAAGATTGGAGTGCTGAGTGAGTACACACACACAACGCAAGAAGGTTAGTGAGTGGGATACTGTCGAGTGGAAAACTACTCGTGCTGGTAATGAAACCGCTACTGTCCTGCTCAATGCTGGCGAGTATTTTCATGTTGAGGAAGGCTGGGAAATTGACGGCCCGATACGCGTGAAGATAACTTACTCACCAAGCACGCAAAAAACTACCGCTAGGTACTCGCCCCTGCCTAGCAATATGTTTAACATGGATAATCCATACGAGTACCCTTGTGCTTCGTGTGGTGTAGAACGCCACGTCCCCTGCGTGGGAGATAAACCTGAGTGCGCTTTCCGCGTATTCCTAACGAAAGGTGGCATGTTATGACTTTCCCTAAGTTCACGAACGAAGCATCATGCGCAGGTAGCGCTACGCCTGATGATTGGTTTCCTGAGTTCTCCCCAGCAAGTGATCCAAGAGGTCGTGTGGGTATTCGTTATAGATACTCATACACGCCTGAAGCCATGCGTGCTAGAAATCTATGCTTAAGTTGTCCTGCGTATGATGAGTGCTTAGAGTATTCGCTACAATGGACAGACTTAGACGGGATATGGGCAAACAAGGATAAGTATGAACGCGCAGAGGAACAACGCCTGTTAGGTATAAAGCCTACAAGCCTAACCTTTACATACGATAATCCGCTAGGTATAGATATACAACCGAGAACGCCTATCGAAAGCGAGTGGGATAATGTATGATGATAATGAGTTCACACAAGAAACTGTGTGGGAACAATTACGCTTAATTGGCTGGCTTGCGTTTGCTACACTTGTGATCATAAGCACAATTATAGGGGTGGCACTATGACGTGTCGCTATTGTGGTAATCTACGTGATGCTGGCATACAAGATAATATCCCTGTGTGCCATGCGTGCTACTGTAAGAAAGGTGGAGTAAATGAGTGAGGTACACACTTACCGCGTAAAGGCTAGATGTATGGTAGACCTATACCAATACGTGTATGCTGATGATGTAAATGTGGCTATCGAGTTAGCGCTTGATGCTCACAATGATTGGGAAGTAGAAACCTTAGATGATGCTGAGGTCAAGCGTGTACTACAAATAGATAGGGTGGACTAATGAACATACCACGCGGTGATGTAGTTAATCTCTTACGCAAAGAGGAGATGAGTGGTCTGCTTGGGCGAGATATAACTTCGCCTGAGTGGACTAAGGCAAAGCGTATGGTTATGCTTGATAAAAATCTATGGTCATGTGTAGATGATACACTTATGGCTATACTAGACGAGATACGAAAGGAGAAGCCATGAGTGAGAAATATGTATTACGCCTAGAACTTACTACGCGTGATGATGTACATTTCGAGAGTGTGTGTAATGTACAAAATCTAGTAGAGAGTAAACTGCGTGATTACTTTGATGTAAGCAGTACCGAGATCAAGCAAGTGTTATCCGTCTAATACCACGCAAAGAAACCCTTACGCATCATTGGTGCGTGGGGGTTTTTTTATTGTCCAATCGCCTACCTTATGCTGGCACGCACAATCCGCGTACTCGCAATCTCTATGCCTAAAGTTGGCTAAATCTTCACGCCCATACTCGTTCATGTTGCCCGCGTGCTGGCATGGCACACATATCACGCGTGGCACACGCTCTCACGCGAGCCAAAAGTTTGTGTTGGTTCTGTACATACCTTGCTGTCACACATCACTTGCGTCTGTATCATCTACAATAATCTCCAGTTCTTGTTCGATAACATTGTCTGACCCTTCTTGCGTAGTAATTTCTTCTTCCGTGTAGTCCCGTTCTTTACGCGGATAATTACCACCTAAATAGTTTAACATATTCTTTAATGCCCTGTTGACACGCATACGTACAGCATCTTGTGAGATAGATAACTCTGATGCTATTGCGCTTAACTCTAACCCACTAGCGTAACGCAAGTAGATTATATCTTGCTGTTCCTTAGCCAATTTGTTAATTGATTTCTCCACATCTGAGCATAATGCTGGCCAGTTATTACCCTCAGACGCGACTTTTTTTACGTTAGACATGCTCAAATCATTGAGTAAAGGAGCCTCTCTATCACCAGTTAAAACCGCTGGTAATAGCGATTCTAGCATGTTTTTATCGTAATAATAGTTATCTTCCACGCGGTATCCAGAAGACTTAGCCTTGACTTTTTGACAGTAATCTTTCGCAGCGTTACGCAGAGATCGCGCTACGAGTTTCGTACATTCCTTGCTGTTGTATTCCTTTTGCCAGTACTTAATCTTATTTGGGTGCGTCAAAAACCACACCCATAACTCTTGGCGTAGATCATCTGTCTCAACCATACGATACTTACGAGAGAACTCATAAGCAACAGACGCAACTACGCCATCATACTCTTCAATAAATCTTTTTACCACCGCCACGTTTTGCCTTCTACTGTAAACGATCTATTAACAATCGGAACAATTTGCGGAGTAACGTTCTTACCATCTACATGCAAGATACCAAACCCTTGTTGCCATGTGAACAAGCCAGCCTTGATGTACTTAGCATGTTTAATATTCATAAGATGCCCGACTTCCATACCCCATACAGCACGAGATCCATTAGACCAAGCCTGAGTATAGTGAGCCAATCCCATGCGGTGAGTGTGTCCACACACAACTGACATACCACTTCGCTTCGCAAGTCCGAGAGCAGTAGCCCCTGCTGTCGGTTGGACATTACCTTCATCACCATGCATTAATAACCAATTAGGTGCAATCTCTATAGGCCCATGAGAATACTTGATACCGAGTTCATCTAACTTTAGAAACTTTTCAATCTCTAACTCTGGCAATCCTAAAAAACCAGGAGCAGATGAACGTATCTTATTGAATAATCTATCTGAGTGATTACTACGTACAATAGTTTCAACAGTTAAATCTTCTAACAACTTAACAGTTGTATCACGATCTTTACCTATTGATCTTTCCCATTCAAGTTCAGTCCCTTTTGCCCAACGACTGATACTCTGAAAATCTATTTCATCGCCTACTGATACTACAGAATCAGGCTGGTAAGCATAAATGAATTTCTTCACAGCATTCACAGCGTCCACATCGTGGAACGGTGCCTGGAGATCTGAGATCACGACGATGGCTTTACTCATTCACACTCCAAACAATAATTATATACACGAATGTTTGGTATATACATCACGAAGTGTCTACCACAATGAAAACAATTAACAGATGTCCATTCATTATTTACAAAATAAAAAGGATTGCGAATTTTTAACTTCATTTTTTCTTTGCTCGTCTCTTATTCTCTTTACCTACGTTTTTAGAGTGAGACATTGCTTGTAAATTTTTAATGCCATCTTTACCTTTACGACCACCATTATCTTTGTGATCTACATCAGTAGATTTACTTAACTTCTTACCAGTAGCCTTCTTATAATCAAGACGGGCTTTATTGGTAGATGTAGTTTCAGTAGTGCCATCTTTTTTCTTACGTTTAATAACATAGATTGGGCGACCACCGTTTTGTTTACTGCCTTTATATGGTCCAAATATTTTCATTGATCCCATTTTCCTTTCAGTACCAACAATGCGATTATCGCATAGTTTGCTAGATCCTTAAACGAATCCTCAAAGGATTCATGTTCAGGCGCCATGTCTTTAATACTGTCGTATAAGTTATTTATACGTGCAGTTTTATCATGTATCCGAACTCTTAGTCCATTTATAGCACCGCCAGGTGCATTAGATATATTCTTAGGGCCGTAATCTTTATGTTTAGATAACAGTAAAGTGACAAGTTCTTCAACTTCTTCCCATATTGCTATCTCAAATTCTGTAGGTTCAGTCATGTTCTTCATTGTGGCCATCTTGTTTTAGCATCTCCTCTATCCCTTGTAGCATGTCTACTGTAGACTCAACTGTCATTGCCTCATTAAGAAATTTATGGAAGGTCTTCTCGCCTTCGGAAGAATTAACAAGAGCCAAGGTAACTGATTGAATTATCTCTATGGCATGAGCAATCTGCCCTTGTACTAACATAACATTAACTTCCTCTAATATTGCATACAGATCAATGCTATAACGATTGCTCAGGCGTAAGTTCCATGAGAAACAAATGTCACAATGCTCTAAAAATAAGAAAATATCCTCAGTTTTGAACTCACAATCTTCGCAACGGAAACCTTCGTCAGATGGAATAAGTACGCTCATTGGGAGTTACTAATCTTTTGTTGGAAGTAATCAGCACCATGCTTAAGATACATTGAGTTAACATCTTCACCCTCTGGCATCTGCACAGTAATAACATTACCTAATTCTTTGGTTAATGATTTAGAAAACTCATGTCCAGCATTATCACCATCAGCAAACATAAAGACTTTATCAAAGTCTGCTAGTAATTTAGTGTAATGTTTCTTCCAGTTGTTCACTCCTGGGACCCCCACGGAAGGTATATTACACACATAATCCAGCGTGATCGTGTCAATCTCACCTTCACAAATACAAATAAATGACGACGCTTTGAAGAAGGCTTTGGTATTAAAGAGGTGTGTGCTTGCACCAGCCAGCCCCATATACTTTGGTTCTTGCGAATCCAAAGATCTGAACCTGATGTCAACCACACCCGAACGTGTAATATACGGGATAGAGAGTCTATTTTCATACTGCTCGTGTCCCGTTATTGGATCTAGTACGACGCCCAAGCCTACTTTCTTCGCTACTTCCAGAGTAATTCCCCGTTCTGCGAGGTAATCCTCTGCTTCGTGTATTGCTGCTGCGTAATACTTTGCTGCTTTGCCCAGAGATTCTTTCTGCAAACTTGACTGCTTCATAAAATCTTATCCCCTCTTTGTCCATAATAATTCTGTAAGTATCGCCTTTAACTTGACAGGCGAAACAACAAAATACATTTTCTCTAATGTTGACTGTTGCTGATCTATGTGTGTCATCGTGGAAGGGACATCTGATACTGCTCCATCCATTTCGTTCAGGAACTTTTGCTCCATAATATTCTAATACATCCTTAATCGGCAATACATTTACACGTTGTGACTTTGCGAATCCATTGGTCAAGATCTTCCACCACCCATGATTGATTTATACCACCCATTCTACGCTTAACTATAACATACGAAGGAGGAGTCGCGCTTAGTGAGCGAGCCTCTGCATAGTGCTTTGCTTCTATAACTGCTTCACTCCAGAACTCAGGCAACTTGAGTGCTTTAGTCGCCTTGAGTTCCAGGATATATGTTTTACCATTGACCATAACAACAATGTCGCCTTCGTCTTTAGCACCAGCCTTAGTTAATCTTTCAGCCACTACGTTTTTAGAGCGCAACCATTTAAGTACAGTTGTCTCGAATAAAGAACCTTTGCGACCATTCTTGTTAGCCATTTAGTATTTAATACCAACCCTTATCTAAGTGATGTTTAAGCGCTAAAGTAGGCGTTTTATACCGCTTTTTGATGTATTTGATCCCAAGATCAACTTGCTTATATAAAGGTGTATCCTTAGGCATTCCGATAATTTGGGGTATTCCGTATGCATCAGATGTTGGGTTATCTGCTGTGTAATCCCAGCGCGATTCTTTACTCCAAAGTAATAGTAAAGATTCCCATTCTTTATTGTTCCAACCTACTTGTTTAACTTCAAGACGAGCATAATTCTTAGCCAATTTTTTACTTTGACTAATTGTTAAATGCATTTTAATACACTCAGGTTTTGTAGGGGTTGGGGCCGTAATAATTGCAACCGCATTTTGCGGCGATAAAGCCACAAAAACCACAAAACACATTGTCATGTATCTCAGGTTGTGTTTCTTCATAGTCTCTCCTCTGTTGGGGCTGTTGCCTTTGTCCCACAGACAGCACACTCCATATCGATAAAGTATGAACTTATTGTATCACTATCGTCATCCCATTCAACGATCAGTTTCCAAACAAAAGAACCACATGGACATACTTTGGTAGGTTTACCACGTATATCCATCGACTCTTTATAATCTGGAGTTAGTTCCCAGATATCCTTCGCACTCATATTCTTTCAGGTATATCAGAAACTTCCATCACTTCAGGATTAAATTGTAACCAGTATGAAGTATCGCCACTTGGATCTGCTTTACCGTACCTGTTTTTAACAGGTGCAATAGCAATATATCCAGGAGCATTACTACCGATTGTACATATCAAGGCTGGTAGTTGAGCAACCATTCCTTGTAGCGCTGATCTAGGCTGGCACGGATTACCAGGATAGGATTCCTTCGTGTGATGAAGGATAAGAACTGCAGCATTAGTATCTCTTGCAAGATATTTCAATTCTTTAATTGTAGAACGCATTCCTGCGAACTCTTCACCACCATCGTTGGCAATATCCATTAGGTTATCGACTACGATTAAGGTTGGTGGACAACCCCATAGTTCTTCAAATGCAGATACTTCCATATCTAAATCAGCCAAAGTTGGCGCTGACTCAAATGACCAGAAGATATGACCTGAATTGTCGTTGATAGTTTTCCGAGACCCATCAACATTTTCTATGAGCATCTGTTCAGCCATTGATTGTGGTTGACCAGAAATCATTGATAGTAAACGCATAGCCATTGTGTGGGCATTTGTATCTGCGCTTATGTATAGTGTTGGTACTTTACTTCTAAGGGCAATTGCAAGAGCAAGTGTTGATTTACCTGCTCCTGGAGTGCCTGCGATCATAGATACCTCAGCCCGACGGATGATAATTTTATTAACATCAAAGGTACGAAAGACTGATGGCAATGGTTCACCACCAATATCTTTACTACCTACGGCACGGGCTAAGGTTCTCATTTCTTAGAAAGAATTCCACTCAGAATCAGTACGGCGAATCCATGCTGGTTCACATTGGTCTGGTGTTCCCTTAGGTGAAGGACACATAAATGCCTTCCATGGTCCCTTAGCACCTGCACCAGTACGTTTTGTCATCTCACCATGCTTACAAGTCCTCCCTGAAGGACCAGTACTTGGGGTGAAAGTTTGTGTTGTATTAGGTGCTGGCGTTGCGCCTAGCCCCTGAGTAAGGTTACCTACCGCCGTCTCATAAGACATTGATGGTCCCTCTAATGAAGTTGCCATAGTTGAGATTAGATTCTCAGCCCCGACATCTCCCAGTATTTGAGTCAAGTTAATCTTGAACTCATCAGCGGTGTTACCAGCGATCAGAAATATCCGACCATCTGATAACTTACTACTAACTTGGAAGTTAGCATTAGCCATTGGTTTTCTCCTTTTTTGTATATTGTCCGTTCATAAACTTACAGTATGATAGCACACCACATCTACCACAATTAGACAAATTAGGTAAATAAATCTCAGCCTTACGGGCTCTATCAAACTCTGAATATATTTCTTCTACCTCTTCGGTAGCAAGATGCTCAAGGTTCCATGTAGATATTTGGCCAGTGCGAGCATCCCAGAAACCAGCCTTGTCCACTTCTACACCATTCTTGCGTAAAGCCCACGCATAGGTAGCAAGTTGAAGTGGATGTCTCTGAGATGACGCCCCTGTCTTAATATCTAAAAGGACTATATTGCCATCGTAATCCGTCATCACTCGGTCGATAGCCATCTTAACCACAGTATCTACCAAAGGAATTTCATACTGTTTCTCGATGTAGTCTTCATAGATATTCCACCCGTTGTTCCTAAAAGTAATCCAACGATCAAGCATCCATAGACCTTCACCATACCACCAAGACATGTCTTCGCGTTTGGCAAATTCCCATGTATTCATGTCACCATTAAGTTCTTCATCTTCTCTAACTTGATTGTGCCATGCTTCATTCCAAATGATTTCTGCGTCATTAGGATTTAAGTCCCACATTTCAGTAGCCTTGTGGACAGCAGATCCACCCGTAAACCATACAGCATGTTTTTGGGGTACACCTTGTAATTTAGTTAAGTTATATTTCCATCCACACTCTAAGTAAGTACCAAGAGATGAATAGGATATATGTTTAGATAATTCGGTCATGGTGTAACCCTAACATACCCTATTGGCTGACGCCAATTGATGACTGCCTGAACCCTGAAATCAAGAAATGCCCCCCCCACCCCCCATAATAAATCATGGTGGTTGGGAGGCTGGTTAGGCTTTTGCCGTCACCCGTCAATCGAAGTTTCTGCCCCACGGTTTCCCGTAGCGCAATAGTAACACATATGCTATGATCGTGCTATGCCAACCTACGAATACAAATGCAATGTCTGTTCTGGGCAACAAGAATTAAATAAAGCACATAGTGATGAAACTATACCAGTATGCTGTGATGTGAGTATGACTCGTTTATGGTCTGCTATCCCTACCATTTTTAAAACGGGTGGCTTCTATAGTACAGGTGGATAAACAGCAAAAGACCCCCCTTCCTAGTATCTCTACTGGGTTGGGGGGCTTTCGTGTCTCTAAGGGGCCTTTAAAGCCCGATTAGAGGTATATAATTACTTACTACCTACACCAAATTCTGGTGATGCTGGGTCCAATGCCTTTAAAACAGGTCCTGCTACTGCAGCAACACCCGCTAATGCAAGTGTTTTTAGGTCAGTTGTACCAGCAAGGTACAGCGCAAGTACGGCAGCAACGGCTGCACGTAAATAGGTTGCAACAATTGCTTTTAATTTAGTTGTATTCATATTGTCCTTTAAGGGCGAGCAACGCCCATTACGAGGGAGTAAGCACGTTTCTTTAGAAACACACCATCTCCATTTGATTGACTGCCCTTATTATCCCCTGAGGTATTACCCTCATAGACCATAAGGTATTTTTTCCCATCGTTGCTAGCACAGATACCAACATGGTCAGCCTCTGCATCAGCATCGAATTGGAAGAATACTACATCACCTGG
>Ga0209085_1001701_pt1 | contig 13233 bp, 10 predicted proteins | sample C_131016_EF_Meta_FD_187310 | JGI IMG/M metagenome (GOLD analysis project Ga0209085, IMG submission 187310) | Freshwater microbial communities from Lake Croche, Canada to study carbon cycling - C_131016_EF_MetaG (SPAdes) (version 2) | ecosystem: Environmental > Aquatic > Freshwater > Lake...
GGATTTATAAAGCCTGGCAACGACCTACTCTTCCGTGCCTTAAGACAAAGTACCATTGGCGCTAAAGGGCTTAACTGCCGAGTTCGGAATGGGATCGGGTGTTACTCCTTTGCAATAATCACCAGGCCAGGTTTTATACATAAATAGCATTCTTTTGTAAATATCCTATATATTTCAAATACACCCCCAAATTTAGCAAAAGTAGATAATTTAAAATATAATGATATAAGTAAAAAACTTTATCGCGGGGTGGAGCAGTCTGGTAGCTCGTCAGGCTCATAACCTGAAGGTCCTTGGTTCAAATCCAAGCCCCGCAACCAATTAAGTCAATTTTAATTATTTTTTAATCTTAACAACTTTGTTTCCCTCATCCACAGGAACAAATGAACTCTTATCAAATTTGCTTTGCTCTAGATAAACATGATCAACAATTACAGAATTAGACTGATAAGTTTTTACAATCTTAGCAAGTAACTCTTTGACCTCTAATACTTTATTATGATCAAATAAAGTTTTTAAATTATTTAAATCAATTTCCAGCTCATTAAAGGGAATGAAGGGATCTTCCGCTTTTTGAATTTTAGGATGCTGAGTTTTTTGAGGATTATCCCCTAATAATAGTTCTTCATATAATTTCTCCCCAGGTCTAAGTCCAATAATTTTTATTTCAATATCACCTTCTTTATTATTTTCATCTTTAACGGTTAAACCTGAAAGTTTTACAATTCGATAAATTAAATCTTTAATTTTTATACTCTCACCCATATCAAGAACAAATACATCACAATTCTCACTCATGGCACCAGCTTGAATTACAAGTTGAGAAGCCTCAGTAAGGGTCATAAAATAACGAGTAACATCAGGATGAGTTAGAGTAATAGGTCCCCCATCTTTTATTTGTTTTTTAAATTTTGGAATAACAGATCCTGAGGATTCTAGAACATTACCAAAGCGAACAATGGACATTTTAGTTTTATTATTTTTAGCATTTTGGTAAAGCCCCTGCAGACAAAGTTCAGCAAGTCGTTTAGATGCTCCCATAATATTTGTTGATCTAACCGCTTTATCACTTGATATGAGTACAAAAGTTTCAACTGAATTAAATAGCGCTGCTTTTATAATAGCTAAAGTTGCAAACACATTATTTTTAATACTTTCAGAAATATTTTCCTCAACTAACGGTACATGTTTATAAGCAGCAGCATGATAAACGGTATCTACTTTAAAAGTTTTAAATATTTCATTTACTTTTGCTTGATCTTGGACGTTAACAAGAAGCGGAATAATTTTTAAATTTTCATTTACAATCTTTAACTCTTCATAAATTTTATAAAGAGCAAATTCATTTAGCTCTAAAAGCAATAATTTTTGAGGATTTAATTTTATAATTTGACGAGATAACTCAGAGCCAATAGAACCGCCTGCCCCTGTTACTAATACAACTTTTGAGGTTATATTTTTACTTAATAATTGAGGATTTGGTAAAACCTGATCACGATTTAAAATATCATCCACATCTAAATCTTTAATATCAGATAAATTAACTCTTCCTTGAATAATATCTGCAACCGTTGGCAAAGTTTGTACTTGCAATGGGTAATTATTTAAATTCTTTATGATATCACTTCGTCTAGATCGAGAGATAGATGGGAGCGCAAGTAAAATTAATTGCACTTCTTTTGATTTTATTAAATCAGCAATTTTTAAAGGTGAGTAGATTTCTTGACCTTGTAAAACCTGACCATTAAGTCGGTCATCATCATCTAAAAAACCAACTACTTTTAATTCATTACTATTTGCTAAGGCAGATACTAACTGTCGACCAGCGCTACCAGCACCATACACTAATACTTTTTTTAAAAAATGAGATTTGTTTTTAAAAGTATAATTACCACCAAGTAAATATTTTATAAATAATCTTGAACTTATAACTGCAAAAAATAATAGCATGGGTTGAAGAATCCCAATGGATCTTGGAATACCTGCAACTCCAAAAACTCCAAAAACTGAAAAATATAAAAATCCATAAACTAATAAAGCAATAGATACTGAAAACATTATGCTCAAACCTGAATACCTAAAAATAGTCCTATATAATCCAAGTAACCAAAAGACAGGAAATGCCAAAGTAACGGATGCCATCACAGCTGTTAAGGCTGCACCTTGGATTGAAATAAACTGATCTAAGCGAAGATAAAATGCAAACCAGGTACATAAAACGCACAAACTTAAATCAACAGTTATAGCAACAATCTGTTTTGTAATACGAGGTAGACCTAAAATACTTTTTGCAGCTATATGAATTTTAACTAACATAATGATAATAAAATAATTTTATTTTAACTTTTAAATCTTTAAAACATTATAAATCTTTAAAAATTAAAGAAAACTAGAAAGAAATATTCTTTCTATTTTTACCATAAATAGAGTGAAGATAAAAACCCGCAGGTAAACTGTAGACAATCATCAACCAATTATGAAAAAAGTTGCCATTGGTGGTTAACGGCCAAACAGTAATTAATATTCCAGCTAACAAACAAACCTGATAGTCGGTTAAGTACCTCTTTTGTCTTAAGATAATACTTTTAAATTGTCTATAAGCACAATACAAAACATAAGCAAAAGAGCTAAATAAAAAACTAAATCCAATAATCCCGGTTTCAGCTAATAATTGTGCGTAAAAATTATGCGGATGCGTCATGCAAGGGCTAACTCCTGTTGCATATTTTTCATCTTTACAAATTACTCTAAACATTTTTGGTCCATGTCCAAAAATAGGTTTGTCTAAAAACATATTATAGGCAGTTTTAATTAAGCTATCATGTTCAGGGGTAAAGATATTTTGCTTTTGACTTTCTTTAAAAAAACCGAAACTTTTTAAGGTACTAAAGATCATGCGATCAGCAAGTTTATTATAACTAAAAGTCAAACCTGTAATTATGACTAAAGCACAAACAAAAGTAATAAGTCTAAATTTTTGATATTTTTTAATTAGAATAACAATAAACAAAGTAGATAAATTTAAAAAAACAAAAGAAGCTCTTTCGCCAGCAATATAAATTAAAACGTCAATTAATATAAATAAAATCCCAATATAATAAACTTCAAACTTACTATTTTTTCTCAATACGAATAAAGCAAATAATAAAGGAAATAATCTTGATAAATAAGATCCCATTATCAGTTCTTTACCAAAAAAAGATGAAATCCGATCCCCTGATGCAGGGAGCCCAATAACGTTAAAGCCACTAAAAAACTGAAAATACCCATCAACGACTAAAACTGAAAAACAGACAACTAAAATATAATAAAAATAACTTAATGTTTTTTTATCTTTTTCAATTAAATACCATATCAAACAAGCAAAAATTCCAATTCTAAAATAAAATAAAGAGCTTTCAAAACTAAGCATCCTATCTTTTGCAATAAAGATACTAACTAAAATACAATAGATACAAAAAATAAAAAAAATAATTAAAGGTTTATTATTAAAATAATAAAATTCTTTTTTTCTAACAGCATAAACTAAAAATATTAAGGCTGACAAACTAACAATCAAATCTGGAAAAAAAGGACCCCAAATCAGAAAAGGTATTATTAAACCTATAATAAACATCCACATATAATTTATGATCTTTTTCTAAAAATTAATAAAACTGTTTTAAAGATATAATAGAAATAATAAAATAAGTTCATTTCTTTAATCATTTTGAGATCTATTTTTGCAAGAAGAAGAGGCCTTGACATATTAATACCGGAAACTTGTGCCAGACCGGTAATACCCGGCTTAACTTTATATATCCCTCTTTTTTTACGCTCAATAATTAATCTTTTTTGATTAGGCAAACATGGACGAGGTCCAACTAAGCTCATATCCCCCATTAATACATTTAATAACTGTGGCAACTCATCTAATTTAAATTTTCTCAGAAAATAACCAAAACAAGTAATATTTGATGGATCAATCAAATGCGTGCCAGCAGACAAGGCTCCTATCTTCATAGTTCTAAACTTTATCAATGTAAAATTCTTTAAATTTAATCCAACTCTTTTTTGAATAAATAAAGGTAAACCCGTATCTAATAATCCAACAAAAAATATTAAAATAAACAATGGAAATAATAAAATCAAACTAAGAAAAGAAAATATAATATCTAATAAACGTATCATCGATTTTGTAAATACCAACGAACTGTTTTTGCTAACGATTCATCTAAACTTGATGCTGGACTCCATCCTAATATTTCACGAGTATAAGAATTATCTACTCGTAAAGATCCTAGCAATTTTTTAACCTCCAAAGATTTTCCAACCAAACGACCTATTAATTGAATTATTAATTGAGGAACTTGAAACAGTCTCGGGGATTTGTCCATGAGTTTAAATAATTTTATTATCAAATCAGTTGTCGAGAGATCTTCACTGTCTGAAACTAAAAAAGTTTTTCCAGCTGCTTTAGGATGATCAATGCAACAAATAATTAAATCTATTAAATTATCTAACGCGATAAAAGACCTTAAGTTATTAATTTTTGCAAAAGGAAGTGGTATTCGTTTATAGACTAAATTTAATAAACGCAAAAAATTTCCTTTTACTCCCTCACCATAAACTAAAGGTGGCCTAATAATGACTACCTCTAATCCTGTTTGTTTAGATATTTCTAATAATGCCTGTTCTGCCTCCCATTTAGAAATGCCATAAGCATCTTCGGGTTGTGAAATATCATTATATTTAAAACTCTTTGAGGCAATTGTTCCTTCGCCATTTACTTTTATGGAACTTAAAAATATAAAACGTTTTATACCTATTGCCATAGCTTGCTTAGCAAGATTTATAGTTCCATCCACATTAACTCTTCGATAAGAATTCAATGAATCTGTTTGTTTATTTTCCGTCATATGCGCCCTAGCTGCACAATGCACAATACAATCAACTCCATCAAGTGCGTCATTCCAGTTAGTATTGAAGTCAATTTCACCAATATTAAAAGCTTTTCCTCCTTCAAATAGTTTTTCTTGATTAGTGCGTGTAGATAGGTGAATTAAATATTTTTTTTTGGACTTTAAATTTTTAAATAACGCTCTACCTACAAATCCTGTTGCTCCGGTTATTAATATTTTAGTCATTATATAAAGGAAATATTTTGGATTTAATATTTTTAACAAATCGATCCATATGTAAATTTTTTTTTAATTCTTTTCGATCTAAATCGATAAAATCATTATTAATTTTACTTTTTTCTATTTTAAAAAAAATATCAACCACAGCATCTACTGTCGGTTTAACTACAATACCAACCTGATTAGTTTTTACCCATTTAGCAACACTGGTTTCATCGCTACAAATTGCTAAAATTTTTGCTCCAGAATATATATAAGATGATATTTTACTAGGAAAAGCATACCGAGTTACCTCATCTTCGATAGGCACTAAGGCCCATTCATATTTGCTAGAAATAGATCCTGCCTGTTCAGAGGTAACCAAACCATGATTTTTAATTAAAGAAATATTTTTAGATAATTCAAAAATTTGATCAGAAAAGACTCCGCTCCCTGCAAATGCAAATTCTAAACTCCCCCCTCTTTGTCTATATTCTGTTATAGCATTGATAAGCAAAGGAATTCTTTGAAGTCTGCCGATGTTACCCGTAAATGAAAAGCCTTTTTTTTTTTCTAATGATATATCAATATTAAATGGTATCGATGGATTTTCAATAATTGCAATTTCTTTTTTAATATTTATACGATTCAAAATTTCTATTTTCATTTCTTCATTTAAAGTAATTAACATACTCGCCCGCGTCATAGTAAAATTATCCATTTTTTTAAGTAGGCTAAATAAACTTCTGTTAATTTTTAGAACAACGTTTGATGCTTCAGGATGAATATCTTGTAAATGGTAAATATATTTAAAATTCATTATTTTTGAAAATATAGCAATAATAAATGGAACAAGTATTGGCGGGTCAGTAGAAACGTAGATATTTTTTGGTCTAGTTTTTATTATACAAAAAAAAACACAAAACGTAAAAAATATAGAATCTAAAACTCTTATAACTAGACTGCTAGAAGAATTAGAAAACGCTCGTATAGAAAAAAAATTTACTCCAGCTCCACGTTTAAATTCTTTTAAATGTTTATTTATATTGGCATGATCTTGTAAAATAACAGCAACTTTTTTTGAGGATGCAAAACTTTCTGCCACTCTTAATAATCCTTCACCTATTACGGGATAAACTGGCCAGAAACTTCTATTAACGATTAGTAAATCATAGCGATCCACAGCTACTTTTTCCAAACCACTCTGTTTATATAATCAACATAGCTATGAATGATACGCACAATTTTATCACTTACATTCGGCACATTATAATCTTGTGCTAAAGACAGCATGCGATCATTTGCTCGAGATTGCATTTGTAAAATCATTAATCCTTGTTTTATTCGTTCAATTTCTAAACCAACCATCATAACTGAAGCTTCTTCCATTCCCTCGGGTCGCTCATGGGCCTCCCTAATATTTAAAGCTGGGAAATTTAAAATTGAAGACTCCTCTGTAATAGTACCGCTATCAGATAACACAACTTTGGCATTCATTTGTAAATTTATATAATCATAAAAACCTAATGGCTTGATAAAATTTACTTTTTGATGAAATTTTTTGTTTTGAAGATTTAATTTTTTTTGCGTTCGCGGATGAGTGGATATAATAACTGGTAAATTATAATCTTCTGCAAGCATATTAATTATTTTAAATACTTTATTAAAGTTAATATCTAATTCTATATTTTCTTCACGGTGTACGCTCATAACAAAATATTGCTTTTTTTTTAATTTAAGTTTAGAGATAATTTTAGATTTTTTAATTTGTGGTAAATAATAATTTAAAACTTCAAACATAGGACTGCCTGTTTTAATAATTTGATCAGGTGACAAGCCTTCTCTTAGAAGATATTCTCGAGCAATAGAGCTATAAGGCAGATGAACATCTGCAACGTGATCAACGATTTTGCGATTAATTTCTTCAGGTACGCGCTGATCAAAGCAGCGGTTACCTGCCTCCATATGAAAAATAGATATTTTTCTTCTTTTTGCAGGTATGACAGATAAACAGCTGTTGGTGTCTCCCAAAACTAATAATGCATCTGGCTGTACTTTTTCTAATACTTCATCCACTGCGGTAATTATATTGCCAATTGTGTTTGCAACACTTTTACTATTTTTAGCACTATTTAAAAAAAAATCTGGCTTTCTTATTTTTAAATCATCAAAAAAAATTTGATTAAGTTCATAATCGTAATTTTGACCTGTGTGAATTAAAACATGTTCACAGTATTTATCTAAAACTGAAAAAATACGTGATAACCTTATGATCTCAGGTCTTGTTCCAACTACAGTTATAATTTTAAGTTTTTTTTTATTTAATTTCATATTTGATAAGAAAAAGTATCTGGATTAGAGGCATCAAAATTTTCATTTGCCCAAAGCATAACCATCATTTCATCATTTCCGATATTTTTTATATTATGCGCCCAACCTGGAATACTTTCAACTATTTCAGGTTTATCACCATACACTATTAATTCATAAGTTTCTGCTGTGTCTAAATTAAAAAACTTAAAACAAGCGCTGCCTTTAATAACTAAAAATTTTTCAGTTTTACAATGATGATAATGTTCTCCTCTGATGATATTGGGTAAAACTGTAAAGAACGAAAATTGTCCACTATCTTGAGTTTTAAGCATTTCTATAAAACTTCCGCGTGGATCATCATGCATTTTGACTGGATATGAAAACTTCTGATGGGGTAAATAACTTATGTAAGTGGAATATAAAGATCTTACTAATCCAGTTCCAACACGCTCTAAAATACTAGAGTTACGCATTTCTTTAAAAGCGCAAAGCTGTTTTGCAAGATTCCCTACCGTTATTTCATATGACGGTTTTACAAATTTAAAATCTTTACCATTTAAGTTTTTTTCTTTTTCATCCATTATCTTAATGAAATGTTTAATAACATCATCGATATGAACTAAGCTGACTAGATCATTTGGGTCATTAACATGGATAGGAATATCTCGAGTAATGTTATAACAAAAAGTTGATACTACCGAATTATAGTTAGGTTTCGACCACTTGCCAAAAATATTAGGTAGACGAAAAATATGAACAGGTATTTTAAAATCTTGATATAAGTTTAATAATATATTCTCAGCATTACGTTTACTTAAACCATAAGGGCTATCTAATTTTGCTTGAATAGAGGAGGTATAAATGATGGGTATTTTTCGATTTGTTTTTTTAACTGCATCGGATATTTTTTGAGTTAAAACCTCATTTCCAGATATAAATTCTTTTGGATCGTTAGCGCGATTGACGCCCGCTAAATGAAATATAAAATCAACTTTACATATAAGATCAAAAAGTAAAGAACTATTATCTTCTTTTAAGAAACTAAAGATTTCAATTTCGGATCTTTCTTTTAAGAAAAGTTTTAAATTTTTACCAACGAAACCATTTGCACCTGTAATTAGAACCTTCATATTTTATTCCTTGGCTCTATTATTTTCCTCTTATTATATTTTTTATAAAATTCTGTTTTTTTAAGAGATTTTGTAAATTTTTAAAATTTAAATAAGTAGCATTATGAGAATTATATTCTATCGAATCTGAAATTTTTTTTTCACCCATATCAATAAACTTTTTATAATTTAAATCTCTTTGATCTGGAGAAATACAATAATATTTTTTTAAATCTTTTGCTCTTACTTTTTCTTCTCGACTTAATAACACTTCAAATAACTTTTCTCCATGACGAGTGCCTATAATATTAATTGGATGATGAGGGGCATTTAATAAACTTTTTAATACATGAGCTAAAGTTTTAATATCAGTAGCAGGTGATTTTTGTACAAAAATTTCTCCAGTTTTTCCATGCTTAAAAGCATACAAAACTAAGTCAACAGCATCATCCAAAGACATCATAAATCTTGTCATACTAGGGTCCGTAATTGTAATTGGCTTTTTACCCAATATTTGCTCTATAAAAAGAGGGATAACAGAACCACGTGTAGCCATTACATTGCCATAGCGGGTGATATTAATTGTTGTTTTGCTAGTTAAACGTGATTTCTGAAGAGCAATTTTTTCCATCATCGCTTTGCTGATCCCCATAACATTAATGGGATAGACAGCTTTGTCGGTGCTTAAAACAATAACTCGATTTACTGCGCAATCAATTGCAGCTTCTAATACATTTTCGGTCCCTAAAATATTAGTTTTGACGGCTTCTATGGGATGAAATTCACATGAAGGAACTTGTTTTAGTGCCGCTGCATGAAATACAAAATCACAACCTCGAACAGAATTTAGAACGGATCGATAATCTCGAACATCACCAATATAAAATTTTAACTTTTTATTATTGTATTCTTTTCGCAAATCATCTTGTTTTTTTTCATCTCGACTAAAAATTCGTATTTCTTGAACATTAGTATTTAAAAATTTTTGCAAAATAGTACTGCCAAATGAACCCGTGCCACCTGTAATTAAAATTTTTTTATTTTTAAACATTAGTAAATAATGAATAATTATATAATATTAATTTAATTAAAAACAGAATAGAAAAATTCTTTATTTTTTTTAAGTGGCAAATCAGTATTATAATAATTTTTAGCATAGTTTAGAGCTGCTTGACGTTTTTTTTTAAGAATAAGATCATCAAATTTTGACCATTTTATTATTGTTTCTTGCCATATGTATTCGTCTAATGCTAATACCTCTAAAGATCGTTCTTCATCGGACTCCCAAAACGTTTTATCACTTATAATGGCGGGTATACCAGCAATTAAAGATTCTATTATTATATGACCAAAGTTTTCACCTAGGGTTGGTAAAACAAATACATCATGTTTTTGAAGAATACTTTTTACCTGTTTTTGAGGAACTGGATCACCAATTAATATTTTAATATTTGAAGGTAATTGATCGATAGAATATAAACATGCTTTCCAATAGCTTAGATTATCTATGGGGCCATAAATTGACAATTCAATGGGAAAATTAATTTTTTGTAATACTCTTAAGAGAAAATTTAAATTTTTCTTGGGTGTGATACGTGATAAAAAAATAATTCTTAAAGGTCCTGGTTTTCTTAAGCTTAAATAATTCAAAGCAATTGGTTCATAGGATATTAAGTCTGGCGCAATATAAATAAGCTTTTCAGCAACTCTAAAGTTCCTCAATATATCTTTTTTTTCATTATCGCTTGAAGCCTGCCAATACAAATTATTATATAAACCAAGCAACTTACTAATATATAAATAGATTTTTTTTTTTATATATTTTAATTTTAAAGCCCCCAGCGAAAACTCACCTCTTGGAGCAATTATGCATGGTTTCTTAGAAAATAAAAAAATTTTATATATAAATAGTGGGAATATTGTAAATTTAAATGAAAAAAAACTATTGAAATACAATAAATCGTATTTTGTTTCATTTAAAATTTTTTTTATGCTTTTAAAGTTCAAATTTTTTCTTGATGCATAAAATACTCTTGCTTTACTAACCGCATTCCATTGATCAATTTTAACATTTGCGTAAGATTGTCTATCTAATAAATCATGATCATTGCAAATAATATCAAATTCAAATTCATCACTTAAATTCTCTACTAAATTTGCAATTGATTGAATTGGACCTCCTGCCTTATATCCCGGGAGATAATAATCAGCAAAGCACAGAATTTTTTTTTTCAATTTTTATATTTTATAATATAAGGAGTATATTATATTTTAATTTAATATTTTCTTAAATAAACATAAACACCATAGAAGATTCTTTCAAGCTAATTGATTTAGGTTTTTGATTATTTCGCTTTATTCAAATATTTTTTTTCTTAATTAACGATAATTCTTCAGTAAATAAGGGGCCAACAGGACTCCACCACTGACATGTAGATTTGTTGCATTTATTATAAATTTATTCATATAAATTTTATTAATGCTGTGTAAGTTTTGTATAGCTTCCAAAATTTCATTTAATATTAAGGTCTAGACATTGGACCATCTTCGTAAAACGGTATTTTCTTGTGATTAAGAAGGGCATCAGCAACTAAAACAAATCTTTTAGCGGCGCATTCTGAAGACCATTTACCATTTATTGTAATTAGAGCATTTTTTATTAATTTATACCTTAACTCTTTATTATTAATTAAACGCATAAGTTGTGATGAAAGTTCACGCCAGTTTCCTGATTCAAACAATAATCCATTTACATCATTAACAATCATCGCTGCAGCTGCCCCAGCTGACTTGCTAGCTACAATAGCGCATCCGCTGCTCATTGCCTCATTAATAACAAAGCCCCACCCCTCGCAAGCAGAACTTGACAATACATAAATATTATTTTTTTGCATTTCGCTTGGGATTTTACAAGGGTCCATAGGGTCAATAAATGAACATTGATTTAAACTAAGTAATTGCGCTGCTAATTTTTGCAAATTTATTTTTTCTGGTCCATCGCCAATTAAAGATAATTTTACATCCAATCCTTTTTTAGATAAATCAGCTATTGCATAAATAAGTGTATCAACTCTTTTCCATTTTAGCATTCTTCCAACCCATAATACTTTAATTATTTCTGATCTTTTATAACTAAGTTTTGGTAAAGGAGAAAAATTTTTATTAAAATATCCCCATCTCCATTTTCGCTCATTAAGATTAAATAATAAATCTATATCACTGCTAGCATATGGACCAATAGGTAAGTAGTGAAAATTTGAATTTTGGGTAAGTCTTCTAAACTTTATAACCATTTTAAAAAAATAAGGAGAAAATAACCTAGCAACTCCGATTGGAGGCTTCCACCATCTTTCGGAGAAGTAAAAACATAATTTTTTTTTTTTAGTTCTATCTAACATTCCTTCAAATTCTCTTTCTCCACAAATTATGACGTCTGCCTCATTCCACCAATTTTTAAATTCTGACTGTTTTGATTTATTTTCTTTTACACGTATAATCCAGCTTTCATCATATTTGTCACTCCATCCAAGATTAATTCGATCACTATCTAATGTATGAAGAGTGGCTAAACGAAAGTTTTTGGCACCAATTATTGAGACTAATTTTTGTGCAAGAGGAGTTTGGAGGTGTGATATAAAATTTGTAACTTGAAGAATGCGCATAAATATTAATTTATTTCTTAATAGTTAAAAAATTGATACATATTATATTAAAAAATTTTTTTTTCTAAATCATATACTAATTTAAAAATTTTTTTTCTGAAAATATTCCAACTAAAATGTCCCAATAATAAATTGCATTCTTTACTCATTTTTTCTAAATTTATTGATCCACGATATAAATTTTTAAAAACAATCTGAAGACTTTTTAGCGAACTAGATTTAACTTTAATAGAATTTAAACCGTTTTTTAATATATGATCTACACCTGTATTAGATGTATATAGAACAGGCGTTTGCAAAGATAATGATTCAATATAAACATGACCAAAACCTTCAACTAACGATGGCATTACAAATAAATCACTATTTCTAATTAAATTTTTTAATTTACTTTTATTTACCTTTTTTATTAATCTTACGTTATTTGGGGCCATTTCCATTATTGATCTATCAATAAAACTACTAATGACTATCCAATCAAACCTATTTTGAATTTTTTTATCTAACGTATTCATAGCATGAAAAGCCCAATGCATACCTTTTCTCTGAATTAATTGACAAACTGTAATTAATTTTATTTTTTTACTATTAGATTTTTTTTTAAATTTAAAATTTTGTGAAAAATTACTACCATATGGAATGATATTTATTGGTATTGAATTTTTTATTTCTAAATTAATACTATTTTTTGTCACAAGACTTGCGCAAAAAATACTATCTATTTTTTTAAGTAATCTAAAATAATTTTTACTATAGTCATATTTTTTTATAGACTCAAAACTATCTAAAAAATTTATATTCATATTCTTTAAAAAAAATTTTTTATCTTTTCGTAAAATTTTGTTTATAAAATGATTACTTGGGTGATCTTGAAAGCAAATTACTTTTTTTGGTTTAAGATTAAAAAATTCATAAAAACTCATAAAACCAGAGAGATAGTATGAATAGACAATTGCTTTATTAGTGCCAAAATATGTATAAATAGCTGATAAGAAACCAAATAAAAAATCTGAGTACTGCTGAATAATAGGATTTTTTGAAAAAATTTTA
>Ga0209085_1001704_pt1 | contig 13208 bp, 9 predicted proteins | sample C_131016_EF_Meta_FD_187310 | JGI IMG/M metagenome (GOLD analysis project Ga0209085, IMG submission 187310) | Freshwater microbial communities from Lake Croche, Canada to study carbon cycling - C_131016_EF_MetaG (SPAdes) (version 2) | ecosystem: Environmental > Aquatic > Freshwater > Lake | place...
AACTGCGCTGCCAAATATTTCTTCTAGAGATTCTTGGTCGGCTGGCGTTAGTTGCTTATTGGTTGTTATTTCCTCTGGAACTGCGCTGCCAAATATTTCTTCTAGAGACTCTTGGTCGGCTGGCGTTAGTTGCTTATTGGTTGTTATTTCCTCTGGAACTACGCTGCCAAATATTTCCTCTAAATCTGGACTGGTAGCTCTGTCGGCTTCATTATTACTTATTTCCTCTGATTTTTCTGACCAGATCTCTGGAACTACGCTGCCAAATATTTCCTCTAAATCTGGACTGGTAGCTCTGTCGGCTTCATTATTACTTATTTCCTCTGATTTTTCTGACCAGATCTCTAGAACTACGCTGCCAAATATTTCATCTAGAGAGATGTTAGCTAGAGTTGGATCATTATTAGGTATTATTTCCTCAGTAACTGGGCTGCCAAATATTTCATCTAAATTTAATATTGAGGACACTGAACTCTGGTCAGAAAAATCAGAAAAATCAGAAAAATCAGGGAGATTTACTGTGCTACTCACAGTCACATCGGGGACAATCAAACTATCATCTAGAGATGGTACTGACCTTTGGACTGACCTCTGCTCAGAAAAATCAGATTCCACCGTGTCCAGAAAAACTTCATCTAGAGAGAGAGGTTGTAGGGTTGGTGGAGTTTCCAAGGCGGGGATTAAGAAGTGATCATCTTTAAAATCTTTATCTTGTTTTGGTTGGAAATGGTCTTCTAAAAGAGGGATTAGATCAGCTTGAGGAAGGGTTGGGGGCTCTCTTTTTTCGCTGGCTATAGTTTTTAAAGCGACTGAAGGCGAACCACCTTGTTGACGATCTCCTGCCAAGACAATTCCTCTAGCTTTTCGCCAATCTTGCAGGGCAATTTGGGCAATTTCTACAGACTGTTTAGGATAGGAGTTAAGAGCTTGTATAGCCGCCTGGGAAATCTCGCCAAAGCCTGGCAAATTGAGGAGTTCAGCAAAGCCACCAAAAACTTCAGCTAGAGCTCTTAGTTCGTCAGCAATTTGACTTTCTTGTGGTGTTTGGAGACAGGTTTCTAAACGTTCTAAGCCTTGAGCTACATCTACCTCAAAGATAGAATTTACAATATCGATACCTAAATCGGACGAACTCGGTATATATTGCTCACCCTGCTTGAGATCTTCTCCTAGCATCTGTTCAATTGCTTCAATTATTGGTAAAGCTTTAGCTAGGGCTGCTTCAGAATCATGGTGATTAGTTTGAATTTGTTCCATCAGAGGTATTCTTAAGGAGTCATAAGCCTCTAACAGAAGTCCTTCTAGAGTTTCATTGATAACTATTTCTTGGTTATAAAAAGCCTTAAAAATATCTTCTAGACGGTGAGATATAGTTTTGATACTTTCTAAGCCTACGCTAGCTGAGCCGCCTTTGAGAGAATGGGCTGCTCGCATTAGTTCATGTACATTATTTGTTGTCCGGTTTTCTCTCAAGTTAAGTACCCCTTGCTCAATGATGTTGAGCAGTTCAGGGGCTTCCTCAATAAAAAATTGATATGCTTGATCGCGAATTTTAGGGTTCAGCATCTCTTAAACTTTGAATTGATTTACATCTAATTGTAGGTCGCTAACGACCGTGAGTAAGTTCTCGACCTGTTCTGTTACTTCATTTGCTGAACTAGCTGTTTTTTGGGCAGTAGAGGCTACCCTTTGGATTACTTTGGTCATAGAAGAACTTGTTTGTCTTTGTTCTTGAGTAGCTTGTGTAATATTTTCGACTAAGTGAGTAATTTGATTACTGGCCAAAGATATTTTCTGTAGATTAATGCGGGTAGTTTCCGCTAGACGAGTCCCTGAAGTTACCTGTTGTGTGCCTGTTTCCATAGCTCGGATTACTTCTTGGGTTTGTATTTGAATATTCCCTACCAATGTTTCTATTTCTCCGGATGCTTCGGCTGATTGAGCCGCTAGACTTCTTACCTCATCAGCAATGACTGCAAAACTTTCGCCTTCTTCTCCTGCTCTGGCTGCTTCTATGGATGCTTTGAGAGCTAAGATGTGGGTTTGAGCGGCAAACTGTGAGATTAAATTTACTACTTTAGAAATTTTTTCCGATGCTTCGCCGAGAGTTTCTACTTTTTTGGCTGTTTCAATAACTGTCTCTCGAATGGACTGTATTCCCTCTACCGTTTGGTTCATATTACTTTCTCCTGTTTCGAGGATAATCTGAGCTTCTCTAGCTGTGTTAAAAGCTTCTTGAGCACTTTCTTGCACTTTTTCGATCGAGTTTTCCATATTTTGAACTTGCTTAACTGCTGTTTGAAGTTCTTGATATTGTCCTTTGGCTTCTTCTGCTAGATGGTTGATCTTCTGTTTATTTTCTTTACTAGTTCGGTCAAGAAGCTCTGTGGTGGTTTTAACATGATTCAAAATGGCGCGAATATTGCCCAATGTCTGATTATATGATTGAGCTATTGTGCCCACTTCATCGTCACTAACTGTTGCTTGTTTTGTCAAGTCTCCGGTACTAGCAGGTTCTACTGCTTTAAGTAGTGTTCTGACGTTTTGTTGAAGGATCTCTTTGACTTGTCTTTGTTGTGTGAGTGTTTGTTTTTGTTGCTCTCCTACTTGTACTCTTTCGAGAGCTACTCCTAACTGTGAGGCCAATTGAGTAAAGTAGTCCTTTTCTGCTTTTTGCCAGTTGCGAGGACCTGAGCATTGATGGGTAATCAGCAATCCATATAGTTTTCCTTCTGAGAGTATGGGGGCAACTAGATTAGCTTTAACTTTGAAGGGTTCGAGTTGTTGGAGATGACATTCTGTCAAACCTGCTTTGTGAATATCTGCTGTAGCTTGTATCCTACCTTTTTTATATTTTTCTACATAATTAGCTGCAAAACAGGGGTCATTAATCACTGCCCTGATTGCACGGGGATAGCCTTCAAGTACGTATTCAGCTATTATTTGTCCTTTCCATGTTTCATCAAATTTATACACTATTACCCGATCACTAGCTAGGTCTTCTCTAGCTTCTTTACAGACTAGATCAAACAAGGCTTTTTCTTGTTCTAGAGTGCTAGCAATTTTCAGGGTGAGATTTTTCAATTCTAGGGACAGTTGAGATTCTCTTTCTTTGTCTTGTCGGTCTCTAAGTTGATTGAGAATCTGACCGATTTGTTTGGCCAATTTTTCTAGGAAGTTTTTTTCTGCTTCTGACCAAGTTTTGGCGCCAACGATGATTAAGCCTCCATTATTTGTGGAAATGATTTGGGGTGTTTGTGCGGCATCATTTATTGGTTCATTACTGACAGATTGAGCTATGATGTCTGTTTCTTTTCCTTGATAAAGGTAGATTTTTTGTGCGCCTATCATACTTCGGCACTGGCTGAGAAGTTTTGAGAGACGTTCTTCTATTTTTTGTGCATTATTTTCTCTGCCTTCTGATTTTCCTGACCATATATCAGTACAAGATAAGTCAACCAACTGGCTTAAGAGTTCTGTCCTTTGCTGCATTTTCTTGTTACGAGTTTCTAGGGTTTGGGCTAGATTATTTAGTTGGCCTGCTAATACTTCTATCTCGCCTTCTCCTTGAAGATCTGTACGAACTTGATAATTTCCTTTACTTAATTCTTGACTGAGTCTTTGGAGTCGGTTAATGGGTTTAGCTAAAGATTTACCTAGGTTGGAAGTAAACCAAGCCGAGCCTGCTACGGACAAAGCTGCTAGGGCAATAGCTCCCTGTTCTATGGCTGATTTTTTTTGCTGGTCTGATTTGTATTGCGCTATGGCCACGCCCAGAAGAAGGATAAAAGCAACCCCTAGGAGAATCAGACTATTTTTGTGCTGTTTTTTCCAAGATGATTGGCTACTTTCTGATTTTTCTGACTGGAGTTCAGTAGATAGACTGTCGAAGGGGAGTTGGCTTTTCATAATTAATTTTTCTCAACTTTGAACTTACTTACGCTTTCTTGTAGGGATTGGGCAACTTCTCGCATTTGTTCAAAAGATACTAAAACCTGGTTGGCTTCAATGGATGTTTTATCAGATAGGAGAGCTACTGATTCCATTACTTCTGTTACTGTTTGGCTAGTTTCTACTTGTTCCATTGCTGAGTTAGAGATGGCTTCAACTAGTTGGTTAATTTCCTGGGAAGCTGCTGTGATTTGGTTGAGACTTTGGCGAGTTTCTTCGACTAATTTAGTTCCTGTTACTACTTGTTCTGTTCCTGCTTCCATTGCTGAGACTACTTCGTTTGTTTCTGCTTGAATTGTCGCAACTAGGGTTTCTATTTCAGCTGTTGCTTGGGCTGATTGACGGGCGAGAGATCGTACTTCTTCTGCTACTACGGCGAAGCCTCTGCCTTCTTCTCCTGCGTGCGCTGCTTCTATGGAGGCATTTAACGCTAAGAGGTTTGTCTGGTCTGCAAAACTACTGATCAAGTTAACTACTTTGGAGATTTTTTGCGAAGATTCCCCTAACCTCTTGACTTTTTTGGCTGTTTCTGCTACAGTTTCTCTAATCGACATAATACTATTTACCGTACGATTCATAGCTTCTTCGCCACTTTCTACTGTCTTATTAGCTGCTTGAACGAAAATTTCTGCTTTTTCAGCATTAGCAGCCACTAAGCGAATGGACTCGGTCATTTTCTGAATACTTTGTAGGGCTGTAGCGATATTCTGGGCTTGGGTGAGTGCTTCTCCGGAAAGACCGCGCACCGATACTTCTTTTTCAATTGCTGTACTGGCAACCTGTCTGACCGCCATTTGTACTTGGTTAACTAGTTTCCGCAGATTTTCTACAGTAGCATTGAAAGAGTCAGCTATTGTACCTATTTCATCTTCAGTCACTGTTGCCCTAATAGTTAAGTCGCCTTGCGAGACGGGGTCAACCTGCATCAACAATTCTAGAGCGCGTTTTTGCAGTTGTTCTTTCCCAACTCTTTGTTCTGTTTCTGATATGGCACGTTGTTGGAGCAGTTCTGTTTTCTCAGCCGCTAGTCCGACTTGCGTTGCTAGTTGTCCGAAAAATTCTACTTCCCCGTCTTCCCATTCTCTAGGGCCTGAGCATTGGTGGGCTATTAGAAGGGCTGTCAGTTCCCCGCGTCCGACGATTGGCGCTACGATATTAGCTATCACCTGATATGGTTCTAATTGTTTGAGATAACATTTAGTCAGTCCAGCTTTATAGATGTTAGCTAAAGCTTTAACCCTACCATTGCGGTACTTTTCCACATAATCTTGGGCAAAACAGGGGTCATCTATTTGGGCATTGAGAGTTGTTGGATAAACGCCTGTTGTTGCTTCGGTGATTATTTTCCCTCCCCAAGCTGGGTCAAATTTATAGATTATTACGCGGTCAACATTCAAGGCACTGCGTACTTCTTTAGTTGCTATTTCATAAACTTCTTTTGTATTAGTGGCATTGGCGATGGTGACGGTAATATCTTTCAGTTTTTGAGCCCTGACTGCTTCTTGTATTCTTCTTTCTTGTGACCCTAAACGGCTGATTACTGTGCTAAATTCTTCGGACACTGCTGTCAGGAAGTTAATTTCATAATCTTGCCAGATGTGTATTTCTTTACAGTGATGCAGTATCAAGAGTGAGTGGATTTTTCCTGTATCTAGTATTGGCACTACTAGGTTAGATTTAATCTTTAACTGCTCCATCAGGTTTAGATGTTCGGGATGCCAATTGGCACTAAGCACATCATTTGTTGGTACTATCCGCCCATTTTCGTAGGATCTCAGAAGTTCCTCTGGGATACAGGAGTCATTTAACATGATCCATTGATTGAGGGCGCTGGGCCAACCTGGTGCGATTGATTCATGTGTTACACCTCCACCGTTATAATTAACTCGATAAAGTACTACTCTATCTGCTTGATAGAAACCTCTCAGTCCTTCTAGCATTTGACCAATTAAACGTTCTAAGCTGGAGCTATCTGTCACCTTGCTGCCTGTAATATTCGCTAGAAATTGTGTTTTTTGTAGGGATTGGCTTTTGGTTGTGAGCAGATTTTGGATCCCTGAGGTCATTGTGTTGATGTTTTGATTCAACAGAGATACTTCATTTTGTCCTTCTATTGGCAGGCGGAGCTTCAGGTTTCCTTGTCCTATTCGTTCCACTGTTTGAGAAGTTTGGACAATTGGTTTGAAGAGGTTATCAAAGATTAACTTGGATGCATAGGCTATGGCGGCTATAGAAAGTCCGCTTGTCCATAGGTAGAGCCAAAAGAGGTTATTTTTCTGCTCTTGAAGTTCTACAGGTCTCTTTGTTTCTATTTTAGCTAGGTTCGCATTAGCCATTTGATAGACTATTCCTCCAGCAAATATTACAGGTATGCTGCCTAAAACAGTAGCAATTAAAGCTGATTTAAAGCGTAGACTTTGCCGGTTCCACCAACTACTTTCTTCGCCATTATTCTGGGTCGTCGTAGTTGCACTGACTAAGGAAGTGGGTTTTGCTTGTATAGGGGCTAAGGGTAATGTTTGTTCTGGAATACTTGTCGTTTCATTTTCAAGGAAGAGGGGAATTATCTCGCTTTCATTCCAGTCAAAGCTATCATCTGTGAGTTTGTCCTTTTTTTGAGGTGTCTGTGTCATTTTCTTTAACCAATAAAAAGTAGATTTTAAGGATTCTCTATACTGAGCGTGAATTGTTTGCTTTTCCTGACCATAGGTCATCGGGTATTAATTACTATTATTCCCCGGTTTTTGAATTAACAACTTACTTTTTTTAATAATTAGCAACTTTTCAAGCTGGCATAGCTGCTAGAATTGCTTCTCCATTTAGGACCATAACCATTGTTCCATTTGCTTTGAGCCAATAGCCTCGAAGAAATGGTGTCATTCCAGGGACGATAGCTGTAGCCGGGGGGGAATATATTTCATCAGGGGAGCACCATTCCATGTCTTCAACTTGTGGTACCAAAAGTCCTAAAAATATGTTTTCTCCTTTTGATTTTTCTGATTTTTCTGACCCCGCCCACTGGTGTAGTGACGTCCCAGAGGGACTGCCGAGGTCAGTACGTATATCATTCCGTAGTATGATTACTCTATAATTGAGGGTTGTGGAGGCATATTGATGCCAAGGAGTTAAGCCCACTAGCTCTCCTAAATCGACTATCCAGAGTATTTCTCCTCTCCAATTATAAATTCCCACGACCCAACTGGGCAGGGAGGGAATTGGTACTATTTGGGCTAATGTCAGTGTTAAAACTTCACTCAGTTGAGATAGTGGAAGCATTACTTGTACTTCTGGTATCAGAACAAAGCGTAAGTACTGAACTGCGGCTTCTACTGGTCTATAGGGCAGTGATGATTTATTATCTGAAAACACAAGAAATCTCCTTTATAGAGACCGATTTAATAGATTTTTAACGGTGGCAATAAACTCTTGTTGATCTATCGGTTTAACTAGATAAGCGTCTGCTCCATTTCTCATTCCCCAAAATTTATCCATTTCTGTATGTTTAGTTGAACACATAACAATGGGAATTTTTTTGAATTCTTCGGAAGATTTTAATTCTCGGCAGAGTTCAAAGCCACTCCGACCTGGTAAAACTATATCTAAAACAATGACATCAACGTTGGTTGTTTTCATTTTTTCGATGGCTTCTTCGCTACTGCTTGCTGTTGTCACATTAATGCCTATTTCCATTAAGCATTCTGAAAAAATTGCGCGTTCTGTCTTAGAGTCTTCAACGACTAGAGCTGTTCCCATATTTATCCCTTTTACTATTTTGTAACTATATTTGGTCTTTGGTCTAGATGGTCTGATTTTTCTGTGCCTGCCCACTGGTGTTGGGCGGCGGTGGCGGAGCGTCCCAACGGGACTAGCGTGCCCTTGGGCACTACGTGTCTACGGCACTGCGGAGCACAGTTTCAAGTTAGATGTTTATGGATTGTTTCTAGAAGGGCTTCTGAGTGTACTGGTTTACTCAGAAAATCTGAGGCTCCAACCATCTTAGCCCTAACTCGGTCAACAATACCATCATTTCCTGTGAGGATGATAATTGGTGTGTGACGAAAGAGAGCTAATTTCCTTAGTTGTTGACATATTTCGTATCCATTGACATTGGGCATTACTAAGTCGAGAAAAATCAAGTCTGGTTTGCGAGACATGAGGATCGCTAGAGCACGTAGAGGATCGTTTATACCAATAAATTGATAGTTATTAGGTACCAATATTTTCTCTAAAGTTTGACACATTAGAGGGCTATCATCTAGTACTGCTATTAGTGGTCCGGTTGGAACCTGCTCTTTGGTTGGATAAACAGTTCCTTCTTGGGAAGAAACTGGTGAGGGCAGATCCGGTACTGTTGTCAATTCTACTAGACCCATTTGAATGTAGGGCAGTAGAGAGGTAGTTAAGGTTAGTAGGTCTCGTTTAAGTCCTAATGATAGGTCTCTCAGGGTTTGTCTTCCATCAAGTAGTTTCGCCAGAGTAGCATAGGTTTGCGGGGATGTCCGATGCTGTAGTTCTTCTGGCTGTCTAATTACGGGAGCACTGTTGGGAGAACGATCTGCTACTTTCCGTTCTTGCCATTCCTGCCAGATTTTTTGTACGTCAACGAGTATTTGTTCGGCATCAATTAATACTATTCGCGCCGTCAGTTGGTTGTTTGGTTTGAGTTCGCAACTGACTTCCATCGCTTGAGTTACATCAAAGAGTACTTCTGTCAAGATAGAGCGAATCATTTTCACTGCTTGTTCTTTGCTAATCAAATCTTGTTCTAGCCAAAGATTTAGTAGATAGTATTCCCACGATAACTGTAAATCATGGGGAGTAATACTAGCTAAATCTAGTTGGATACTTGATTTTTTGGCTGCTATTTCTGGTCGATAAATAGAGAGGTTTCTGCGCCATCTTCTTACTTGATGAAATCCTCCTGTTGCATAGATCAATCGTCCAAGATAGAGATAAAACGCCCATTTCTCGTTATTTTTACTGATCAGCGATAGTTGCCCACTGTAACGATTTTGTTTTAAACTCTCAAAAAAGTTTACTTGTCTTGATGTGGTAAATTCCCGAATTGCAAATGATTTGTTATTAACAGGATTATTGCTGGTCATTATCTTTCTTTAGGATCTTTCTAATAAGATATTTGTCATCTAACTTTATCTGTTAGATATAACAGACTTCTGAGTACATAGATAAAATGTAACAAAAATGGAAGGGTTTAGGGGAGCTAATTTTAAAATTCCCATATTTTTTTGAGAATTTGATAAAATCAGTGGTTTTACAATTCTTAATGATTCCAGTTTGCTATTAATCTTATCTTTATTTTAAAGATAAATTACGGTTTTAGGCTATTTGATGGGCTGGGCAAGAAAAGTTACTGCAATAAGGAAAGTCAAGACAGAGCAAATCGCGACTCAGGTGAAAAGCGCACTGTTGCCGATGGGATAAGCAAAAGAGTCATTTAAGTGAATTCCAAGCTAGACTAAGTTAAAAGTATTCTAACTCAGTTTAGACTTTGTAAGCACCTTAAAAAATGTTCACAATAGTTAGGTGGGAGTGTTGACAGGACTAAGCTAAAATTTCCTTAGCTAGTATTTCAGTTATTAACTATTGCCATATATAGCAGGAGTCAGGAGTACCGAGTCAGGAGACCCTAGTGCCTAGTCCCTACCCTGCGGACTGCTACGCCCATGGGACGCTATTGCCTTTGGCACGCTACGCCGCTGGCACGTTCTCAATCGGCTACTTCTAGGGAAGGAAAACCCTTTCTCTGTCTAGCTTTGGCGCTAGTATAATGTATCTTACTCAATTGCACACCGCTATAGCAATCCTATGTTAGTTAGTACCGTGAACCCGAAGGTGAGTAATTGTACTTTCTACGACAGAATTACACATATGGTTTAGGATTGCCATATGATCTGTATCTACTAGTAATTTAAGGTTCCTCCAGCTTATCAAAGTTTGGGGTATTTCTGAATAAAGTAAATTTGAGATAATATATAGTATAAGGTTCCTTGAAAATTTCTGGAGAGTACTATGGCTGAGTATCTAAATATTGAATATCGTATTGGCAAAGATGGCAAAATTACAGAACGTGTTCTAGGTGCAACTGGTGCAACTTGTCAAGAAACTACTGCTGAGATAGAGGAAGCTTTAGGTGAAGTAACCAAGCAGGAGTTCTTACCAGAATATTATCAAGACCAAGAGATATCACTAGAAACAGAAACGCAAAAAACCAGTCAATTTTAGATATAATAACCCCTGAAAATGGCTTTAACTATTTTAGTTTTAGGCGTAATTTTTCTGATAATAATTTACTCAGAAAATGAAGAGAAAATACAACTCAAAAATGATGAATGGTTGCTGCTACGAAGGCAGGAAGTAGGTCTCTCTACATGGCGGGAATTACGCCAGAAAGCACGAATAGAAAGACTTACACTGCGTTACCTTCGGAAAAATGAAGTAAAGAAACTTACTTTACTTCAATTAACTCAACTGGCTACAGCTTTAAATTGGACACCAGAAGAACTGTTAAAAAAATTAGGTCTTTTACATAATCAAGAAGAAATCCTGCTGAATGAATGTAAACGGTTACGTACTCAATTAGAAGAGCAAAGCAGCGAATTAAACCAAGAAAATAGAGAATTTATCTTTGGTCAATTACAGACCTTACTAATAAATTATCCCACTTTAAAACAGATGGTAAAGGTTAAGCCTGATCTACCTACTAAAAACATCATTTCCCTATTCAACCCCTTAGATAACCTCATAAGTACTTGGGGATATGAAACAATAGGTCAAGTTTGGCAAGAGGTAGAATACTCTCCCTCTCTCCATCAAGCCGACTCTAGTGAGATCCAACCTGGAGATCCGGTCTATATACGCTTTGTAGGGTATCGAGATGGGCTCAAGATCATCTGTCCAGCTAAAGTCAGTCGGACATTACCAGGAGGTGCCGCATGACAACTGTGGCTATAGATTTTGGTACTAGCAATACTCTTGTAAGTGTATTAGATCCCATAACTCAAACACCTCGCACCTTGAAATTTAATCGGATTTCGCGCAAGTTTGAAGGAACAGAGGTCTTTACAGTCCCCACATTAGTCTTTGTGGAACAAAACCATCATCTCATTTTTGGGGAAGAAGTCCGTTCTCAAAGGAGAGGAATAGCAGAACCTCAACGTTATTTTCAATCATTTAAACGAGATTTAGTAGCCGACTATCAACCTCCACCCCGAAGGATTGAGGAACAAACTTATAGTGCTAAATTGATTGCTGAACGCTTTCTTAAGCAGATTTGGCACTCATTAGCCGAACAACATATTCACCCTACTAAAGTGATTTTTACCGTTCCTGTAGGCTCTTTTGAGCGCTATCTAGACTGGTTCCGAGACTTCGCCACAGAGTTAAATGTAGAAGAAGTACAAATAGTAGATGAGTCAACGGCGGCGGCTCTCGGTTATGCTGTTAACAAAATAGGCTCTCTAGTCCTTGTAGTTGACTTTGGGGGAGGCACTTTAGATTTGAGTTTAGTAAGAACTAGATCAGGTACCGAGCAAAAGATCATCCAGGCAGAAGTACTAGCGAAATCCGATGCCTATGTAGGTGGGATAGATGTCGATACCTGGATAGTAGAGCATTATTTAGCTAAGATTAACTCTAACCGTCAAGAAATCGAAGAAATAGGCTGGCTGAGTCTCCTAGAACTAGCAGAACGTCTCAAAATAAGGCTCTCTACAGTTCCCATAGCCACAGAAAGCTGGTTTGATGATCTTCAGTTTATCGCACATGATTTAACCCTAAAGAGAGAAGAATTAGCCGAGATCCTAGAGTCCCGTCAACTCCTACAACAAATAAGAGACGCTCTAGATGAAGTACTGGCAATAGCCCGAACCAAGGGAATTGAAAAAGCCGAGCTTGAACAAGTACTGTTAGTAGGTGGGAGCTGTCAGATTCCCGCAGTACAGCAGTTGATAGTTTCTTACTTTGGACCGGCTAAAGTCAAACTAGATAAACCATTTGAAGCAGTGGCACATGGCGCTTTATCACTCAGTCAAACGGTCAAGGTAGAAGATTATTTACGTCATAGCTATGTTATCCGTCTGTGGGACCCTGCCAATAATTACCGGATCTACCATCCTTTATTCAAAGCAGGGATTAAATATCCCTGTCAGCTACCACAACCTTTAACACTGCAAGTAGCACAGACTGGACAGTCAGAAATTCTTCTAGATATTGGGGAAGTCTCCGAAACCTCCCAGGCTGAGGTTCGTTTTGATGCAAATGGCAAGATGACAACTTATCAACTGGATAGACAGACTAATTATCGGGGGTTAGAAAGCGAACACCAAGCCGTCTGTATAGCCCATTTAGATCCCCCTGGACAAGTCGGTGTAGACCGTATATCTGTATGGTTTGAGGTTGATCAGCAGCGAGTACTATTGGCTACTGTCAAAGATCTCCTGACTGATAAAATGTTAGTAAATGGAGGTGCTATTGCTAAATTGAAGTAACTATAGCAGGACTCAGGACTCAGGACTCAGGAGTAAAACCTTTTCTGTGTATAGCTTTGAGGATAGTATAATGTATATTATTCAATTGCACACCGCTATAGTAGTTTCAAGCATTTAAGGGGATGAATTGATATAAAATTAATCTTCAAACATCTTCTACTAACTATGACAGAAAATAATCCACAACCACAAGAGGCAGTATTAGGAGGAGATTCTCTCGATATCTCTAAGGCTTTAGTCTTAGGAGGTTTGGAAGGTGCAATTCAAAAATTTAACAGTACTGATGAAGCTTTGCCTGCGGCAGGCTACGCCAACAGAATAGGAGCACTAAAACAGGTCAAAATATTGTTGTTAGTAGTAACGATATTCAGTAGTATATGAGTGAAACTATATAGAAACTAGTATTTTAGGGTATCTGACAGCCAGATCTACTAGAAACCTGATTCTAGCAGCAAACATAGAGATAACAAAAGAGTGGTGGCTTTCTCGAAGCAGTTCATTTACTCTGTATGCTTCTGAGATTGTCCAAGATGAGTCTAGTAGGGGTGATTCAGAGATCGCTGCCCAAAGACTGAATTTGTTACAGTCCTTAATGTTTCTTGATCTTACAGAAGCAGTTGTAGCAATACTGTTCGGTTTAGTCCTTTTTAGGGTAAATTAGGAGTTATCTGTATTTATTTCAGCAGCCCATGCAACTAAAAGAACTGAATCTGACTACTCCAAAGATTTCACCATCCGAGATACTTCAAG
>Ga0209085_1001706_pt1 | contig 13183 bp, 15 predicted proteins | sample C_131016_EF_Meta_FD_187310 | JGI IMG/M metagenome (GOLD analysis project Ga0209085, IMG submission 187310) | Freshwater microbial communities from Lake Croche, Canada to study carbon cycling - C_131016_EF_MetaG (SPAdes) (version 2) | ecosystem: Environmental > Aquatic > Freshwater > Lake...
ACGAAATACGGCGCGAAACCGCCCCAGTCCTTTACGACTGAGCGCCGAGCGAGCCTTGTTAATAAACTTTTTGCAAGCATGCCGGCTGCGTAATCATTAGCATATGCTTCTGCAGCAGCCGCGCCATCCTCTTTTGACATAACGCCAGTCGTCATCAGACCAGCAAGCTTTACCGGCATTGCGGACATAGCTGTAGCATTTACTTCGTCCAAGACACCCTTCTCGACGCCTTGCGCAATCTGCACTCGTAAGAGCACAAATCCGGTAAGGGCGTCAATTGCGGCGTCGTTGGCGTCGTCAGTATCAGCTTTAGCAAGGTTATCAGGCGACACGAAAATCGTATGCGTCTGTTGTTTACCAGTGCTAACGCCCAGCCTATCTTCATTTCCGTTGCCAGTAGCGCCGTCGCCAAACTGCACGTTGTATGTGATCTTTGCAGATTTATCAGCAACTGTATTTGCATTGCGCGTCAGCGTGCGTAATGCTTGGATTGCCTTATTTTTGAGCTCGTTATCTGCAGTCTGATAAGACGAACGAAAGCTAGAAAACGAGTTGCGAAACAATCGGCTAGGAGAATAGTCCTGGTAACCACCATATCGGAAACTATTCTTCTTGTACCACCTAGAGTCTGAGTCATCGAACGCTTCGTCGTACGAATACGCCTTGTGCGACGATGACCCGCCTGAAAATCCGGTGACACGCTTCGAGCGACTGTCGTCGAATTCAGACCACCAACTTTCGTTATCGTCTTCCCAGATGCTCTTCGGCTTCGATTTCGGCGTAGCGTCGGCGGCGGGTTTTTCAACCTCGCCGCCTTCGCTGTCCGCTGATTTGTCGCCGAAGGTTTCTTTGGACCGCCAGCTCCAACCGCTCATTTAGGCACCTTTCTTAGCAGCCTTTTCAGCTGCAGCTGCAATCATGTCGCCGAACTTGCCCTGGATAATACTTTGGACGCGGACACGCTCAGAATCGTCATCGCCATCAGCCGAGAAGTGGTTGATGATGGTGAACGTGAGAGTATCCACGCCGCCGATCGCGAAGTCGTGCGCGGCAGCAATAAGCTGACGAGTCGACAGGCTTTCAGTTAGCGACGCGGAAATACCGGTCGCATCTTGACGGATCTTGTGAGCCATCTGAACAAGCCGCGTTGCCAGATTCTCGTCGATGCCGACACGCTTTACGAGAAGCGCAATTTCGTCGGCTTCGCCCAGATAACTGAGCTCGACTACGCGGGGGAAACGGTCACGAATAGCGCGGTCAAGCGCCGACGTGCCGGTATAACCCGCACCCTCATTCATAGACGAGAAGAAGACAGTGCCAGGACCAACACAGATCTTATCGCCCTTCTCCTCAAGATACGTGAATCGGCGAGCGTCGAGCAGCGGCATCAGCGTGTTAAGCAGATGCGGATTTGCACGATTTAGCTCGTCGAGTAGGATCACGTGGTTGCCGGCAGCGACTGCCTTTACGAACTGGCTCTCGTGCCAGTACACAGTGCCTTCTCGGGCTGTCTTGTAGCCGAACCAGTCGCGGGCCTCGCGAAGGTTAGCGCAGTCCATAATCAGCAGCGGCAGGCCGAGCCGAGCAGCGAACTGAATCGCGAGCTCGGTTTTGCCGCAGCCGTGCGGGCCGATCAGATTCACATTTTGCGGGCAGTTCTGTCTCGAGATCTGAAGGATCTTGAACAGCTGCGCCACTTGCTCATTAATAATATACGTATCGTCGGGTTTCGGCATGAAAACACCGCTTACGTCGGCCTCGTCGTTGAGCTCTGGCGCGCTCTTTAGCTTGAGCTCGGGCTTTTCCATCGTTGCCGTCGCGCTCTCGCCAGTCAGTCGTCCGAAACCGAAATTAGCTGTAGCCGTTGCCATCTTGATTGATTCCACCGGGGTGTTGTCTTCATCGGCATTTTCTTCTTTGTCGCCCGCAGGCGGCGTGCTAGCACTTGGGGCCGGAGTAAAAGTGCTAGGCGCTGACCACCACAAACCGTTTCCGGGTTGCGCGGCCAGAATTGCATTGATCAGCTTTTTGTTTGCTTCGAGAACATTTGCAATTGTCTTTAACGCGTCGTACTGCGCAGGCGACGTAGTTAATGTGTCTAACGCTTTTGCCAGGGTAGGCACTACAGCGTTTAATTGATTTACTACATTGCTCGAATAAACGCCGCTTTTAATAGCGTCAGCAAGGAAACCGACAAGTGCGGCCGCCGCGTGCTGCACAGGTGTCGCCGTCGGCACTTCTACAATTGCGGAATCAATAGCGGTAACAGCGCCGCTAGAAACCTTTGCCCGCATTTCGCCAAGCGAGGTGATCGAATCGGCGTCTTCCGCGTCGACTAAGGCAACGTTAAATTCGAAATCGGCGAATTCCATTTTTTCGTGATTTTTTGCCGGACGCCCACGCGTGCTGGGATACACGCCTAAAAGCGAAGTGCGGGCAAACGCAGTGTCGAGGTCCGGGGTGGCACTTGTATCAACGCCAAGATAGATGTACATGAGTTCCGTAGGGGGTAAAAGGTTTGCCATTATGGTGGCGATCAGTCATCGACTATTTGGCGGTCGCGGTCAAGCGAGGCGCCTAGACAATAAAAAACCCCGGCGCAAGTTGGCTGTTTTTGGCAGCTTGGCTTGCGCCGGGGTCTAAATTTTTGGCCGCAGCGCGTTTAGACGCGGTTGCTGACCTTGTTGCACAGATTCAAGAGTGACAGCGCCCGATCGTACCCGCCGACTGTGTGGATGAAGTCGGCCGCGGCTTCGAGCTGTCCGTCAATTTCACTCATCGAACCGCTAGCGCTGGACTCGCTAACAGGGGCTTTACGCTTGAGGGTCGCGCGCTTTGTTTCAGCCGGCTCCTCGTGCGTACTGGCCTTTGCAGTCTTCGGCTTTCCGCCGCCACCCTTGCGCATTGCTGGAATGCCCATTGCGCGCATTGTGATAGAAACCTGCGACGCGTTTACTTCGACGCCGCGCTTTTCCAATGCCGCAATGATATCCCGCGGACGCAATTCTGCGCCTGCTGCCTTTTTAGCCGCAATAACTTCGCGGATATGTTCGGCCTTTGTCTTGGCCCCGGCAACACTCTTCTTAGCCATTTTCTTACCTCTTGGATTTGTAGCTTCTTTTACGGAAGCTTCTGTTGGGTTATCCTCGGTCGACTCAGTTTCGGGATCCTTCCCAAGAGCTTCTGCTTCATCAGCGTCGGCGTCTTCGTCATCCTCGTCTTCTTCGTCGACTTCATCATCGTCGTCGACTTCTTCTTCGTCCTCATCGATGTCTTCGTCGTCATCGTCTGAGGCTGACGCAGCGGCTTGAGCTTGCTTTTGCTTGCTCTGCAAATATTTTTCGCATTTTGCGTCGCTGTCTACGCTGCTTTCGTCGTCCCAGCAGCTCTCTGCTTCTGTCATACTCTGCCTAACCATTTCGGCCTCCAGTTAGAACAGCCCGGGCATAGCCGAGCTGATGGTCACTAAACAAACCATACGCTAGGTTTGCATATCTTTCAAACGTCCGGCAAAATTTTGCTAGTCGTTTTGTTGCGGATCCGGAATAAACGCAAAATACAGCCGCGGCTTATCGATAAACCCTACGGTGCCGGGGATGCCGTTATCACGGCTGATAACGTGAACTATTGGGCCATCAAAAAACTGCACACCAAAATTTTCAAGCAGTTCTTTATCGTCCCAGACAGTTCCGTACTTCTGCTCTAGATCGCCGCGAACTTCTGCGGGATCTTTCTTTTCGTAGTACTCGCGCAACGTTACGACTAGCAACTGACCGTCATCGGAACTAGATACGGTCATTTTTGCTCCGTGGTTGCGTTCTCAGCCAGTTGCTGCAGTTTTTGTAGTTCTTCTTGCCGGGCACGAATTTCTGTCACCATGTTGCTCGCCATCTTGTCGAAGGCTTTGATCTGGGTGAACATATCACGGTGAACGTCTACACCAAATGCAGACAAACGACCGAGCATCTGCAATAACCCAGCCAGATACGGCGGGCTTTCGTCTCTTAATCGCAATAGCCCGGCCGGCACGCCATCAAGTTGTGGCGCCCAAAGCGGAACGATAGCGACAGCTTGCAGTTCTGGAATTTGTTCTATTGCAGTTTGCGCGAATACATTTGCGCGTGAAAAGAATTCCAGGTCACAGGCTTGTTTTTCAGATTCAATGACGGGCGATTCAGGGGAGTTCTGCGGGTTGGTCATAACGCATCCTAGCTGGTAAACAGGCGTCAAGTAGGTTAGAGGCTCTCGTTGCTGCCAGTCCGTATACGATAACTCGCACTATGTCATTGGCAATACCCCCGAAAAAATTTCCGAGAATTAGCGCCAACAGCAAATAAACCGGGATATGGTAGCTTTTGCAGAACGGACACAATAGTAGCTCCGTCCACAAACTTTTGAACGACCCGTATTTGGCCGTGTCGTTCCAGGCTTGCACGTAAGCTCTGGCTGTGGCAAAAATACTTCCTTTGTGCCACACTTCAATAATTGCGCCGGTTGCCAAAACTACGGCGATAAAATCTACGGCATTAAATTTGCTTTCCATTTAGCGCCTCATTTGTTTCGTCTGCGGCTTTTGTTCCTTGCCGCGTCCGCACTGTTTGTAAAGACAAGTCCAAAATAAATGGCGCATAAAGCTGATGCAAGGCCAGTAAAGCCCAACACAGGAAAACACAGCACGCTTGCGCCGAGTAAAAGCGCTGAAAATCCAATAAGTGTGTTTCCATTGTTATTCGAGCTCATTTTGTAATTCCGTTGCGAGGTGTGGTCTATGGCAACAGGGTTTGTTCCAATGCCAGCAAGGGACCGGGCTCGCGACGTGTTTTAAGATATCGCGTTGTAGGTATAAAGAGTAGACTTGGGTAGCGTTGATTAAAAGCTGGGGCGAGCGCTCTGGAGCAACCCGCCCCAGCTCGATGCTTTTAAGCTTTGGGCGTAAAGAGTATCTTGACAAGACCAAAAAAGATCTGAAATACGCCAATAAATATGGAAAACACGCTAAACACCAGTGTCTGCCCGACAACGTTTACGCCGTCTTCTAGCCACTGCAGATCTGCATCGTCTTTGCCGCGATAATACTTACCATTCTTACACCGACCCATATGTCACCAGATATGTTGCAGGATATGGCCCTGCCGCCTGAACAAATAGCTGAGATTCCCAACAAAGGGATTCAATCACTTGTTCAAGAATTAGTGTCTATAGATTGCGTTGACGCTCACTCATTTAGCGCTCGCGCAACCATTCTCGCTGAATTGGCTGAGAAGAAATTTTTCCCGTCCTTGGAGCCAATTTTACCGCTGGTTTTAAACCTCAACGGTAAGCCGTATACGCTTGTTCACCATTATCCTTTTGCCCCAATGTTCAGACTTTTGATGAGTAAGAACTTGGTGCTCAAGACAGGGCGACAGGTATCGAAATCAACATCTTTAGCGGCGCACGGTGTTGTACTTGCGAATTGTTTACCTTACTTCAAAACGCTTTATGTCACTCCGCTGTTTGAGCAGATTAGACGTTTTAGTAACAACTACGTGCGCCCCTTTATTGATCAGTCTCCGGTAAAGAGCCAATGGTCCGGAACTGATACTGAAAACAACGTGTTGCAACGTTCATTCAAGAACAAGAGCATCATGCTGTTCAGTTTTGCATTGCTCGACGCTGACCGTGTTCGTGGTGTGAGCGCCGACAGAGTTTGTTTTGACGAAGTGCAGGACATGGATCCGGATCATATTCCGATCATTCAAGAAACCATGTCGTACAGTAAATTTGGCCTCACGCATTTTACGGGCACGCCGAAGTCGATGGATAACCCGCTTGAGGGACTGTATAAGCGCTCGAGTGGCGCTGAGTGGTTTATTCCGTGCGAATCATGCAAGCACTGGAATATCCCGTCAATCGATCACGACCTTGATGCGATGATAGGGGATTACAACATCCACATATCAGAGAAGTACCCTGGCACTGTATGCGCAAAGTGCCGTAAGCCAATTAATCCGCGGCAGGGCCGTTGGGTACACCGCAATCCAGATAGGCGCTGGCAGTTTGCTGGCTATCACGTGCCTCAATTGATTTTGCCTCTGCACTTCGCAGACGCAGAGAAGTGGTCTACGTTGCTGCTCAAGCGCGAAGGTTTTGGCAACATGACGCAGGCTCAGTTCTACAACGAAGTCTTGGGCGAATCTATTGACTCGGGCCAAAAGCTAGTAACAGAAACAGAGTTAAAAGCAGCGTGCCAGTTAACGTGGGAGAATAAAAAAGAACCAGACCCGCAATGCCTAGACACGTTAAACAGATACAAACATCGCGTACTAGCGATTGACTGGGGTGGGGGCGGCGAGGAGGGTATTTCATTTACAGTTCTCGCGGTACTTGGTTTTGCCCACGACGGCACTATTGATGTGCTGTGGGGAAAGCGCATTGTACTAGGCGCGGATCATCTTGCCGAGGCTGTCGAATGCATGCGCTGGGCTGAGAAATTCCGCGTTGATTATGTCGCTCACGATTATACTGGCGCCGGCACTGTTCGCGAGACTGTCATGGTGCAGGCTGGCTTTAATTTAGATAAGGTCATGGCTGTGCGTCTTGTTCGCGCTGCAAGTCAGGACATTATGGTGTTTAAGCCAGCTACGGCTATTAATCATCGTCAGCATTACTCGCTGGATAAAACACGGTCGCTGTTGTATACGTGTCAGGCTATTAAATTAAAACGTGTTAGGTTTTTTCAATATGACTGGGCATCGCAAGATAACCCCGGACTAATCTCGGACTTCCTTGCTCTTGTGGAGAACAAAGCCGAATCGAGACTAGCCGGGGATATCTATACGATCACGCGAAATACACTACTTAGCGACGACTTTGCGCAAGCGGTAAACATTGGCTGCGCATCCGTGTGGCATATTAATGATGCGTGGCCCAATTTTGCAGAGATTGCAGGTTTGGGCGCTATTAGCTCGCGTGCTGCCATTACCGAAAATCCGGAAGAATGGCTAGACGACGACACCGGCCGCGGTTACTTCGGGATGCCCTGAGTTTTTCTCTTGGTCATCTTTTGGAATTACCTTCAGCTGATCTGGCGGGCATACGCAGCTAAGCGATCTGCCGTTTTCCCACTTGATCAGAAACTGCAGCTGATTTTTCCGGTTATTCAGCATAGTCAGATCCGAAATAAGCTCGACTGTGCCTTTTGTGCCTGCCGGCACCGGATTTGGGTCGTCGGGCATTGCCAGCAGCATAACGCGGTCACCGACCTTGATGTTATGGATGTTGGTCATTTAGTGCGCTCCAGAAACGAGGCTGAACTTGGCCGAGACCAGCTGCGCCTCGATAAGCGCCGATTCGTATCGCCCCTTGGCTAGAATACGGTTCGACACTGCCTCGCGCAGCTTGGCAAGATAGTCTGAATAGTCGCGGTCTGTATTGACGATTGCTTCCGCAGACGAGAATGAATGCGGCTTACTCGTCATGGGGTTATCGCCGGCTGCCATAATGCGCTGAACAGCCGCCATCTTTACTGCCGTTCTACCGTCTTCGACGCTCATCTCATTAGCGACAGATTGGGCGTAGTGCTCAGTAGCGTCGGCAATGTTCTTCAGCAACTTGTCACCGTCAGTGATCATAGAAACTCCTAGTTAAGTGAGGGGTCAAAAGTTGTACGCGGTGGTTGATATTCAGAAAAACCGAGGAGTTTAAACACCTTGGCTATCCGACGATTTGTTTCTTCATCTGGATTGCCGACGATCAGTTTAAACTCTTTACCTTTTTTGTTGATTTCAAATATGCTCAGGGAACCAGGCACAGCCCATGTAGCGCCATTTTTTAGTATGCGCACCATGTTTTGCTGCCAAGCAATATCGGATGGTGTTGGTTCCCAGTTTGTATCAGGGATCATTGCAGCCTCGTGTGTGAAGTTGTCGGCAGCCGCGCCCCGGGACAGGATAATCCCGGGGCGCTAAGCTGCCAAACAATTAGGCGCGGACGAGCGAACGACCGCGCTTCTTGGGCGTTTCTTCACTGTCGTTTGCAGCTGCCGACGGCTTAGCTAGCCCTTCGGTCAGACACGTTGCCGTGAAGCGACCGAAACGAGGACGCCATTCGCACAGGCCGCTCATGGTGCCGGCCTTCTTGATCCAACGATCAAGCTGCTCGAAATTGATAATAGAGTCTTCGTACATCAACGCGACATTAAGCGACCAATCGTGAAAGATCGGGCGCGTCGAAATGATGCGGCTGTTGCTGCGCACAACAGGGACCGTGAACCGGAAACCTTCGGCATAAGGCGTCGGTCGCGGTGTGGTGTCCGCAAACAACTCTTCAGGTGTGCGCGGGCCGTCATACTCGAGCTTGAAGTAGCCGGGGTCAGCCCCGAATACGGCGCTCTGGGCAATCTTGCCTTCTTTTGTTTTCTTGGCGCCCTCGCGGATCGCTGCGGTGATGTTATCCGCAGGAACAATCGGGCCAACGCCTGGGGCCATATAGAGGCTACCAGCGTGCTCGATACGGGCCATTTCTTCATGATCTGCGTCGGTCTTCATCCGCTTGGATGTGATCGACTTCAGCTCTTTTGCAAACCGATTCATCGTATCGGCCATCTGCGCGCACTTCACCACCAACGGAGCGTCGCCGGTCAGCTTATACTCAACTCGTACCCAACTCATCGTACAATCTCCTTGCGGGTTTGTGTAACAGCCACTATGAAATTACAACCGAGGTCTTTCTTTTTGTATCGACGTCGGCGAATTACATTCGTGATTGCTTCGTGGCACTCACTACACAGCGTAATGAGATCAAGTTCAACATCTTCATGTCCAAAACGTTCGTACGTTTTGTGATGAATCTCCAATCGATATTCAGAACCATCGTGATGGCAGGTTTGGCACATATGCCTATCAATGTTTAAGCGTAATTGTCGCTTTTCCTCCCACACGTGACTGCAGATATGTTCGTTGTATCCTGGCGGCCTATGTTCTGGTGCCGCTATTACTGAACTAAATCGGGTCATTTTTCATTCCTTGAATTTGAAGCAAATAACAAGTAACCCAACCTTGTATTGCCTTACCATGCCGTATTGTTTTTGAAAAAAAGCCGTGCCGAACCGGGCATTGCCATACAATACCGCGCCTTGCCTTGCGTCGTTTGTTTGAAATTAAAAGCCGTGCCTTGCCGGACCAAACCAGACGCTAACTAACCGAACCTTGCCTTGCCGAGTTTGTTTGAAAATAAAAGCCGAGCCGCACCATGCCGCACGCCACCTGACCGTACTGTGCCTTGCCGCGCCGAACCGAAATTTTTTAAAATAAACGCCAAGCCATGCCAAACCTGACTAAGACGAGCCTTACGCCGCCATGTTGGTTTGAAAATAAAAGCCTAGCCGTGCCTAACCTGGCCCTGCCTAGACTCGCCACGCGAGATTAGAGTGCGTCAAATGCGCATTCACCCGGCGCCAGCTGATGTACCCAACCTATGTCAGGTATGTGCTGTAGCGCCGGTTGTTTAGGAGAATTATCAGATTCGCAAAGTAGTACGCATTTACATCCGCACCGCTCTGCTATTTTGACTACGTTGGCGCGATAGACAGACACAGGCCGCGAACAGTCCAATAAGTTGGATGTGATAAGCGCCTGCACGCCAAGTGAGCAAAAACCTCTGCGTCGGTATTCATGATCCGTGAAGCATTCGATTGTTTGAACGTTGACAAGTTTGCCCTTGTAGCGCTCAACAAATCGCCGCGTACCGACCCACGCGACAAATGTTTCGTTATGCCAGATCATCGCTATGTTCATCGCCTCCTTTGGCCCCATTGTGGGCTTGAGATAGCGCATAGCCAATTCTTCTTGCATGTTATAGCCAGGATTAGATAACCGGCTATAAATTGCTGTGACGTCAATAAGACGCAACTTATTGATATCTCTGATGTGGATTTTGAATAGCGGCATAATAAGAGCCCCCAGATGGAATCAAACCATCATCGGCTGATTACAAATCAGCTGCATTATCGTTATGCTATGGGGGCAGTTTTAATTGACCAATTGAATTGTTTGGCTGTTTTTCGCCTATGGCAATTCGCGCAGCGCACGACGCATTTTTTAATTTCTTGTTTTACCGCTTTTGCGCTACTGTTTTTTAGACGAGAAATTACATTACGTTTCTCGCCGCGCACGTGATCAAATTCTAAAACAACAGGATCTGTTTCGCCGCAGTCGACGCACGGGTGGGCGCTTAAATATGCACAAACAAACGTGTGCGCCTTTTCTCGCGCTTTACGGCGATTTTGTTTTATGTACTGCCGACGTTCTGGATGCGCCGCGTAGTGCGCGCGATCATACGCTTGTTTGCAAGGTCTGCACATGCTTATGCAACCTGTTTTTACGCCCGCTCTTTTTTGGAATTCTGAATACAGTTTGATTTTTTTGCATTTCGTGCATTTTTTACGCATACCGTTGTTCCTCCATGAACATACGGCATATTGTAGCTATTACAAACCGTGATTACAAACCAATCTATCGCCAGCGTTAAATAAATTATTCTGCGTCGTCGATATCGTCGTCGTCGAAGTATTCAGGATCTTCATCGTCGTCATCGTCTTCGTCGTAATCTGACCATTCCTGATCTTCGTTTTCGTCTTCATCGTCTTCGTCATCAACGAACCAGTGCGTTACGCCAGTTTTTAAGCTGTCGTCGTCATCGCTTAAGTCTGAGTCGTCATCGTCGACTTCTTCGTCGTCTTCGACAAACTGCCATTCTTCGTCAAGAAAATCGTCGTCGAAATTCTCGTCGCGCCTGTTGGCAATCGAAAGTTGCGAATACCAATCACACTCATCGCGCTGCATGACCGACTCCTTAGCCCACGTTCTTTTTTAATTCTGGTTCTGGCTCGGCTATACGCAAGCCATCGCACCAGGATTTATTAAGAAGAAACCCGGACAAGTTATTTATGGTTTTTTCTCCGGCAAAAACACCAGCATTCTCGAAACAGTTTAACAAAGCATTCCAATTAGGAGCAATGCCCGTTTTACGTTGGAGATACGTATTTACAGCTTTTTTATTGATCCACCAGTGCTGCCTATTCCGAATGAGAAAATCGTATCGTTGGTTGCTCTTTCTGGGCTGCGGCAGTAACGCTATATCTCCATCGGTTATAGCGTTGTTTATGTCGCGCATGAGCAGTATGTGGGCGGACTCTGGGCCGACAATAAGGCTTTCCGCGGCTAGCATATTAAAACTTTCTCCGTATGTCTGGTTTAGCCATTTATGCAGGTCGGCTAGGACGACCCTGAACAGCGGCAATCCAGATTTAACAGCAAGCCGGTCGCGTAATACATGCTGGATGTACGCCGGCAGCACGTACTTCAAATTGGTTATGTCTAGCTCGGCAGGGAATTTGGCGGTTGGCGATAAGGCGTACCAGCCGTAACTTGTGGCAGTAACTATACTTTGCGGCAGCGCTTTGAGTATTGCTGGGGCATGCAGTTCGCTTATTAGGCTGCCGCGGATGCTGCTGTCGTTATCACCGATGCTTTCCACAAATGTCGGCCACTGTAAATGCTGCATAACTCGTACTAGCCCGCCAGCGCTATTTAACACGCCAGTACCGACCGAGACGCTATGGCAACCAAGCTCATCGGCAATTGGCGCTACGCGGTCAAATAATCGGGAGTCGAGCGCAAAACCGATTGGATCTGCGTCCAGCGGCGGCGAGATCATGTCTGCCAGCACTACCGCTGTAAGGGCCCAAAGCGCAGCGTTCTCATGAGACGGCGCAAGTAATTGTGTAAGGGTTTCTGGCGCTACGGTGTCTGGTTCTGGGAAAGCTAGCGGATTAGCGGCGCGAAGCTCAGGATACGGTGTCGCTATTACAGTCCCGTCGTTCTTCATGCCGTAGTCGCGAAAATGGAATTCGCGGGTTTTGGCGTTCCATCCCGGCATCGTTGTTACAGTGACTGCTTGGGGCGGCTGGAGCATCATCGCAACGGACAGGGATTTAACATTCCATTGCGGGGCTGTGGTTACCAGCTCACCATGCTCAGCCATCATCCGGCACACGTAATTAAATAGGCCGGGTTTATCTACGTCTGTGGACGACGCAAAGAAATCATATGTGCTGCCGTCTTTTTTTACATATCCGTCGTAGAACTTGTGCCCCTCGTCCGTGTAGATAACGTGGGTGATTACTGGGGCGCAATTGCTTATGACCATGCCGCTGGTTGTTTGCCAGCAGTCGTCTCGGTCTAGCACGTCAGCCCAGTGACGCTTATTTGCGTCAACGCCATGATGCGGCGTTACGCGAGACAGGATTTTGTTGATTTCGGCGCTGGACAGGATTGTTCGGGTCTGCAGGAACTTCGTCAGTTTGTCCCGCATTATGTTGAGCTCTGAAGCGAATGCCTGCGCCGCGATACCTGTGTTTGTTTTAAACACCCGCTCGAGGGCCTCTTGCCAGGTAACAGCTGAACGGCGCATATCAGCCAGCAGCTTCACTGTCTGGCGCGGCGTATTTGGGCTTTCGCTGGCCCGCTCGGGCGGTACCGAAACATAACCGCGAGCAGCTGCGGCCTGAGACACCATTCCTGGCGTTACTGTCTTCCCGGCGAAGAATCGTTGAGCGTGGGCAAACATTTGAAGCGTGACGCCGTGGCTGGTCGCTTCTTTGCCGGTGTAGCTGGCGCATACTGGCAGAAAACCGGAACCGTGCCAAAGCTGCGAGGCTTGCGCCCTTAATACCCAAAGAGGGTCGTCTACAATAAAAAACGAATTACCCAGATTGCTATTTAAGGGTAATTGCGCGGTATGCATTAAATAATAGCCGGCATCTGGCGTGTATTTAGAGTTCCTAGCCACGCCAATAAATGCCCTGCTTTGCCTGAGGTCGTCTCCGTACTGAACTAAGAGAAACCCGCTAATTCTTTGAGGTAAATCGTAATATGGCAAAACCGCACATGGCGCCCTAGCCAGTTGTGCCGGGAAACCTCTGGCAACTGTCTTACAAAGCGTCTCTATTTGTTTAGGCTGCGCTACGCCAATAAGCTGAGAGCAATCAATATCTTTGGAAATACCCAAATCTCTGAGCTTGCTGATGATGTTTGGGTCGTCATGCGTCCAGAGCTGATTTTTGGCGTTTTCCCAGAATTTTTCAGCTGCAATGGCCCTAGTATGGACCTTTGTTAAATTGCCAACTTCTACGGCGACCTTG
>Ga0209085_1001710_pt1 | contig 13161 bp, 10 predicted proteins | sample C_131016_EF_Meta_FD_187310 | JGI IMG/M metagenome (GOLD analysis project Ga0209085, IMG submission 187310) | Freshwater microbial communities from Lake Croche, Canada to study carbon cycling - C_131016_EF_MetaG (SPAdes) (version 2) | ecosystem: Environmental > Aquatic > Freshwater > Lake...
CCTTTTTTTTCCACTCTCCCACCATACAACGAAGGTCCCACTCCTCTCTCCTTGGTCATAATTGCCCACCCCTTTTCGCTGTCCGCTGGCATACCACGTTTCGACCTGCCCATGCCGCTTCCCAGCGCGCCAAGAGGTTCGCCTCTCCATTTTCCCATTCGGATACCACTCGGTCGCAGGTCCATCCGCCAACCCTTCCCGAAACCGCGTTTCCTTGATCATCTGCCCATCCTTATTCCAAAGCCGTGCTCGCCCCTCCCGCACCCCTTTTTCAAAGTACGCTTCTCCTTCCATCTGCCCATCCGTAAACCAACTACGATATACCCCGTGCATTCGCCCTTGCCAGAATTCCGCTTCTGTTTTTTTGCCACCCACTTGGGTGACCGCTGTTCCTGTAAACGGCTCCGTTTCTCCGTGCCGATAAAAAAGATCACCCTTGCCCCGCAACTCTGAGGCTGGAATCGACTCGCCCGAACGCCCCATTCCCAAGGCGACCAAACCGATCAGGATACAACTGGCCCAAAATATTTTAGGACTCAACGGTCCCCGCTTACCGATTCCTACCCCCGATCCCTCTTTTGCTCGGGATTTCACAGAACGCTCGCCATGACCAGTTCTCTGAGCATACCTCTGCTTCGATTTTTTTTGGCTCATTCCCATGATGAATTTTTCATAAATTTACCCAGGTCCCTTGGTGCCGAACTTCGCTTCTTACAGGACAATGGCAAGACCTACCAACCTTTCCCCGTTTGCCGATCGGCTCCTTTTTCGGCATTCTTTTTTCCGTGCCCCAAGTCACCCATCCGCATACCCGGGCCCGAACCCGCGCCCTCCCGAAAGAGATCAACCGAATCCTTCGCTTTGGCCTCGTCGGTGGGGCAGGAACCCTTCTCAATGCCTTCCTCATGTGGGGACTTCTCTCCCTAGGAAATATTTTTCTTGGGTTAGATCCAGGCGGTCATCGGGTTGCCACGGGAGCTGCCTTCCTAGCTTGGATTATCTGCTGCGGGACGAACTTTCTCCTGAACGCCGCATGGACTTTCCATGCTTGGCCTCCCTCGTGGAGACAGGCCAAAAACTACTATCTCTCCGCCGCACTCGCTTTCCTGTTTCAGATTTTTCTTCTCAATCTTCTCCTTCTCCTCCTCGAAACCGATCGACCCATTGAGACGGCTGTCCTCAATGCCGTCGCCGTAGCTACCGGTTCGCTCCTCAATTACCTCTTCGCGTCTCTTTGGGTCTTTCGCCGATGAAATTCTCTCAATCCTCCGCCGATTTCTATGCCCCAAAGGGCAAAGATCCCTTGGCCGGACTTTCCTCCACCACCCATCTCGGAATCGGTGCCCATGCCGATGACCTCGAAATTCTTGCTTTCCCGGGTATCGCCGCCTGTTTCCAGCATCCGAAAAATCGTTTTTCTGGAATCGTGGTCACCGATGGTGCAGGAGCTCCACGCTCCGGCCCGTTCGCGCAAACCTCGGATGCCGATCTGATTCAAATCCGTCGCAGAGAACAACGACAAGCCGCCGATCTCGGGCAGTACGCATCCGTCATCCAACTAGGTCACCCCAGCTCAGCCGTCCGCCAAACTGATCGATCCGCCGTAATTGCTGATCTTGTCCAGATCCTCGAAGTCGCCCGACCCCAGACTCTTTATCTTCACAACCCTGCTGACCGACATGAAACCCATATCGGCGTTCTCTTAGCGTGTATCGAAGCCTTACAACAACTTCCAGCGTCAGCTCGACCCAAGGAAATCTATGGTTGCGAAGTATGGGGAGATCTCGACTGGGTTCCCTCTTCCCACGTCGTCCGCCTCCCATGTTCCGCCCCTGAAAACCTCGGGACTTCTCTCCTTAACTGTTTTCAATCCCAAGTCGAAAGCGGGAAACGGTACGACCGAGCTGCACTAGGCCGAAGACACGCCCAAGCCACATTCGGTAATCCGACTCAACCCGATTCCGACCAAGAAGTTGTCCTTGCCTTCGATCTACGTCCCCTCCTTGAAACCAATCTTTCCCTCCACAGTTTTGTCGGCTCGGCCCTCGCCCTCTTCCGCACCCAAACTCTTGCACGGATCGAAAAGTTGGTCCCGAAGAAATGAGCAACCTGCAATCGTCGGTTACCGACTCAACCCGGCGACTTCTCGGTTTCCTTGAACGCACCCAAGTTGCCGACGGGAGTTGGTCAGTCCCCTACACAGGCCCCAACTTTCTTCTCCCGCTGTACGTCATCACAACCTACCTGACGCAACGACCAGTGTCGGATACCGAGCGCACGAAGTTTGTCGCCGGACTCCTTCGCCCTCAGCTGCAGGACGGATCGATCGGACTTCATGAGGAATCGGAGAAGGGAGCCGTCTTTACGAGTTCTATCTCTTACGTCGCTCTTCGTCTTTTAGGTGAAAAGCCGGATCGTTCGGAATTACGTCGCCTGAGGGAGTGGATCCACACCTCTGGAACACCCGTCAAAGCCGCTGCTTGGGGAAAGTTCATCCTCGCGATTCTCAACCTCTACGACTGGTCCGGGGTCACCCCCGTTCCACCCGAGCTCTATCTCCTTCCTTCTTGGGTTCCGGTTCAACCGATCAACATTTCCGGCTACGTCCGGATCGTTTATCTCCCGATGGCATACTTCTACGGGCGCCGATGGCAGGCCCCGTTGGATCCCATACTCCAAAAGCTCAGGAAAGAACTTTTCCCTCAAGGATTTGATCAGATTGACTGGCCCCGTCATCGGGCCGATCTCGCTCCCACCGATCATATCGTTCCGGAAAGCCTCCTTGTCCGACTTGCCATGCCGATCGTACGCAAAATTGAAAAATTGATTCCTTCGTTTCTTCGAAAAAAAGCCCTCCGTCTGACCTACGAGCATATCTATTACGAGGACGAACAATCGGACTACATTCGACAAGCCCCTGTCAACGCCTGCTATAACACCTTGGCCCATTTTGTGGAGGGACAGACAGATCGGGTCGAACGCAGTTGGCGTCAGCTCCCCCGTTATCTCTGGCACCACCCGGACCACATCGCCTGCCAAGGCTTCACCTCTTCCAAAGTCTGGGACACCGCTTTCACTCTCCAGGGAATGACCCACCTCAGCTCTGAACTCGCCCCCCGAGGGGTGATCGAAAATGGATGCCGCTACCTCTTGGAAAATCAGGTGGTCGACGAACTCCCCAACCCCCGTCGTTATCACCGACTCCCACGAAAAGGCGGATGGCCCTTCAGCGAACGCCAGAACGGTTGGTCGATCGCTGATTGCACCGCCGAAAGCCTTCTCGCTTTGGTCGATGCAGAGCCGTTTCTTCCAACCCCCGCTCCTCATTCGGCAATCGAGGCAGGCGTTCGCTTTATCCTGAGTTACCAGAATCGCGATGGAGGCTGGGGAAGTTGCGACCGTGTGGTTGGCCCCCAATGGATTGAAATCTTCAACGCGTCCCATGTCTTTGCCGACATCATGGTGGATCACTCCTTTGCCGAATGCACGGGATCGGTTCTTTCCGCCCTAGCCCTGATCCGCAAAACCTATCCCGACATGCAACGAACCGGCGTGGATCAGGCGATCAGGAACGGAGTACGCTACCTGACGGACACGCAAAAAACAGACGGATCCTGGGAAGCGGTCTGGGGGATCTGTTTCAACTACGGCACCTCCTTCGCTCTGCCCGGTCTTCGCGCCGCCGGCCTTTCCATCGATGACCCACGGATTGTCCGAGGCAGGAAATTTCTTTTGGAACACCAGTTGGCCGATGGTGGCTGGGGGGAAAATCCGGATTCCTGTATCGAACGACGCCCGATTCCGAGTCGAAAAGGCCTGATTGAATCCACCGCTTTGGCTGTAATTGCGCTCCTTTCCAGCGGACCGAAAAACGACTCTTCCGTCATTCGAGGATTGGAATTTTTAGTACAACACCAACAGCCAGATGGGGATTTCCCTCCGCAACCGATCCCCGGCCTCTTTTATCGAACTACGTTAATTCGTTACGACCACTACAAACGCGCCTTCCCTCTGAAAGCCTTTGCTGTGTTTCTGAAATCGTAATCCGTTTACGCAAGTCGACGGAAAACCGAAAAGGACGGTGCTTACGCCTTAGTACGAACCCAACCTGCCATCGCGTACGCCATAGGTAACCGAATCCAACTCGCGATCGAGGCAAGATCCGCGCTCATCGTCGTGGTATTGTCCCGACCCCTCCAAGCACCGACTAAAGCCTTAAGAAATGGCCACGCGAAGGTGATGAAGGATTGGCCGTTCCCCATCAGCAACCCCATTGTCCGCTCCCTTTCCATCTCATCATTGCGCCATAACGAAACCACGGCGCGACGCAGAGATTGTGAAAAAGCATCTTCTTTGGAGAAACAGTCATACAGAGCACGAGACAGAAGCTCGGGCACTCGACACGCCCTACGACGACTCTTCGCAAAGGCCTCAAATCGGTTTGTTTCTACAAGCTCAATGGCGTCCACCAGACCATTGGTAATTCCCGTCGCAGTCAAAGGATGGGTGTGACCAGCCGCATCTCCGATCAAAACACGTCGCCCATTTCCATAGTCGGCCCGGGCCAAAAAGTGGTTCGCTTGCCAGCGCAAATGACCGCCCCGAATCTGATCCTCACAAGGCTTTCGCCATACAGCAGGCAAAGTATCGCGCGTGGCGGCAATCAACCACTCGGGGTCTTTCATTTCCGTTTTGTATTTTAAGGGCACATCCACGCAGATGCGGACAACCGAAGGTGCGATCTCATACCCCAATAGAAAACTCGGCTTTCCTAAAAACACATGCCCGTATTCCGGATATGGGGCCTTCACCCCCTCCAAAAGAATTCCCGTCATTGCGGACATAGCCTTGTGGTTTCCTGAGCCACGTAAGCTTCTACGAACAACGCTGGAGCGACCATCCGCCCCAACCACCCTATCCGCCTCCAACCTCTCACCATTTTCGAGTGTGACTCCTTGGTCATCCACCGCCGCTACGCGTACCCCTTGGCGAAAAGACACTCCATCCGTTTCAGAAACCAACTTTCGCATCTCATCCACTAAATCACCGTGGTGGAATGCCAGCCCCCTCTGTCCCTCCACATAATCTAACTTCACTGGGGATTCCCCATGACCAGGGTAAACAACAAAACCGCGACCCTGTGGACGACCCTGCATCGAAGCGATGGCCCCAAAACCCAACTTTTTCAGCGCATCGACCCCCTGCGGATGCAACCACTCCCCCGCAAAACGTTTGCTGCTTTTCCCCTCTGGCTCCGCCTCCAACAAAATCACTGCTTTTCCAGACAAAGCATAAGCCCTTGCAACTGCACAACCTGCAGGTCCAGCCCCCACCACAATGATATCGGTCTTGTTCCTCATGAATTCGATTAGTGGATTTACTAGCACCTATTTTCAGAACACCAAGTAAAAGGACCCCCAGGCCAATCTAAATCACTCTTGAAGAATGAGTTCTATCATCCAGGCGAGAAAATGAATCTCCACTAAAGCTACCCTTTTATCCCCTTTGGCCTTTTCCATCGCCCGCACCTCCAAGTCCCCCTCCCCCAAGTCAAACTCCGCGGCTCGCCTCAACCGATGATCATTCAGCGTGGCCACAAATGCTTCCACTTCCTCCTTGGGCAAAAACCAACGCCCAGCCTGCCCAATTGGGGGAAGAGTTTTCATCCATCGACGTCCGAACTTTTCCCTTTCTAATCTGACGTCGTGCAGTCCCTCTACCCAATGAAGAGCATCCTCACCCCGAATTCCCGCTTCCCGTAACCCCGCTTGCCGATACCAAACATTTCCCACCATCGGATCCAGTTCCGCAGGAGGAGTCTGATAAGCCAATAGCGTGGTCTCCAGTGCTTGCCGCAAAAGAGCCGCTTCCGGAGCCGCGAATTCGAAATCTCGGCCCCCCGAAGTTTCCCTCTCAATTCTCAAGCCGGCCGTGCCTCGAGGGTCGATTGCAAACCAAACTCCTGCAAACGGTGGCAGTACATCTCTGCTTTTTCCCGCGTCTCAATCGCAACCACGCTTCGACCCTGCTCATGAACCTCCAGCATGTGTTTCTTGGCCTTGCTCTCATCGAACCCCAAAACTTTTTGAAAAACAAAAACCACGTAACTCATTAAATTGACAGGGTCATTCCAGACCAATACCTGCCAACCCTTCGCAAAAGCCTCCGAAAAATCACTTTCCTGAGTCGGAGAAAGGGTAGGTGTTTCAAAAATCCCTGCGCGCATCACTGAATCCTAGTTCCTCCCCCCTCTTTTTCAATCTGCTTCCCGCATCGCCTTTTGCCCGAATTCCGCTAAAGAGAATCATGTTCGTTTCCCGCACTCTTGCCCTCTTTTCTGCTGCCGCCTTTGGCCTTTGGATCGCCGTTCTCCTTGTTCCATACTCCCAACAATTCCTTCCCTACCTCCCCCCACCGGCAAAAACAGTCCCCACACCGGTTCTGATTTCGATCGAAGATCTGGCTGGAGAATCCTGGCCTTGGCCACGGCTCGATCTCACACTCGCACTTCGGGCGATGTCTCCTTACCGACCCGAACCAGTCGGCCTCCTTCTCCCGCTGGATGCTCCGGATACCTTCGAGCCAGTTCAGGACGACCAACTTGCCCGAGCCCTCTCCGCCTACCTTTCCCCTGCCTTACCGGCAACCGCCTTGGCCTCCCTTCCGCAAGCGGAAGTCCTCTCTCTCCCCAAAATCCCCCATACCGGTTCGATTTCTTCTCTTCGACCTGCCGAATCTTTTCTTGCTCCCGAACAAAGCCTGCGGCGCACCGGACAAACAGCCGCGTGGAAAGTCACTCCCGAATCCAACGGACTTCTTCGACGCCTTCCTCTCGTATTCCGCCACGAAAATGCCGTCACCCCCTCTTGGCTTCTTCAGCTCTATGCCCAAGCATTGGGCGCGGATCTCTCTCACTCCACCCTCCAAGGACGCCGGCTCATCCTCCGCGACCGCCAAGACTTCGAGCTCCAGTCGATCCCACTTGATTTACGTGGATCGGTTCCAGTGGATTGGAGTCATCCTGATCAACTCCCCGAAAAAATGGAAATTCGCGGAGTCGTCCTCGCCGCCGAGCAAGAAAGGATCGGTGTTCGACCCTACTATGATTTGAAAAATCTTTCCAAAAGACCCGTCATCGTTGCTGGAGGATTGGCCGAAGTGGATCCAATCATTGAATCCCCAATCGGCCAACGTTCTCTCGCGGAAGCTGTTGTCCGGACCTGGACCGGATTAAGCCGTGGCCCCGCCCCCGTTCTTCACCCTCCCTCTTGGGTGATTCTTGTCGTTCTTCTCGCCGCCTCCCTCCTCGGCCTTTCCTCAGGACATCGGGGAAGAGTTTGTCTTCTTGAAGGACTTGCCTTGGCTGGAATCGTGATGGGTGCCGGTTGGATTGCCGCCAAAACAGAGGGCTACTCCGGCGCGTTGCCCCTGGCAATCGGAGCCTTTTTCGCCACCCTCCTCGCTCCCCGGTTACAACATTGGATGGAGGCCTACCATGTTCGTTGATCGGGTCCGGCTCCATGCGAACGCAGGAAATGGAGGCCGTGGGGCTGTCAGTTTCTTGCGTGAAAAATTCGTGCCCAAAGGTGGGCCCGACGGTGGGGACGGAGGAAAAGGAGGAGACGTTGTTCTCATCGTCGATCCCCAACTCAACAACCTGATCGATCTTCGATACCGACCTCACGCCCGCGCCCGTCACGGGGGAAGCGGCAGTGGAAAACAGTGCACAGGTCGCGGTGGGGAGGATTGCGTGCTGAAAGTCCCCCCCGGAACGGTGGTCTATCCACTTCCTCCAGGTGAAGCGGGTGACCCCTTGGTGGACTTAACCCATCCAGGAGAAAAGTTTGTTCTTTGCCATGGAGGTCGCGGTGGACGTGGGAATTCGCGATTTGCCACTTCGACCCGACAAACCCCCCGCCATGCGGAGGACGGTCGCCCTGGAGAGGCGGGAGAATTTATCCTGATTTTAAAATCAATCGCTCAAGTTGGACTCGTCGGACTTCCCAACGCAGGAAAATCCAGCCTCTTGGCGGCGTTTTCTGCCGCTCGCCCAAAAATCGCCTCCTACCCCTTCACCACTCTGGCTCCTTACATCGGGGTGGTCGGGTCACCTGAAGAAACCCGATTCACTCTTGCCGATATTCCAGGACTGATCGAAGGAGCGAACGAGGGCAAAGGTCTTGGCCATGATTTCCTCCGGCACATCGAACGGTGCTCTGTCCTTCTTCTCGTCATCGATACCGCAGGGGTCGACGGAAGAAACCCTGCCGAGGACTATCGTTTACTTCGCAAGGAACTTCGACTGCACGATGCTACTCTCGGAAAACGCCCCTTTCTCGTTGCCGCGAACAAAAGCGACCTTCCAGAATCGGCCAAAAATCTGGCTGCACTCCGGTCTGCTGCCCGTCGGGCCATCTTTCCTATTTCCGCAAAAAGTGGAGAAGGCCTCCCCGCTCTTCTCGATGCCATTCGGAAATCCCTCTCGGCTTGACCCCGAAAGGGAGATACTTCACATTATTAATCATTCATAGTATGAAACATTATTTCATCCCATGTCTTCTTCTCGGATTAGCGGGTTGTATGAAGGGAGGCGGTCCCCCCAAAGATCCTCCAGTACCAGCCGAGCTTGTCTCCGTACAAGTCGGTCCTCTCAAGGAAACACTCGATGCAATCGGCACTCTCGAGGCGGATGAATCCGTCGACATCAAACCCGAAGTCGACGGAGAAGTGACCTCGATCCAGATGACGGAAGGAGAAGCCGTAAAAAAAGGTGATCCGATTTTACAGATCGATGAATCGAAACAGGCCGCCACGGTGGCGGAAGCCGAGGCGGACTACAATTACGCCAAGGAAACGATGCAGCGCTCGGACACCTTGCTTGCGGACGGAACAATCTCCCAGCAGGAACACGATCAAACCCAGGCTAGCTTCCAGCGTACCGAAGCAGCACTGCATCTCGCACGCAAACGCATGACCGAATACACCCTCACCGCTCCTTTTAACGGAATTCTTGGCCACCGTGCTGTCAGCATCGGCCAATACGTCAACCCCCAGACGGTTCTGGTCAGTCTCTATTCGATGGATCGGATGAAACTCGGATTCAGTGTTCCCGAACGCTACACCGCACGCGTCCACCCCGGTCAAACCCTGCATCTCAAAGTCGCTGCCTACGGGGACGAGGAGTTTTCTGGCGAAATCTACCTCGTCGAACCCCAAGTCGATATGGCCACCCGTTCGGTTCTCGTGCGCGCCTATATCCCGAATGCCGACCATCGGCTGAAACCGGGAATGTTTGCCAACCTGAAACTCTCCGTCGGAACAAAACCCAACGCATTGACCCTCGCAGAAGAGTGCCTCTTTCCTCATAGCGGAGGATTTGCAGTCTACCGGTCGAGTAACGGAATCGCCGAACTGGTTCCAGTCGAAACGGGTATTCGTATGGCTGGGACAGTAGAAATTCTCAGCGGCCTCAAGGCAGGTGACCAGGTGGCACGATCAGGAAATCTGAGACTTTCTCCAGGCCGAAAAATCATATCCGAAAGTCCTGCTCCCTCCTCCCCTGATAAATGAATCTTCCCGAGTTTTGTATTCGGCGCCCCGTGGCCGCCACCATGTTCAATCTGGCCCTTGCCCTGGTCGGCATCGTAGCCCTTTCCCGTCTCCCGGTCCGAGAACTACCCAACATCGATCCCCCCGTTGTCTCGATCATCACGATCTACCCGGGAGCCAACGCGGAACTCGTGGAAGCGGATGTCACCGAACCAATGGAACAGGAAATCAACAATATCCCCGGCATTAAGATTCTCCGCAGCGAATCCCGTGAACAGGTCAGCAGCATTACCGTTGAATTCGATTTGAACCGCGATGTGGATATCGGAGCCCAAGACGTCCGTGACCGTATCAGCCGCGTCCGAGACAAACTTCCAGATGACATTAAGGAACCCATCGTCGCCAAGCAGGACGCGGATGCCCAAGAAGTCATGTGGGTCGCCCTGTCTAGTGCCACCCGCTCTACTCTCGAACTCACGAACCTTGCGGAACGTCAGATCAAAGACCGTCTTCAAGTTCTCCCCGGAGTGGGAGGCATTAATTTCGGAGGAGAAAAAAGAACTTCGATGCGCATCTGGCTCGATTCGGAAAAAATGGCTGCCCGTCAAGTAACGGCCGCTGACATTCGATCTCTCCTTTCCCGAGAAAACGTGGAGCTACCCTCCGGCCAAATCGAGGGCAAAGAGCGCTCCCTCAGTATTCTTGCAAGAGGTCGCATGGATCAACCCGATGAATATGCAAACCTGATCGTCCGTGAGTCGGGCAACAACCCCATCCGTTTGCGCGATATTGCCACGGTCGAGGTGGGGCCAGCCGTCGAACAAACCATCGCCCGTTTCCGCGGTCAACCCGCAGTCGGACTCGGCGTCGTCAAACAGTCGGACGCGAATGCCGTCGACGTTGCCCAACGCATCCGTCGAGAACTAGAGAAGATAAAGCTCATTCTGCCCTCGGATGTTCACGTAGATATCCCTTTCGACTCCTCTCTTTACGTCGAAGACGCCATTCATGAAGTCGTCGTTTCTCTGATCATTTCTATCCTTCTCGTGGTGGTTCTGATCTTTCTTTTTCTTCACGAACCCCGCTCCACCCTCATTCCCGCCGCTGCCATCCCAATTTCGGTTCTAGGCACCTTCGCCCTGCTTTATGCCCTCGGATACAGCGTAAACATCCTCACCCTCCTCGCCCTGGTGCTGGCCATCGGCATCGTTGTGGACGATGCCATCGTCGTGCTCGAAAATATCGTCCGCCATATCGAGGAAGGAATGAAGCCCTTCGAAGCCAGTCTCCTCGCCATGAAGGAAATCACCAGCGCCGTGCTTGCGATCACCGCCAGCTTGGTGGTCGTCTTTCTTCCGATTGCATTTCAAAGTGGAACCACTGGAATTCTTTTTCGGGAATTCGCCGTCACTCTCGCTGGTTCTGTCACGATTTCTGCTTTTGTCGCTCTCACCCTCAGCCCCGCCCTCGGCGCTCATTTTCTCAAGCCTCCTTCCAAATATATTCCGGCCTATGCGAGAGTTTTGGAATCGGGCCTACAAAAGATTTCTTCATTTTACGCCACCAGTTTGGCATCCGCCCTACGTCACCCCCGTATTCTTCTAGGCCTTGGAGCCGGAACGTTCGCTCTCACCGTCCTTCTCTACCACGCCATCCCACAGGAGTTTTTGCCCGAAGAAGACAAAGGAACCATCGTCGCCGTCATCGTCACCCCAGAGGGTTCGACCAGCGAGGCCACCGATCAGTATGTTCGACAGGCGGAAAAGATCGCCTCCGAGTATCCGGAAGTGGAGGGCTACTTTTCTGCCGTTGCACTCGCGCGGGGAGCTCCGGGCCAATCTAATCTCGGAATCATGTTCATGCGCCTCAAACCCGACCGCACCCGTACCGGACTTCAGCTCGCCCGTCCCGGAGCACGCGGTTCCATGTTTACTCGGATGATCAGCGAGATCCGCGGAGCGGTCGTGATCCCCTTTCTCCCCAAGGCGATCGGGCGTGGATTTGACGCATCCTTCCAAGTGATTTTGCAGGGACCGGATTTGGTTCAACTTGAAAAAAGCGCCCGACAACTTCGGGATGAAATCGATAAAGCCGGTTTCCTTAGTCAGCCCCGCACCAACTTTAACTACGAGAAACCTCAGCTGAATCTGGAGATCGACCGGAACCGTGCGGCCGCACTCGGGATTTCCGTCCGGGATATTTCTGAATCCCTTCAAATCCTTCTCGGCGGACTGGATATCTCCCGGTTCAACTTTGAAGGAAAACAGTACGATGTCATTGCTCAACTTCGGCGAACCGACCGCTTGGTTCCCGACGAACTAAACAGCCTTTATGTCCGTGCCCAAAGCGGTCAGCTCGTTCCTATCCGCGATCTCGTCCGCGCCAAGGAACAGGGGTCGGTAAACTCGATTTCCCACTTTGCCCGACAACGAAGCGCGCAGGTTAGCGGCCAACCTTTGGGATGCACCCTTGGCCAGGCCATCGATAAAACAGAAGAGATCGCAAAAAGGATCCTTCCTCCCGGAATTAAACTGGAGTTTGACGGTGAGGCTCGGGAACTCCGATCCGGTCGTGGCGAAGCTTGGCAGATTCTCATTCTCGCAATTCTCATCGTCTACATGGCCCTTGCCGCTCAATTCGAAAGCTTCATTCACCCCATCACCATTATGGTCGCCCTTCCCCTGGCCGCAGTCGGAGCCCTGCTTTTACTCTTCGTTCTAGGCTTTTTAAATAATCTGGCCCTGATTCCACAATATGTACCTCCGGGCGTACTTCCCAAACCCCTCGCCTTTCTTTTCGGCCTGATTCCAGAAATCCCTTCGATGAATCTAAATCTCTACAGCTTGATCGGACTCGTTCTTCTCCTCGGATTGGTAACCAAGAATTCCATTCTTCTGGTGGAATTTGCCAACCAGAAGAGAGCCGAAGGAATGCCTGCACTTGAAGCCATGCTCGAAGCCGGCCGTTTACGCCTTCGCCCCATCCTGATGACCGCCCTTTCGACTGTGATCGGCATTTTCCCCGTTGCCCTTGGGCTCGGAGCAGGGGCAGAAAGCCGACGTCCCTTGGGCGTCGCCGTCGTCGGAGGAATGCTAACTTCAACTTTCCTCACCTTGTATTTGGTGCCGGCCTTTTACATCACCGTGGACCGATTCCGTCCCCCCGCAAAACCTGCCTCGCCGACCTTGTCCTAACCGCTTTTGCTTCCTACTTTCATTTTATGACGATGGCTATCCCCCCAGATGGGGTTTCTCCGATTCCTTACGCCAGCGAGGACGCTCGGGAACGGCGGGACATGATTGTTGCTGGAATTTTCACCATTCTCTACTTCCTGCTTTTTGCCTTTTTCTGGATCACCTCCCAAACCCTCACGGCTCTACAAAAAAAAGCACCTGATAGCCCCATCAGAACGAATTTAAAAATCCAACGGATCATGCAGGCCCCGGCTCCGATGGCTCCCCCCATGCAAAGCCAATTTGTCGACGCTTCTGGACTCAAGGAGGTCGATAAACCGGATCCTCGAACTGCTTTGCAAAGCGACCGAAATACTGCGGCTTCCAGCAAAGTGGTAAACGGAACCGATCCAACATTAGGCGGGCAGGAAGGAAAAAA
>Ga0209085_1001715_pt1 | contig 13138 bp, 14 predicted proteins | sample C_131016_EF_Meta_FD_187310 | JGI IMG/M metagenome (GOLD analysis project Ga0209085, IMG submission 187310) | Freshwater microbial communities from Lake Croche, Canada to study carbon cycling - C_131016_EF_MetaG (SPAdes) (version 2) | ecosystem: Environmental > Aquatic > Freshwater > Lake...
AGCAGATATGCTTGTGACTGAGTCCCAAGCTCCAAATTTGTAAAAATATCGAGAAAGTCCTGCAAAAAAAATAGCTGAGTCAAAGAAAGGACTACTAAAATAGCGGCTTGTATGTAAGCAGTTATTTCGGTGTACTGATTTTTTGGTTTAGATGGTTGTTCGGATTTTACAAAATATATCATAAGGACATTATGAACTTTATCAGTTCAATATGCAAATGTTGTAATAAATGTACAAAGCACTTGAACTATTTAGACTTAAGCATTAAAGTAAATATAAGCGAATTTACAAAAACAAAAACACCAATTTAAAATGTACGTCGCTACACGTCATCCACCACAACAGAGTGCGCTCGGCTTACCGGGCGTTACTTATTTTTTGAAAGAATTTTCCTTGCGCCATTTATCTATTTCAGCGTGATTGCCACTCAATAAAACCTCTGGGACCATCATATCATTATAGATTTCAGGTCGTGTGTACTGAGGGAACTCTAAAGTCTCACCATCTGAAAAGCTTTCGATCTCAGCACTCATTGCCCCGCCCAAAACTCCAGGTATTAATCTAACCACACTATCTATAATAGTCATGGCTGCGATTTCGCCTCCTGTAAGCACATAGTCACCGATACTGATTTGCTCATCAACCAGGCTAACAATTCTCTCGTCATAACCTTCATAACGACCGCAAATAAATATAAGTCCCCTGTCTTCATTTGACCACGCCTTCGCTATAGTTTGATTCCAAGTTTTTCCGCGTGGCGTCATTAATACCACTTTCGCGCTTGGATCTTTTGATTTTGCGAACTCTATAGCTTCAGTAAGTGGCTGAGCCATCAAAAGCATACCGTCACCACCACCATAAGGAGTATCGTCAACTTGTTTTCTCGGACCAATACCAAAATCTCTAAGGTTTACATATTCAAATTCAACTACCTTTTTGTCGGTAGCCTTCCACATCATCGATGTTCCCAAAACTCCTGTGAACATTTCCGGGAATAATGTTATAATTTGAATCTTTGTCATCATAGATATTTTAACAGGTATTGACATTTTTGTCGAATATTATAATATTATATTTAGTTGTAATTCACACCTCCTTCACAGTTAGGAATAACGTGGATTCAAAAAAGAAAGTAAAGCTTTCACCTTCAGCACTAGGAATAATTGCAGGATCTCTAGTCGTGGCAGCCGCGGCTATTACAGCGTTTGTCACCAAGCGACCAGTAAATATTCCAGAATCGCTAAAGAAGAGGTTGCCAAATGGCAATGTCAAGAAATCCTAAAGTACGAAAGTACGAAAAAGCATTTCTTTACCTAGGATTCATAATCGCGGCTATGACAATAATCGCTGAATCTATGAAGACTAACCACACACCGACCACAGGAATAGTAATCGTGAGTTTTACGGCCGCTATTCTATATCTTGGCAGACGACGTCGCTAAAGATACACGCATGACCGTGAGCGTATAATCTCGGGTATTTTTCTCGTATTGACATTTTATGTTTTTAGTGATATAATAAACTTATTAGTAATAACAATTACTATGTACCTACAAATTAAGGAGTTGAAAACGATGGCTACAATCTGTAGTGTCTGTGAAAACCCAGATGCAAGAGTTGTTTGGTCAGGTGTCGATGCATTAATGCTAGGAATACCAGGAGCAGAAACAGGCAAATACTGTTATAGTTGCGCTAGTTTGAAACCTTGGGAGCCCAAGCACGATTGCTCAACAGATCCATCAGGAATTGTTTGGTCAGGAGTCGATGCATTTATGTATGGCATTCCTGGAGCGCAAACTGGCAAATACTGTCATGATTGCGCAAGAGCAAAATCCTGGGAAGAAACCACGTCGCCTGCTTAGTAAATATTTATGCTAAGCTTTCTCCAAAGCTACAAATAAACTTTGTAGTTATAAGCCCGTAGGTGTCTAGATTCAATCTAGCACCTACGGGCATTTCAATTTACACAAATTTATATTTAATATTTTAGATTTAATCAAACAACCACCTATAGGGTGGTTGTTTGTCATATAAGGCTCTCAACATTATATTATGTTGCTCGCATAGAGCTTTAGTTCTCGCAGTGTTTGAACTAGTTATGATTATATATCAAGATCGTCTAGTTCTTCAAGGTCTTTTCGATGCTTTTTTGAGAACTCGCTTGTGTTTTCCACAGACTCATCTGTAACGTTATTCACAGCCTGATCTTCTTCGCGAGATTCTGGCTTTTTATATTCACGTTCCTCGTCATTGTTTACAATTTTAAGATTGTATCGAGCGTCGTTTTTAACACCAAGTGCGCGGAGCAATGTACGTAGGCTTTGAGCTGTCGAGCCCTTTTTGCCTATAACCCTTCCAAGATCTTCAGGATTGACTGTAAGCTGAAGCAATACACCTTTTTCATCTATAATACGCTCAATTGAGACGTCTTCTGGATGTCCTACGACTGATTTTACGATATATTCTACGAACTGTTGGTCTATTGTTGACATGTTGCCCTCCATTCACACGGGATTATTAGTATCGTAAGTCCAGTGTAGCATACTTAAAAAATAAAAACCCGCCAAGCGGCGGGTCGTAGAAAAACTTTAGTGTTTATTCTTCTGAAGAAACTTCTGTTGCTTCTTCTGTAGGTTCAGCTGGCGCTTCTTCTACTTCAGCTGCTTCAACAACTTCTTCTTTTGGTTGATTTTTTCGTAGCTTTTCAGCATTTCGAATAACGCCAGACTTTACGTCTGCTGTTTTTACCCAGTTAGGTAATTTAACACCAGCTGTTGCCAAAAGTTTTACAACTCGTGGAGTTGGCTGTGCGCCGTTATCTAGATATTTCTGAGCAAGCTCAACTTGTACCTTTGATTCTTTTGTGTGTGGATTGTAGATGCCTACAAAAGCAACAACACGGCCACTTGAAGGATGGCGTTGTGATTCTTGTACGACGATTCGGTATGTAGCGTAGCCTTTTCGACCAACGCGTTGCAAGCGGATTGCTAGCATAAGTGTGAATTCTTCCTTTGACTCTTTTTAAACTATTTTTAACCTAGCACCAATTTTACACTGTTTTTACAGATAAGTCAATCTGTTTAGGACTTATTTTTGTAAGCATCAAGTGCGGCCTTTGCAGCTTGCTGTTGAGCTACCTGTTTACTGGGACCAACACCTTGTCCTTTTAAAACATTATTTACAAAAACACCCACCGTAAATGTCTTATCGTGGTCAGGACCAACCTCTTCAATAATTCTGTACTGAGGCGTCATACCTTCTTGTCTTTGGGCAACCTCTTGAAGGTTAGACTTAGGGTCGCGCCATGAGCCTGATTCTAAAATATCACCGAGTTTAGAAATTATATGCTTACTAATAAACTTATCGGCTTCCTTATATCCTTTTTCGAGATAAATTGCTCCAATCAACGCCTCAAAGGAATTCGCTAAGATCTGTAATCTTGCTCTTTCACTGCCTTGTTTTTCTCCGCGGCTCATACGTAGCAAGGCTGAATATTCCAAGGCTTTTCCGGCTGCTGCGATACTTTCGGTACGAACTAAAGATGCTCTCCAACTAGTTAATATACCTTCAGCCTCGGAGTAGTTGTGATAAAGAAAGTCTGTGACAGATAACTCTAGCACTGCATCGCCTAAAAACTCTAGTCGTTCATTGTGCTCGGAGACAGATTTCTTATGTTCATTTACATAGCTTCTATGTGTAAGTGCGGTGATAAGTACGTCTATGTTTTCGAATTCAAAGCCTAGTTTATCTCTAGAAAATTCTTGATATGGTCCTGTAGGCATTCCACTCATAGATTGTCCTGTCTAATTCTTTTCTTTGCAAGTAATATCAACTTACCAATATCTTCATATTCAATCGCTTCCAGCGCATCGGCAAACTTAAACCATTGGATACCATTCATCCACTCTTCTTTTTGAATATCATCTGTATCACCCTTGGCTCTAACCAAGTAAACCTGTGTTGTCATAAGAACCAGTTTATCGATTCTTCGGTAACGAAAATGAATTTTACCAAGCCAACCTAGGACATCAGTTTCTTTTAGACCAGCTTCTTCAGCGATTTCGCGCTTTGCAGTTTGCTGCGCTGTCTCACCTGGTTCAATATGACCTTTAGGAATAGTCCATCGATTTTTCGCGTCTTGGATCAAAAGAATCTCAATCTCTTCATTTTTTTTGCGAAATACAACACCGCCCGCTGTTGGTTCGCGGACAATTTCTTGAATCGAAGGTTTTTTACGATTAAAGTATTTCTTAAACTGATTAAACGGTGGTGTTGGCGCCATCTGTTTTTTCCTCCACAAAGTTCCTAAAGGCAGTACCAAGTACTCCATTTATAAACTTGCTTGAGTTATCAGAACCAAACGCTTTAGCTAACTCGACAGCCTCATTGATGACTACCTTTGGCGGTACCATTTCAGCCTTGAACAATAGTTCAAAAAGTCCTAGGCGCAAAATATTACGGTCAATTCTAGCTATCTGATCTAGTGGCCAGTCGGGCGCAATAGGCTGAATTTTCTCATCCAGTTCAGCGGTTTTTTCAATTACTCCCTGAACCAGATTTTTTACAAATTCTGTATCATCAATAGCTTCATCATATCTTGAGATGTTTCTATTCAAGATCTCGTCGGCATCTGCAGAATCATCTTTAGATTCACGCCTAAGTTCAAACTCATACAGAGTTTGTAGTGCTACGATGCGACCAAGATGCCTATTTGATGCCATGAGCGTTGATTCTCTTTATATTAATTTTAAAATGCACTATTTCTGGAGTGCTTTGCCAGTTTCACGCTTTGTTGTACGTGCTTTTACTGGTGATGTCTTGTTTACTCTTCTAGCTAAAGCTAAACGCAAGTGACTTCTTCGAAGTCCGGTTTTTCGTGGGCTAGACTGTTTTTTTGGTTGTCCCATGTAAAGTACTCCTTTTTGGTATATTAAAACTTAGCCATATTATAGCCTATTTTTATAAATTACTCAACGGTTGACTTTTATACCGTTAGTGTTATTGTTATTGATATGAATAATGAAACAAAAATGATGCAAAAACTCAGTATTGCTCTAGGATTGCCCCAAGACCAAGAGTCAATAGATAAAAGAAAGAACAGACTTTACAAACCTCTTGCCACTGTTGCGATAGGCTTATCTTTATTTGCAATTGGCGAAAGCGTCTTCGGGGAGCCCGAGTATTCTGAATCAACGCATATGTATGTTGCTCAATCTGGTGATGGACTATACAGTGCAGCCGAAAGCATTAAAGGCATTGAAAACATAGACATAAGAGCAGCTGTAGATCATATCGCGAACGATCCAAGGAATGAAAAAGCCCTATCAGACGGATTACAAATGGGTGAAGCGCTAGTAGTGCCCGACTCTGCCAAGTAACTAAACTACAAAACTGACTAATCTACCGGGCACATAAATAAACTTCTTTATTTCTTTGCCTTCTAGATATTCTGCAACGTGAGCATCGGCAGACGCCAGGCTCTTTATGTTATCTTCAGTCTCGTCTTTTGAAACTTGAAGTCTGGCACGGACCTTACCGTTGACCTGTACTACAATAGTGATATTTTCATCTTGAGCTAGTTTATCATCCCATACAGGCCAGCTTGAGTTTTGAACAAAACCTTGTTGGTCAAGTTGGCTCCATAATTCGTCGGCTGCATGAGGAGCAAGGGGTGCAATCAGCTGTACCAGTACAGACAGCGACGACTTCCACTGTTCTTCAGAAAATCCATCAACTTTAAATTTATATAATTCGTTTGTAAACTCCATTAATGCCGCGACTACGGTGTTAAAACTCAATCGCTTATAATCGTCTGTGACTTTTTTGATAGTTTTATGTGTAAGCCTTAATAGAGCTTCGTCATTTTTTGTAGATTTTTTTTCTGATGCTAAAAATTCTTGAGTTAGAACCCAAACGCGATTTATAAAACGGTAAACTCCAGCGATTCCCTTTGAATCCCAAGGAGCATCAAGCTCTAATGGACCCATAAACAGTAAATATGTTCTTAGCGCATCAGCGCCATAACCCTGATCAATAACGTCTAATGGATCTACGACATTACCCTTGCTCTTGCTCATCTTTGAACCATCTTCAGCATTTATGTGTCCGTGGAATACTAATTTTTTGACAGGCTCTTTAAAATTCACAAGACCCATTTCATTAAAAACATGAGTCCAGAAACGTACATAAAGCAAGTGAGCCACGGCGTGATCGCCACCAACATAATAATCTACGGGTGACCAGTAGTTGACTACGTCTGGATTCCAAGCGGCATGGGTATTTTTAGGGTCGGTGTATCTCAACAAATACCAGCTTGAGCAAGCATACCCGTCCATGGTATCGGTTTCACGTTTAGCAGGACCGCCACATTTTGGACATTTTGTATTTACCCACTCCTCAACTGTGGCTAGAACTGATCGTCCATCGCCCTTAGGTGCGTAATCTTTTACTTCAGGTAGCATTACGGGCAACTGGTCTTCAGGAACAGGAACGGCACCGTCTTTTTCACAATGAATTATAGGAATCGGGGCTCCCCAGTATCTTTGACGACTAATTAGCCAATCTCTCATTTTGAAAGTAGTCTTGTTTTTGCCTATCCACTGTTCTTCTAACCAGGCGACAATTTGTTCACGAGCTTCACTTGTTTCTAGACCATCGAAATGGTAACTATTGACCAATTTTCCTTCACCGCCAAAATTCGAATCACCAGGATTTGATTTTTCATAAACTTTGATTATCGGTAAATTGTATTTTACAGCAAATGCATAGTCACGTTCGTCATGAGCTGGAACTACCATAATTGCACCGGTACCGTATCCGCCCAGTACGTAATCGGCAACCCAAATAGGGAGACTCTCTCCGTTTGCTGGATTTATTGCGTAAGATCCGGTAAATGCACCCGTTTTTTCACGACTGTCATTCATACGATCTATTTCGCTTTTTTTAATAGACTGCTCGATGTACTCCCTAGCAAAATCAGCATTTGGACCTTGCAATAAACCTTTGGAAAGTTCGTGTTCTGGTGCCAATATTATAGCTGAAGCGCCAAATATTGTATCTGGCCTGGTAGTGAATACTGTAATAAGATCTTCTTTATTTTCAATTTTGAATGAAACTTCAGCACCCTGAGATTTTCCAATCCAGTTTGTTTGTGCGACTTTGATTTTATTTGGCCAGTCTAAATCTTCTAGCTCATCAAGAAGTGAATCTGCATAATCTGTGATTTTAAAGAACCACTGTTTCATTGATTTCTTTTCAACCGCAGTGCCACATCTCCAACAATTTCCTGCTTCAACTTGCTCGTTTGCTAGTACGGTTTTATCTACCGGGCACCACCATTGAAGTGATTCTTTTTGATATGCAAGTCCTTTGTCGAATAATTGAGTGAAAACCCATTGAGTCCATTTGTAGTATTCGGGGTCAGACGAATTAACTTCGCGTGTCCAATCAATGCCGACTCCCATGCGACTAAATTGTTTTTTGAAATTTGCAATGTTTTGAGCAGTAACAACTGCTGGAGCAATGCCAGTTTTTATTGCATAATTCTCGCTCGGAAGACCAAAAGTGTCCCAGCCCATAGGAGTAAGTACATTGTACCCGTGTTGACGATAGAATCTTCCAATTGTGTCTACAATGGTGTAGCTGAATGCGTGACCAATATGCATTCCAGCCCCGCTTGGATAAGGAAACATTCCTGATACATACATCTTTTTGAGATTGTCGTCTTTTTTTGCAACGTTAATTCGGGACTCGTCCCATTTGCTTTGCCATTTTAACTCTATATCAGAAGGATTGTAGCGTTTCATAATTAAATTAATTATAACAGATTAAACTGTTAATCATAACCTTACGACTTAAAGAATTCATCTTTACGTTTGAGCCAAGTTGCAGACTGTCTTACTAGATTTATATTCAATTGTGGAGACTTAAGCAGTGGCTTAATTGCCTCTTCTAGATAAATCCCGCCCTCGCTACCTTTGAAAAGAATTGTAGAATTTTCAGGAGCATTTTTAAGTAAATATTCACCGGCTTGTTTGGAATTATCGAAACTTAAAACTTTGCATCCTTTAAGAGTTGCAGCCGGAGCAAGAAAACTCTTAGTTAACTTCCCAACCGTAACTACTAACGATAGCTTGCGTGGATCACATAGACTTGCTGCTATTTGATGCTCCGAAGCAGCCGAATCACCTAGCTCGTTCATGTCTCCAATGACAGCGATATTATTAGTACTCTTTAGATTATATAGTGTATCCAGAGCAGCCTTTAATGCTAGCGGACTAGAGTTATAGCTATCGTCAATTATTTTTATACCATTTTTTCCAGGTAGAATATTCATCCTACCGTAGACTGGATGAACTTTTGCAACACCTTTTGAGATTTCATCGCTACTCATGCCGAGCTTTATTCCGATGGCTGCCGCTGCTACAACCGGACGTATGCTATGAGACCCGAAAACATTCAGATCGACTGCGATACCAGATGCAATTTCAGTTGCTTCGATCTTGCCAAGATAGCCTTTATCTAAATTAAATTCGTCATAAGAAAAATAGTATTCATTGGTAGAGGCTACTCCGTAAGTATTGACCAATTTATTGTCAGCGAGGTAATGGAATTTTTTTTCAATATCATCACCGTTTATTAGTACCTGCTTGCTGTATTTAGAGATGTACAGCTCTTCCTTTGCAACTGCATCAATTGTTTTGAAGAATTCCATATGCTCAGGCGATACGGCAGTAACAACACCAATATCTGGTTTGATGTAGGTTCCAAAATGAGGTATCTGACCTATTCTATCTGTACCAAGTTCTTGTACAATTACATCTACATCGGATGGTGCTGATATTCTTGCCTTCATTTCCTTAAAAACACGTCTCCACTCGGCAATACTTTTGATGTCCTCTGGATATTCAATTCCCATGATAGCAAGTGGAGCGCTGAGTTCTGAATTATGGTTACCTCCGTGGAATCTAACCCTGAAATGCTGCTGTAAAACAGTGGCAATTGCGAACTTAGTGCTTGTTTTTCCTACGCTTCCGGTAATAGCCACTAATCTGACCTCTGGATGCGACCGAAAATACTTTTTTACGTATCGCTCTAACTGAAATTGAATAATGTTTTTAAACATGCTGATGTTTTAATTATATACTCATAAGATTAAATAAACAAAGTCTCGTTTACCCCCAAGGCGAACGAGAACTTGTTTTCGGCTGTTATGCGCCCACCCGGGGCTTATTTTTGTTTTTCGATATTTTTGTTTTCGTTTAGCAAAAGGCGTCCCCTTTGCATACCAGCCTTAATAATCATTATGCTCCACTATTAATTAAAACGCAAGCGTAATTTGCCAAGCTATGGTAAATCATTGTGGAATATGCTATAATACAAGCGTTCAGAAGCAAGCGCTAAGAATTAGCAGCAGAAGCTTACCATGTGGTAAACTCTCTTCTCGCAGGATAGCAAAAGCGGTCGATTGGACATAATAAAGAAGAAAAGAGTTTACACAACAAATGGCATCTCAAAATTTATTCGTCGGTAGCCTATCATTTAGCACTACTGATGAAAGTTTGAAAGCACACTTCGAAACTATCGGAGAAGTAGCTTCAGCTCGAGTTGTGCGCGAACGAGACAGCAACCGATCAAAAGGTTTTGGATTCGTTGAATACACTGACGAAAGCAACAATCAAGTTGCAGTCGACAAATTCAACGGTCAAGAACTTGACGGTCGTGCAATCAACGTTAGCTTAGCTCGCCCAAAGGAAGATCGACCTCGTCGTGATTTCGGTGGACGAAGCAACGGCAACGGTGGTGGCAACGGTGGTGGTTCATTCCGCAAACGAGAGTGGTAATCTAAATTACCAAAAAATAATCCGTCTTTAATCAGGCGGATTATTTTATTTTCAATAAAAATTCTGATTCGTTTAAAATTGCGGTGCCGTATTTTTCGGCTTTGGTAATTTTCGATGCACCAACATTGGCACCTACAACCAGAAAATCGGTATCGGAAGTAATTGCGTTTTGAAACTCGCCACCTTTTGCCCTTATTTTATCTGCAGCTTGATCTCTAGACATTGATTCAAGAGTTCCAGTTACAACAAATTTCTTTCCGCTCAATGGACCTGTTGCTTTCGTATATACCGGACTTATTCCTAGGCTCTCAAACTTTTCTATTAACTGTAAATTGTCCTCATCAGCAAACCAAGCTAATATTGATTCTGCGACAATTATTCCTATACCGTCAATTTCCTGTAATTGTTCTATAGAAGCTTCTTTTAGATTATCTACAGATTTGAATGCATTAGCTAAATCTATGGCAGTCTGGGATCCGACATGTCTTATTCCAAGCGCCAGTATGAATCTTTCAAGTTTGGGTGATTTTGTTTTCTGTATTGCATCTACCAAGTTTTGTGCAGAGATTTCGGCAAATCTATCTAACTTCAAAAGCTGCTCTACTTTTAATGAATAAATGTCAGCAAGATCTTTAACTAAACCGCTATCGACGAGTAAATCTGCATTTTTCTCACCCAATGAATCGATATCTAATGCTTGTTTTGATGCAAAATATTCCAACGACCGTTTCAATATTAATTCGCTACTCGATCCTTTCAGCCTCCACGAAACGTCCCCGTCGGTTTTTTCAAACTCAAGATCAGGATATTGTTGCTTTAGAGCTTTTTCGAAATCGAACTTTTTCTGAGTTTTTCCTCTGAGATCACGAAGTACCATTTCAACTTTTGGAATTATATCTCCGGCTTTATATATAACTACAGTGTCGCCGATTCTAATATCTAATCTAGTTATTTCATCTGCGTTATGTAGACTTGCATGACTTACCTTTGTACCAGCAACTCTTACAGGTTCAAATACTGCCACTGGTGTAGCGACACCAGTTCTCCCAATACTTATAACTATATCTTTTACTATTGTAGTTGCTTGCTCTGGCGGATATTTGTATGCAATAGCTGCTCTGGGTTGCTTACCTACAACGCCCAAGGATTCAAAAATAGCTTTATCGTCAACTTTGACAACAATACCGTCTGTAAAAAACTCTAATTCTTGACGTTTTATTTCCCATTCATTGATAAAATCCAATACATCTTGAAGTTTATTAAATTTTCTTGCAGCTTTGTTTACCATAAAACCAAGCTTTGATAATTGCATATATGCGTAACTATTACTTGGAACATCGTTTTGATCGTCGCGGATAAGATCATACGCCTTAAAGACTAGTTTTCGTTTCGCAACCAGCGAAGGATCAAGCTGTCTAACAGTTCCCGCAGCAAGATTACGCGGATTTGCAAATTCCGGCTCACCCAAACTTTTTTGCTGCTCATTAATAAAATTGAAATCATCTTTGAGCATAATAATTTCACCACGTATTTCTGTTCGTCCACTATAAAATACTTTGTCAGCATTATCTTGATAGAAACTTAGCGGTACGCTTTTTATAGTTCTTACATTGCTAGTCACATCTTCGCCAACAAAACTATCGCCTCTAGTTATTGCGCTCTTCAAAACTCCATCTATGTATATTAAAGAGCATGCAAGGCCATCCATTTTGAGATCAGCGAAATATTCTTCTACATTTTTGTTTATTAGTTTATGCATTCGTTCTACCCATGCAACTACTTCGTCTTTGTCAAATACATCGTTGAGGCTCAGCATGCGTTTTTTATGTTCGATTTTTTTAAAACCGTCTATGGCTTCACCGCCAACACGTTGTGTGGGACTATCGGCGGTAATTAAGCTCGGATTTGAACTTTCAATAATTTTTAATTCGCTAAAAAGACTATCATAAATTGAGTCCGAAACAGTAGGGCTATCCAAAACATAGTATTCGTAACTATATTTTTGCAATAGTTTTTTTAATTCGTCACAGCGTGTTCTAGGATTGCTTTGCTGCGTCATCAACGATATTCCTATATAAAACGTAGATGTATGAGGCAGCCCAAATTAATGTAGCCGTACTCATTGCAAGCATTACAATAGGTACCAAAGGTACATATTTGAACGCCTCCCAAATAGATGTTATCCAAGCGTTTATTAATATCAGAGGCAACATTACTATTATCCATGATAATACTATCAGTAGCGCCATCCATAGTAGTCGGTATAATATCATCAGCCTTCTACCTACGACAATGTCGCTCGCTGTTTTTAGTGCCTGCATAGGATATACACCCGGCAATGTTACTACTACGAGTGCAAAAAGAGTGGTAGACATCCAATAAAGTGAGAGGGAGACCAATAACCCAACGACCACCCAAAATAACATTGCTTCTATTCCACCTTCGAGTAAACCGGTCAATTGTGCCGCAGAGAATCCAACAACTGACAAAGCAATTGGAATAAATTGTATTATAAGCATAAGACTCAATAAAATAGTTGGAATCAAAGGTGCCCCAGCATTATAAATTGCATCTCTTAATTTAAATTTAACGCCTGCAATACTGTTGCGCAGTATCCAAACAGTGGTAAGCCATACAAAAACAGAAAGTAGTCCAGCTATAGTCTGCTGTAATTCATTCAAATTTTGAGTAGCCCCACCAGCAATAGTTGTAATCATCAAAACTCCGGCTTGGCCTAAAGCTCCTAAATCACCTCCAGCAACTTGAGAGCTTGTAGTTTTGAGTGTTTCAGATAGTGTATTGAATATCTCCTGAGAAGCCATTCCTATAAATAATGCGGTCATTACTGCGTATGTAACCATGAGTCCAATGAATATTTTTTTGTTCTTTAACAAGATATAGTTAGTTTTTTTCGTTAATGAAAAATAGCCAGGTAGATTTATCTTTTTTACATAGTCGATTCTTTTGGTTATCCTAAAAGATCGATGGGGTCGTCTCGATAGAAAATCTTTTCGCCTTTTATTTAGCTTGGATAAAAATTTAGCGACAATTTTGTATGCTTTTAGTTTTTTGATTGTTTTCATGATTTAAAACTTGCCTGTGTTATTTTCGAGCCTAGCTATGCGCTCTTCTAGTGGAGGGTGTGTGCTGAATAATTTTGCGAACGACTTCGCACTAAGCGGATTATTGAAAAACATATGGGAAGTGGAGGTCGACTGTCTTCGCATAGGGCGACCGAATTTCTGAAGTTTCTTGAGAGCCTTAATTAATCCGTCTGGATGTCTAGTTGTCATAAC